>Ga0247692_1000125_pt1 | contig 17078 bp, 15 predicted proteins | sample CNK33_metaG_FD_183041 | JGI IMG/M metagenome (GOLD analysis project Ga0247692, IMG submission 183041) | Soil microbial communities from Purdue University Martell Research Forest, Indiana, United States - CNK33 | ecosystem: Environmental > Terrestrial > Soil > Temperate forest > Bulk soil...
ATGCTGGTCGACGAGGTCCTGGTAGATCGCCTGGGCGTTGCGCCGTCCAAACGGCTCAGTGTTTGTCCAAGTCGCCAGAAAGCGTGTGTGAATCCATCCAGTCATATTGGTCATGCGGCGTCGCCCACGCCCAGTTTGTGGCTTGGCGCGTGCGCACGCGCCGACTTCCATCGCCAGCACTGGCCTCTCGAACTGGCTGGGACCCGGTTTGGCGCTCGTTCGCCGGTCGCCTTGTTTTTCCGCTGTCGCTCATGTCTATCTCCTGTAGTAATGGTGTTCTGACTGCCACGCTCCGATAAAGCCGGGCGGTAGACTCTCGTGCCCTTTCGCGTCGTGCCAGCATCTTCAAACCGAAACGCGCCATGCAAGAGTTGCCTGCGGTGATTCCGCGCCTCAATCACGCAGGTGCATCACCGCATAGATTGATTCCTGAGAAAGCGAACCCGGCGCGAACTTCACGGAGATATTCGCAGCAACGAACTCGTTGCCGCAATTAAAGCTCATCAGGTTCGCATGCGATTTCTAAGCCGATACGTGAATCGCGTTGTGAGCCATTCAATCCATGGCGACAAACCGGCATCATCGCAAAATGCCGCCCGGTGTCGAGATCAACGTGAAACGCCTCACTCCCTGCGGAAAATCGCGGCAATTCCCTGGCTGCCCCCCAGTGCACATCGTCACGAGCGCGTGCTTTCCTCCTACGCGCGGCAGTTCGTATAACGCCTTGACGGTCAGAATCGCACCGGTCGCGCCGATAGGATGGCCAAGGGCGATGCCTGATCCGTTTGGATTTACCTTGTCCGGATCAAAGCCGAGTTGAATTGCTACAGCACATGCTTGAGCAGCAGATGCCTCGTTTGCTTCGATGATATCTATTTGATCGATCTTGAGTCCCGCACGTTCCAGTGCTTTTTTGGACCGCAGGGACCGGCCCAACACCCATATAGCGAGGATCGACCCCGGCGTGTGTTCATCGCAATCAAAGACGGCAATTCCTCTTTTCGCTTCAACAGGAATTGGCAGAATTTGCTCTTTGAAATAGCTTTTGGCGATCGCATTCGCTGCGCGACGATGGGAATCCACAGCGAGCGAGTCCTGCATCGCCCTCGAAATACCGTATTTTTGTGCAACATCCCCATGTGCGTATCGTCGAACGGGTCTGTAAGCGCACCGACCATCATGTCGATGAGTCGAGCGTTACCCATCCGATTCCCGAACCGCGCCGACGGCATCGAATATGGCGCGCGGCTCATGCTGTCAGCGCCTCCGGCGATTGCGATTTCTGCATCTCCAAGGAGACGGACTGCGCAGCGGAAGTGATCGCCTGTAAACCGGATCCACAGAGCCGATGCGCTCGACAAAGTGCCCGCAGTTTGCTCGCGCAACACTTTAGCTCGCCGCGAAACCGTGGTTGGCATCGCAAACCCAGCTAGTAGATTAGATATTGGTTTCGCGTGGCACCCAATCACCACTGCCACGAACTCTGAACGAAGCTCAATTGGGTCCGTTCAGGTACAAATCACGCGAAGCGTCCAATGCCATCTACAAGATCAGGCACAACTGAAAAAAGATCACCGACCAGACCGTAATCTGCAACACTAAAGATCGGCGCTTCTTCGTCCTTGTTGATCGCGACGATGACCTTCGAGTCCTTCATGCCGGCGAGATGTTGAATGGCGCCCGAGATGCCGACCGCGATGTACAGTTGCGGGGCGACGATTTTGCCGGTCTGGCCGACCTGATAGTCGTTCGGCACATAGCCGGCATCGACGGCTGCGCGCGATGCGCCCAGCGCCGCGCCGAGTTTGTCGGCCAACGGTTCGAGTACCTTCGTGTAGTTCTCGCCGCTGCCGAGGCCCCGGCCACCCGAGACTATGACCTTCGCCGACGTCAATTCCGGACGGTCCAGCTTCGTGACTTCGCGGCTCACGAACTGCGAGATGCCCGCATCGGCTGCCGCTTCGATCTTCGCGACCGATGCGCTGCCGCCTTCGGCCGCGACCGCGTCGAAACCGGTCGTGCGGACCGTGATGACCTTGATCAGGTCTTGGGATTGCACCGTTGCAATCGCATTACCGGCGTAGATCGGGCGCTCGAACGTATCGCCGGAATCGACCGCCGTGATGTCGCTGATCTGCGCGACGTCGAGCTTCGCGGCGATACGCGGCGCGATGTTCTTGCCGTAAGCGGTCGCGGCGGTGAGGACGTGCGAGTAATCTTTCGCGATGTTCAGCACCGTGGCCTCGACGTTTTCCGCGAGACCTTCGGCGAGTTGTGGCGCGTCGGCGAGCAGCACCTTGCTGACGCCCGCAATTTTCGCCGCGGCATCGGCTGCTGCCTGCGCGTTGTGGCCGGCCACCAGCAAGTGGATGTCGCCGCCGATCCTCTGCGCGGCTGCAATCGTGTGCAGCGTCGCGGCCTTGATCGACGCATTGTCGTGTTCTGCAATTACCAGATTCGTCATTTGCCCTGTCTCCCTGTCACAGCACCTTGGCTTCGGTCTTCAGCTTGTCGACCAGCGTCTTCACATCCGGCACCTTCACGCCGGCGGAGCGCTTCGGCGGCTCGGCAACCTTCAGCGTCTTTAGGCGCGGTGCGACATCCACGCCGAGATCTTCGGGGTTGATCGTCTCCAGGGGCTTTCTCTTGGCCTTCATGATGTTCGGCAGCGTCACATAACGCGGCTCGTTCAGGCGCAGATCGGTCGTCACCACAGCCGGGAGTTTGAGCGACATCGTTTCCGCACCGCCATCGACCTCGCGCGACACGATGGCCTTGCCGTCTGCCACTACGACCTTCGACGCAAACGTCGCCTGCGGCAGATTCGCCAGCGCGGCGAGGATCTGGCCGGTCTGATTGGAATCGTCGTCGATGGCCTGCTTGCCGAGGATCACCAGCTGCGGTTGCTCCTTGTCGACCAGCGCCTTCAGCAGCTTTGCGACGGCAAGCGGCTGCAGCTCTCCATTCGATTCGATCAAAATCGCGCGATCTGCACCGATGGCCAACGCCGTGCGCAGCGTTTCCTGCGACTGCGTCACTCCAGCCGACACGGCGATGACTTCGGTCGCAACGCCCGCTTCCTTCAGACGCACGGCTTCTTCAACCGCGATTTCGTCGAACGGGTTCATCGACATCTTTACGTTGGCTATATCGACGCCGGTACCATCCGATTTCACGCGGACTTTCACGTTGTAGTCAATCACGCGCTTTACTGCGACAAGGACTCTCACAAGACACCTCTTCTCATCAAAACATACGGCGTTAGACACCGAACCAATCGTAAGTTTTCGCCAGACCAGACTTGCGGACGCTTCTCCCGGTTATACATTCGCGAGGCAAATGTGACGAAAAGAATTCGCTTAGCCGACGTTCCCGGCTGCGGGTTGCAATTGACCCAATCTTACGCACCCCGGACGGCCGCGCCCCGGGTCTCTATTGACCTCATAAATGCTCCGTTGCTGAAGCGCCCTTATCGGCGATTACGGCGTAGGCTCTCTTCTTCGCATCCGTAGTCAGATACACGTCGCTTTGCACTGCACGAGCACGAATCCGGATATGCCAGGTCGCTGCTCGCCAATCTCACCCACTATTCCGTCGACTTCACCATATCCTCGATGACCTTCTTCGCATCGCCGAACACCATCATCGTCTTGTCCATGTAGAAGAGGTCGTTGTCGAGACCGGCATATCCTGCCGCCATCGAGCGCTTGTTTACAACGACCGTGCGTGCCTTGTACGCTTCGATGATCGGCATGCCCGCTATCGGCGACTTCGGGTCGTTCTTCGCTGCCGGATTCACGACATCGTTCGCGCCAAGCACCAGCACCACGTCGACCTGACCGAACTCACCATTGATGTCTTCCATTTCGTGGACGATCTCGTATGGCACCTCGGCTTCGGCCAGTAGTACGTTCATGTGGCCAGGCATCCGTCCCGCAACCGGGTGGATTGCGTACTTCACGTCTATACCCTTTTCGACGAGCTTGTCGGTCAGTTCCTTCAGCGCATGCTGCGCGCGCGCCACCGCGAGACCGTAGCCAGGAACAATCACGACGCTTTCAGCATTGCCGAGCATGAACGACGCATCCTCGGCTGAGCCAGGCTTTACGGGACGCTGCTCAGCCGATCCGCCCGAAGTCGCCGCAGCGGCTTCGCCGCCAAATCCGCCGAGGATCACGTTAAAAAACGATCGGTTCATTGCCTTGCACATGATGTAAGACAGGATCGCGCCGGATGAACCGACCAACGAGCCCGCAATAATCAGCATGGCGTTGTTCAGCGAAAATCCGATCCCCGCCGCCGCCCAGCCCGAATACGAGTTCAGCATCGAAACGACCACGGGCATGTCCGCACCACCGATCGGGATGATGATCAGCACACCGATGGAAAAGGCGATCGCTGTCATGACGATGAACGGCAGCCACGACTGCGTAACGAAGAACAGGGAGCCGAAGCCAATCATGCCGAGCGCGAGCATCAGGTTAATCAGGTGCTGGCCGGGGAACACCACGGGAGCGCCCTGGAACAGGCGGAACTTGTATTTTCCTGAGAGCTTGCCGAATGCGATGACCGAGCCGCTGAACGTGATCGCGCCGACGAACGTGCCGACGGAGAGCTCGATGCGGTTGCCATACGGCAGGAAGCCTCGATACGGTGCATCCTCGGCAACAAGGCCGAACGCGGCGGGCTCCGAAACGACCGCGTATGCGATGCAAACCGCAGCGAGACCAATAAGCGAATGCATGGCCGCGACGAGTTCGGGCATCTTCGTCATCTCGACGCGCGCCGCAACGAACGCACCTATCGCGCCTCCGAGAACAAGCGCAACAAACACGAGCAACAATCCGAACGACAAGTCCGAACCCAGCATCGCGGCCTGCTTCGCGATCAGCGCGACGGTCGTAAAGACGGCGATCGCCATGCCAGCCATGCCGAACACGTTACCGGCCCGCGCGCTCCTGGGATTGGACAAGCCCTTCAACGCCTGGATGAAGCACACCGAAGCGACCAGATAGAGCAACGTAACGACGTTCATACTTACAAACCCAAGGCTCATCACGCACCCTCCTTGGATTCGGCCGGGAGTTTCCTCGGCTCTTTCTTTTTGAACATTTCGAGCATTCGTCGTGTGACGAGGAACCCACCGAATACATTGACAGCTGCCAGCGCCACGGCGACCGCGCCGAAGGACTTTCCCGCATTGCCAACCGTGAGGCCCGCGGCGAGCATGGCACCGACGATGACGATCGCCGAGATCGCGTTGGTGACAGCCATCAGCGGAGTATGCAGCGCTGGCGTGACGTTCCAGACGACGTGGTAACCGACGTAGATCGCCAGCACAAAAATGATCAAGTTGATCACGGTATGATTGATAACTTCCACTGGTCGGTCTCCAAGTACGAGTTATGCGGCCTTGCGCAACAGCGAGCCATCACGTGTAATAAGCGTCGCCGCGATGATGTCGTCGGCGAGATCGATATTGAGCGCGCCTTCGCTCGTCAGGATGAGTTTCATGAAGTCGAGCAAATTCCGCGCATACAGCGCCGAAGCGTCCGAGGCGACCATTGATGCGAGATTCGTATAGCCAGCAACAGTTACACCGTGCCTGATGACGACCTTGTCAGCTTCCGTCAGCGGGCAGTTTCCGCCGCGCCTGCCCTCGTATTCGCCACCACGTCCTGCAGCGAGGTCGATCAGCACAGAGCCCGGCTTCATCACCCGAACGGTGTCGACCGTGATCAGCGTGGGTGCAGGACGGCCTGGAATCAGCGCCGTCGTGATGATCACGTCGGCCTGCTTTGCCCGTTCATGCACGAGGGCCGACTGGCGAGCGAGCCATGAGGGTGGCATCGGCCGCGCGTAGCCGCCGACGCCTTGCGCCGCTTCACGTTCTTCATCGGTTTCGTACGGCACGTCGAGGAATTTCGCTCCGAGCGATTCGATCTGTTCCTTCACGGCTGGCCGAACATCGGATGCTTCGATAACTGCACCAAGGCGCTTCGCGGTTGCAATTGCTTGCAGGCCTGCTACGCCCGCGCCCAGAATCAACACGCGCGCGGCCTTCACGGTGCCCGCGGCCGTCATCAGCATCGGCATGAAGCGCGGATACAGGTCCGCAGCCAGCAGCACCGCTTTGTAGCCCGCGATGTTGGCTTGAGATGACAAAACGTCCAGACTTTGCGCGCGCGTCGTACGCGGCGCGGCCTCGAGTGCAAACGCAGTAGCTCCCGCTGCCGCAAGCTTTGACGAGTTCTCGACATCAAAAGGTTCGAGCATGCCGACCACGACGGCACCACGTTTGAGAAGAGGGATCTCGGAATCGGTCGGTGTCTGGACCTTGAGCACCAGATCGGCGCCAAACGCGGTCTGCGCATTAACGAGTTGCGCGCCCGCTGATGCGTAAGCTTCGTCAGGGTAGCTGGCGCTGGTTCCTGCACCGCTCTGTACCGAGACCTTGTGCCCCATGGACACGTATTTTTTGACTGTCTCGGGTGTCGCGGCGACGCGTCTTTCGTATTCCCTTGTCTCAGCTGGTATTCCAATATGCATGTGCTGCCTCTTTAGAGGGTGTTAGGCACTTTTTGTAGAACCTGGTATCCTGGAGGAATGACAAGAGAAAGACGCAAACCATATCCAACCGATGTGTCAGACGAAGAATGGTGCTTCGTTGCACCGTATCTGACGTTGATGGAAAAAGATGCGCCGCAAAGAAAGTACGAGCTTCGCGAGATGTTTAACGCGCTGCGCTGGATTGTGCGCGCTGGCGCGCCGTGGCGTCTGCTGCCCAACAACTTTCCACCCTGGGAACTGGTCTACCAGCAAACCCAGCGCTGGCTTCGCGCGGGCTGCTTTGAGGACATCGTCAGTGACATGAGGTCGATCATTCGTGTGGCGCAAGGGCGTCAGGGACAACCCAGCGCGGTCATCCTCGATGGGCGCACGTTGCAGTCCACCTGTGAGAGCGGGCCGCGCGCGGGTTACGACGGCTACAAACGCAAACGCGGCAGCAAGGTTCATATTGCGGTGGATACCCTGGGACAGTTGCTGGCGGTGCATGTGACGCCGGCCAATGAACAGGAGCGTGCGCAGGTGGCCGAACTTGCACGTCAGGTGCAGCAGGTCACGGGAGAAACCGTCAAGGTGGCGTTTGCGGATCAGGGCTATACCGGTGAAGAGCCTGCACAGGCAGCACGTGATCAAGGCATTGAGCTGCAGGTGGTCAAGCTGGACGAAGCAAAAAAAGGCTTTGTGCTGTTGCCCCGTCGATGGGTGGTCGAGCGCAGTTTCGGCTGGCTCAACCGCTTCCGCCGTCTTGCACGGGATTACGAACGTCTGCCCGAAACGCTTGCCGGACTTCATTTTGTAGTCTTCGCCATGCTTATGCTTGTGCATGTGATTCCAGCCCTTCAAAGTACCTAACACCCTCTAGTGATCGACGTGAGCCTGCTAGGAATGCTCAATCCGGAAAGCCGATACGGCGGTTTCCAGCGTTCTTGCCCGCTCGGTAAGAGACTGAGTCCCAGCGGACGTCTGCTCGATCAGCGTCGCGTTTCTTTGCGTGACATGATCCATCTGCACAAGAGCCTGACTCACTTGTCCGATTCCGTAACTCTGCTCGTCAGACGCCCTGGCGATTTCAGCCACAATGTCCGATACGTGCTTAATTGCCTGTTTTACTGCGGACATCGTTTCGCGAACGTCCGCCGCTTGCTCGTCGCTGGTCCGGATCAAGGCGACCGAAGCCCCGATCAACTGACTGATTTCCTTTGCGGCAGCCGAAGCATGTTGCGCAAGCGCACGTACTTCAGCTGCGACCACGGCGAAGCCACGGCCCAGCTGTCCTGCCCGCGCGGCTTCAACCGAGGCGTTGAGGGCGAGAATATTCGTCTTGAAGGCGATGCCCTCGATGGTGCCTGTAATCTCCGAGATTTTGTCCGAGCTTGCGCTGATCTCTTTAATCGTTGCGACCATCCCATGTACTAGTTCGTTTCCGGTATCGGCGGACCGACTCGCGTCGTCTGCCAGCGCGTTTGCATGTCGAGCGTTGTCGGCGTTATGCCTCACCGTCTCCGTCAGTTGCAACATGTTCGCGGACGTCTGCTCGAGGGAGGCTGCCTGCTCCTCGGTCCTCGCCGACAGATCGACGTTACCGGCGGCGATCTCGCGTGACGTTCCTTCGACGATCGCGGATGCCCCTTGAATCGCGCCTACCATTTCTCGAAGCTGGTGATCCATCTTCCCCAAAGACTCCAGCAGACGACCGAATTCGTTCCGGGAGGTCACTTCAATCGCGTTCCCCAACTTCCCTGCCGCGATTTCGTCGGCGATCAGGACTGATTTGCTTAACGGACCAAGCATGGTTCGCATCATGTATCGGGTGACCGAAACCCCAATCATCACGCTGACGACAAACAACATGCCTATATAGCGGCGCGCGACGCCGAACGTCCTGTCGCCATCGGCAACGGTCGCCTTCGCTTGTGAAGCGATATGACCGATATTGTTGTCGATCGAGCCATTCAGGCTCGCGGTTACGCTCTCGAGCTCCTTCATCGTTGATCGAACAGTGTCGATTTCGTTTGCGTTCGATGCCAACTCGATGCGATCGATGAGTTCCCCGATTTTCACTACGTATGATGCGGTCCGCGCGGCATCCTCGCGCTGCGCTTCGTCTGTCATCCGCTCCGATGCGCTTCGCCACGCACTATTCAACCGCTGCAGATCCGACCGAATTCGACCGAACGCAGCGGTTGTATCCTCTTTGCTCCGAGCGATGTCGACTTTTCTCAAGTCAAGCCAACCGTCGACCTCTGCAGACCTCATGTCGGAAAAACCTTGCAGGCCCCTAAAAGTTTCTGAATCCAACGCGCGAAGATCCGAGCTGATCGTGGAAAGTCCATGTAGTCCGGAAAAGCTGATGGCGAATAGCAGCAGCACAAACACGCAGGTAACGACGACCAGGTCCACCTTGATGCTTCGCATCCTTCCGTCCATCTCATCCTCTTGACGCTTCACTTGTCGCGATTCGAACTTCGTTCGGATGCGCGTGGGCGTTTGCTCGCCTTAGTTTAAGTCTGCTGCCGCACGTGGCATCACGGTTTCAAGATCAGCTTGCCCGTTGACTGGCGAGATTCAAGTAACGCATGTGCGCGAGCCGCCTCGGCAAGAGGGAAGCACCCGCCGATCGGCACCGTGATCCGCCCGGACTCAACCCATCCCATCAGGCGGGAGAACTGCCGTTTCATTCGCTCGGCGTCAGCGAGGTGCACCCCCAGATAGAAGCCGCAGACACCGAGGTTGCCCCCGAGCATGTGTGCAGCATCCACTAGCATCGGCTCGTTGGAAGCCGCCCCGTACGCGACGATGCGCCCAGAAGGCCTGAGAAGAGCCAGCTCGCGAGCGAGTGCCTCCCCGCCTTGGACATGGAGGATGAGATCGAAGCCTTCGTTATTCGTGAGGGCACGCGCCGCCTCTTCCCAGCCCGGCTCCGTATAGTTGACTGTGCCAGTCGCGCCTAGCTCACGGGCGAGCTCACCCTTGTCCGGCGAACTCACCGCGCCGATGACATGACGGGCGCCGAGCAGTCGCGCAATTTGCACCGCCAAGCCGCCTACGCCTCCGGCCGCCCCTTCGACGAGCACGTTACGGCCCGTCACGGGACCGCCGACGTCATCAAGCACCAGAAGCGCGGTCATACCTTGCACGAAAATGGCCGCCGCAATGGATGAGTCCGTATCTTCCGGAATCGAAATCGCACTACGAGCTTCGACAATGACATATTCGGCGTAGCCGCCGTGATCGAGCAGGCCGATAAGCCTTGAACCCGGCTGCCAGCCGGTCACTCCATCGCCAACGGACACAACGGTTCCACATATCTCACTTCCCAGTACGATCGGAAGGCGTGTTGGGGCGGGATAAAATGCACCCCGGCGACGGACTGTATCGGCAAAATTGACGCCGGCGGCGTCCACCTTGACCAGTAGTTCTCCAACACGGGGTTTAGGCGCCTCGATGTCGACTAACGTGAGTACCTCCGGCCCACCGGTACGTGCGATTTGCATTGCCTTCATTATCTGTATCTCCTTTCACCAAACTAGAGCACGGCAGTTGCGCCACCATCTACTGCAAGGATTTGCCCCGTGATGTGCTTGCCGGCATCCGATGCGAACAATGCGACCGCCCCCTTCAGATCTCCGCTGTCGCCGATACGGCGCAACGGCACTTCCGCGGCGACACTATCGGCGCCTAACTTGTTGAGCAACCCGCGCGTCATGTTCGAAGGGAAAAAGCCCGGGGCTATCGCATTGACGGTAATCCCGTGCCGTCCCCACTCGCCCGCCAGCGCCCGAGTGAAATTCACGACGGCCCCCTTGCTCGCGTTGTAGGCAATCGTGCTCATCGCGTCGGGCGCATTACCTCTGAGCCCGCCGATTGATGCCATGTTGACGATTCGGCCGTATCCACGCGGGATCATTGATCGCTTGCCGATTTGCTGGGTAAGCAGGAAGAGGCCTCGGATGTTGAGGTCCATCACCTTATCCCATGCGTCGATGGGATGATCCTCCGCCGGCGCGCTCCAGACTGCGCCCGCATTGTTTACGAGGATATCGATGCGACCCAACCTGGCGAGCGCCTCGTCAGCCAAACGATGAATATCTGCCTCGATGGAACCGTCCGCTGCGATGAAGTCGGCCTCAATGCCGAGCGACGCCAGATGCGCCTGCGCCTCTTGCAGCTCGCCGGTTTTGCGCGCAGACAGAACGATGCGTGCGCCAAGTTCGCCGAGTGACTCGGCGAGTTGAAGACCGAGCCCGCGTGAGCCGCCAGTTATGAGCGCAGTCTTGCCTGAAAGATCGAATAATTGTTTGAGCGTACCCATTGTGTCTACTCCGCACTATTCCTGTTTCTGCGACGCTTCTTGCGCAGACATCAAAATACCTCGAACAGCCCTGCTGCGCCTTGGCCACCCCCGATGCACATCGTAACAACGACAAATCGAGCACCACGGCGCTTACCCTCCAACAGCGCATGCCCGACGAGGCGAGCGCCGGAAACACCGTACGGATGTCCCAATGCAATGGCGCCGCCATTGACGTTGAGGCGCTCCATCGGGATGCCGAGTTTGTCGGCGCAGTAAAGCACCTGGACAGCGAATGCCTCGTTCAACTCCCAAAGGCCGATGTCATCGACCGTTAAACCGGCCTTCGCAAGCAGCTTGGGTACGGCGAACACCGGCCCGATACCCATTTCGTCCGGCTCACAGCCGGCAACGGCAAAACCCCGGAATGCGCCGAGTGGCTGCAGGCCGCGGGCGGAGGCCAGCTTGCCGTCCATGACGACAGCAGCTGATGCACCATCGGAGAACTGGCTCGCATTACCGGCCGTAATCACGCCGCCCGACAAAGAAGGACGAATTTTCGAAAGGCCTTCCAGCGTCGTATCGGCACGGATGCCTTCATCGACAGACACCGTGACTTCGCGCGTGCCGAGTGCTCCGGTCTTCGCGTCGGCGACGCCCATCACTGTGGTGATCGGCACGATTTCGTCCGCAAACCTTGCGGCGGCAACGGCATCCGCCGCCCGCTGCTGGCTTCGCACGCCGTACTCGTCCTGACGATCTCTCCCAATGTTGTAACGCCGCGCGACGGTTTCAGCGGTTTGCAGCATGCTCCAGTAGATGGTGGGCTTGTGCTTCTCAAGCCAACCGTCGTTCAGCATGTGTCGGTTCATTTCCTGCTGGACACAGGAAATGGATTCGACACCACCCGCAACGAAGATATCGCCTTCACCGGCAATCACACGCTGCGCGGCCGTCGCAATCGCCTGCAGTCCAGAAGAGCAAAAGCGGTTGATGGTTGCACCTGGCACGCTCGCCGGGCAGTCTGCACGCAATGCGATCTGCCGCCCGATGTTCCAGCCAGTCGCGCCTTCCGGAACGGCGCAGCCCATCAGAACGTCCTCGACTTCACCCGGCTCGATGTGTGCACGCTCGAGCGCGTGCCTGACGACGTGCCCGCCGAGCGTAGCGCCGTGCGTCATGTTGAAAGCGCCCTTCCAGCTCTTCGCGAGGGCCGTCCGAGCGGTGGAAACAATCACTGCTTCAGTCATATTCGTGCTCCACATCAATCGTTGAAACTTTTGCCCACTTCGGCCAGCCGCTCGAGCAACGAGGCCGATTGCCACGCTTCGCCGCGATACCCCTTGCCGTAGCGGCGCGTCGCATGCGCCACGTTGTAGAGGCCTACGGTGTCGGCATAGAACATTGGACCGCCGCGGAAGGTCGGGAAGCCGTAGCCCGTGAGATAAACGACATCGATATCGGATGCTTTCGATGCGATGCCCTCTTCCAGTATCCGGGCACCTTCGTTCACGAGCGCATAGACAAGACGCTCGACGATCTCGTCGTCCGAAATCAGACGCCGCTCCAGACCGATATCTCGGGATTGCTGGACGATCATGTCATTGACAGCTGGTGACGGATACGCCTTGCGATCGCCCGCCTTGTAGTCGTACCAGCCTGCACCGGATTTTTGGCCGAACCGCCCCATCTCACAGAGCAGATTGGTGGTCTTCGAATACACGATATCCGGCCTTTCCACCGCATGGCGCTTGTGGATCGCCCAGACGATGTCGTTGCCGGACAGGTCGAGCATGTGGAACGGGCCCATCGCAAAGCCAAACTTCTCGATTGCGCGATCGATCTGTTCCGGTAGCGCGCCCTCGTCCAGCAGATAGCCGGCTTGGCGCAGGTACTGATTGATCATCCGGTTACCAATGAAGCCGTCGCAAACACCGGATACCACTGCCGTCTTGCCGATCTTCCTGGCGAGACTCATGACTGTCGCCAGCACGTCGTCTGCGGTCTTCTCACCTCGTACGACCTCGAGAAGTTCCATCACGTTGGCCGGACTGAAGAAATGCATACCGACCACGTCGTGAGGCCGCTTCGTGAACGCGGCGATCTTGTCCACGTCCAGGGTAGAGGTGTTCGATGCCAGGATGGCTTCATGCTTTGCGACAGCATCCAGCGCCCGGAACACACTTTCCTTCACGCCCATTTCCTCGAACACCGCTTCAATAATGAGGTCGGCGTGCCGGAGGTCGTCATAGGAGAGCGTCGGTGTCAGAAGGGACATACGCTGCTCGACCTGTTCCTGCGCGAGCTTGCCCTTTCTGGCGTTGTCGTCGTAGTTTTTGCGGATCGCCGCGACACCGCGCTCGAGCGCGTCTTGCCGCGTCTCAAGAATCGTGACCTGAAGGCCCGCACTGAGAAAGTTCATCGCAATGCCCGTTCCCATCGTGCCCGCGCCGACGACAGCCACTTGCGTTACCGTCCGTACCGGTGTGTCGGGCGGCAGGTCGGGAATCTTCGCAGCTGCGCGTTTTCCGAAAAACGCGTGCCTGAGCGCGCGCGATTCCGACGTGTTCATCAGCTCCATGAACAGCTTGCGCTCGAACTCAATGCCCTCATCGAACGATCGCTGCACGCAAGCGCGCACTGCTTCGACGCATTTGAGCGGCGCGGGGAAATTGCGGCTCGCAGCTGCGACCGTGTGGTGAGCAAATTGCAGGAATGCGTCCGGGCTGACATGATCGATTTGGCGGTCGCGCAGCTTCGGTAACTCGCCACGCTCTGCTGCTTGCCGTGCAAACTTTATGGCGCCCGTCAGCAAATCGCCTTCTACCACTACGTCGAACAGGCCGCTGTCCGATAGTTCGTCCGAAGAGACGACGCGGCCCGACACAATCATGTTGAGCGCCGCTTCGAGGCCAATGGCTCTGGGGAGCCGCTGCGTCCCACCTGCTCCGGGGAGTACGCCGAGCTTCACTTCGGGCAGCGCGATCTGAGCTCCGCGCGTGACGAGTCGATAATGGCAGCCCATCGCCAATTCCAGCCCGCCGCCCATCGCTAACGAGTGAGTCGCGGCAATCACCGGCTTGGCGCTGGATTCCAGCGCCGCGATAACCGTGTGTATGCTCGGCTGTTGCGTTGCGCTGGGCGTGCCGAATTCGCGCACATCCGCCCCGGCCGAAAAGCCGCTGCCCGCCCCCGTGATGACGATGGCCCGCACCCGGACGTCATCCGTTGCGGCCTCCATTACCTCTACGATAGCGAGACGCGTTGCATGGCCGAGGCCGTTGACGGGGGGATTATCGAGCGTGATAACCGCTACATCTTCATGCACGCTGTAGTGTGCAGTCATGTTCCTTCCTTTCTATGTGCGATGTACAGGGCTGCTGCCTGGATCAATCAGCGGGCATCACGATAGCGAGCCAGTTCCATGCGCCCAATCTGATTTCGATGCACTTCGTCCGGGCCATCTGCGATGCGCAACGATCTCGCAGCGGCATAGGCTTGCGCGAGAAAGCGATCCTGCATACCGTAACCTCCGCAGGCCTGGATGGCCCAATCGATCACCGTGCATGCCATGCTGGGAGCCGCAACTTTGATCATTGCAATTTCCCGGGCTGCCGCCTTGTTGCCGATCGTGTCCATTTTGTGTGCGGCATCGAGCACCAGTAGGCGTGTCTGCTCGATGGCGATTCGAGCGTCGGCGATGCGCTGCTGCGTCAGCGTCTGCTCGGCAATCGGCCGCCCAAACGCCGATCGCGACAAGCTGCGCTTACACATGATCTCCAACGCTCGCTCCGCCAGGCCAATCAACCGCATGCAATGATGGATACGTCCGGGCCCGAGACGTCCCTGCGCAATCTCGAAGCCGCGGCCCTCACCAAGCAGCATGTTCGCGACTGGAACGCGGACGTTCTCGAAAAGGATCTCCGCGTGCCCGTGCGGCGCATCATCGAAGCCGAACACGGGCAGATGCCGAACGATGGTCACGCCGGGTGTGTCGCGGGGAATGAGGATCATTGCCTGCTGACGATGACGCTCGGCCGCGTTCGGGTCGGTCTTCCCCATGAAGATGAACACGCGGCAACGCGGATCATTGGCGCCCGAGGTCCACCATTTCCGGCCGTTGATCACGTACTCGTCACCGTCGCGCTCGATCGAACTCTCGATGTTCGTCGCGTCCGACGAAGCGACGAGCGGCTCGGTCATCGCGAAAGCGGAGCGTATCTCACCGCGCAGCAACGGTTCCAGCCACGCCTCCTTCTGTGCGTCGGTACCGTAGCGGACCAGCACTTCCATATTGCCGGTGTCCGGTGCAGAACAATTGAACACCTCGGAAGCCCACAGAACACGGCCCATGATTTCGCAAAGCGGCGCATATTCGGCGTTGGTCAGCCCTGCACCATATTGCGAATCGGGCAGGAACAGATTCCACAGGCCTTGCTCCTTCGCACGCGCTTTGAGCTCCTCGATGAGTGCGATCGGCTGCCAACGATCTCCCTCGCTGACTTCCCGCTCATAACGGTCCTCGTTGGGGTACACGTATTGCTCCATGAACGCCGAAACGCGGCTCTGCAGGTTTCGAACGTTTTCCGACGGTGCAAAGGTCATCGATTCCACTCCCAAATTAAGTTCCGCACGGCGTTCACTCGGACATTGCGCGTTCCGCGCAGCGCCAGCCAAAGTCGCCCATCGCGGCTGCCAGTCGGCCTTGTTCGAACGCTTGCTCGCTGCTAGCGTTGCCATCGAGTGCGCGTTTCATAATTCCTTGCCGAATCCCCGCCACACGAAAAAAGTTGTAGGCAAGGTAGAAGTTCCAGTCGCGCGCTTCCACTTCTTCGATTCCGACGCGGCGGCAATACTGCGAGACGAATTCCCGCTCCTGCGGTATTCCCAGTTCCGTCAGCTCCACGTCGCTGAAGTTTGAGAGCCCGCGCAGGCTGCCGGCCGGCTGGTGCCAGGCGAGACACAGGTAGGCGAAATCCGCCATCGGATCGCCGAGCGTCGACAACTCCCAATCCAGGACAGCCATCACGCTCGGGGCATCGTGCGCGAAAATCAGGTTGTCGATACGGAAGTCGCCGTGAACGACCCTCGTCGTCTCCCTGGACGGCAGATGGAGAGGAAGCCACTCGATCAGCCGCTCGATAGAATCGATGCGACGCGTCTCGGAGGCGCGGTATTGTTTGGTCCAGCGCGATACTTGCCGCTCGAAGTAACTGCCAGCCTTGCCGTAATCACCGAGTCCGATGGCGTCCACATCCAACGTATGAAGCGCCGCCATGACACGATTCATTTCATCGAAAACCAGGCGGCGTTCGTTGGGCGTCATGCCCGGAAGGCTGGGCTCCCAAAGCACGCGGCCTTCCACATAGCTCATGACATAAAACTCGGCGCCGATTACCGATACGTCGTCGCAATAGCAGTGCGCATGCGCGACCGGCACCGCGGATCCGTTCAACGCACGTATCAGGCGATATTCTCGATCGATCGCGTGAGCGGACGGCAGTAGCGTGCCCGACGGCTTGCGGCGCAGGACATAGCGGGCGGATGGCGTCGTCAGCAAATAGGTTGGATTCGACTGGCCTCCCGAAAATTGCGATGCTTCGAGTGGCCCGCTAAAACCACGCAAATTTCCGCCCAGCCACGATTCCAATCGCCGCACGTCGAAATCAGGGGCTCGCCTCATGGCGGCCTCATGCGACCGTGTATCAGTGTTGCTTTTATCCATGACGTTATTGAAGCTTCAAGAAATCGGGACAACGCTTTTCCTTGAATGCGGCCAGGGCTTCACTGCACTCGTTCCCTGTCAATTGCCTGTCGATTGCATCGAATTCCGCGTTCATTTGATCGATGACTCTCCTGCGCTCACTCATCAACCGTTTCGTCGCTCTCATCGCGCCCGGCGCCTTCGCAGCGATAACCTCCGCAATCGCCTTCGCTTCGGCTCGAAGCTCGTCAGCCGGCACCGATCGATTGGCGATTCCCCATTCCACGGCGGTCTGTGCATCGACAGAGCGGCCGAGCGCGATCATCTCGAACGCACGAATGTTTCCGACCTGGAACGGAAGCAGGTAGCCCGACGCCGCTTCAGGAACGAGCGCCAAGTCGACAAACGGCGCGCTGAGTTGTGCGTCGTTCGCAAGGATGACGTAGTCGCAATGCAATAGCATGGTGGCTCCGACACCAATGGCTTTGCCTTGTACCGCGGCCACGACGGGAACCT
>Ga0247692_1000126_pt1 | contig 16971 bp, 18 predicted proteins | sample CNK33_metaG_FD_183041 | JGI IMG/M metagenome (GOLD analysis project Ga0247692, IMG submission 183041) | Soil microbial communities from Purdue University Martell Research Forest, Indiana, United States - CNK33 | ecosystem: Environmental > Terrestrial > Soil > Temperate forest > Bulk soil...
GCCTTCAGCCCGGACGTATAGCTCGATTGCCTCGCGATACAGGCTTTCCTTGTTGCCGAACGCTGCGTAGATGCTCGGCGAGTTGACGCCCATTGCATCGACGAGATCCGACATCGAGCACATATCGAAGCCCTTTTCCCAGAAAAGGTCCATCGCGCGCCTGAGCGCCACCTCGCGCTCGAATGCTCTTGGTCTGCCGCGTCCTTTGGTTTCACCGTAACTGGCCGGCTCCATGTCCCCTCCTGGCAAGCGATTGTCGCAAACCCACGAAAACTGAATTCTATGTCGATCATAACAAAATTATGGACGCGCACGCTTCGCCTGTGCTTCAATATCTTTAATGATTGTCACAGAAATAGCGTGACCATCGGTCAGGTTCGATGGTCGAGCGGTTCAATATCTCAAGGATTGTGCAATGAAGCTGATTTCCTCGTCACTTTTCGCTGTCACGCTGCTGGCCGCGCCGATGGTGTCGCACGCGCAAGCAGTTTCCGAGGCGAAGGCTGACTCGCCCGTTTTCACCGTGTTCGTCGATGCGCCCACGGGCTACACGTTCGTGAAGTTGCCGGACGGCTGGAAATACGTCGGCGCTGTGACGCAGGAAGACGCACGCCTCGTACAGGCTGGGTCTGTGCCGAGAGCACAGTCATCGGCAAAACAGTCGAGCTAACAGAGGTTGAAAGGACGCAGAAGGTGGACGCTGCTCTTCCTGCGAAGAGCAGCGCTCGTCGCGCCTCATCCCTGTTTGGGATGGTCAAGAAAGAATCGCAGCATTTCAGCACTCGCGTCCGGGCCGCTTGGGTCCGTGTAACTGCCACGCGGATTACCACCTGACCACGCGTGCGGCGCGCCATGAATGGTCCACAACTCCGCGTCGATACCATCGGGCGAAGCTAGCCTCGAAACGGTACAGCTACGCCGCCCGGTATCGGCCCGACGCCCTTCACTGCTGTTATCGACTCGCGCTTCGAAGCCCTGAACAAGCTGCGTAGCATTCGCGACGTGAACCGTAGCGTCCGCGTCGCCGTGAAAGACGATCATGGGCCGTTTCGGCGAGTGTTTAGCGCGCTTCGCGTGCGCTGTCGCGCTGCGGCGTTTGCCGCCTTTCATTGCCGCAAGCGCAGAGGGCAAATCGTGCGCGCTGCCCACGGGCAGACCGGAATGCACACCCGCTGCAGCGTACAGGTCAGGATACGTGGCGATCATGATGGCCGCCATCGCGCCGCCCGCGGACATACCCGCGACGTACACGCGCGCAGGATCGACGTTGTGGGCCGCGATGATTTCTCGCGTGATGCCTGCGATCAACGACGGCTCGCCATTCTCACGATGTTGATCGTCTGGTTTGAACCAGTTCCAGCATTTCGATGGATTGGCCTGTTGCGGCTGCACGGGATACGCGACAAGACATCGATGCTGCTCGGCAAGCGCATTCATCTGCGTACCTGCTGCAAAATCGTCGGCGTTCTGCGTGCAGCCGTGCAGCATCACAATCAATGGCAGCGGCTCGCCGACTGCGCCCGCTGGCACATACAGCCGATACTGCCGCGAGCCCGCGGCGTTCGAATACGCATGCGTGCTGAAATGCCCCCGGTCTTCGACATCCTTGCTGTCTTCTCGTGCCGTGTGCGGTGTGATGTCGCTTATTTGTGTCTCGGCGAACGGGAAAACTCGCGCCTTGTCCCGCATTCCATCAACGGCGCCGCCTCGCAGTGCGCGTTGTATTGCTTCTGTCGCTTCGGCGGGACCGCGGGTACGCAGCAAGGTCATCGCTTCGTGCATTGAATTCAGGAAACCTTCGTCGAGTTTCATCGTATGTGTCCGGTTAGCGGAAGTAGGCGTTGGGCGTCGCGTGGCTAGTGGATTCTGTCCGCGAGCGCCGTCTTGACGGCGGGCGAAGCGTGAAAGGCTCCCAGCACCGTGATGCTTTCGATCGTGGCGAGCGCAAGCTCCGGCGTGACGTCGGTGGCAATGCTGGCGAGTCCCAGCACCTGAATGGTGAGGCGCTGCCGCGCAGCGCGAACCGCCTCGAGATCCTGCCTGGAAAAGTGCTGCAGTCCGAGCACGAGCGCACGGCGCGTCACCGTGTCCTGGACGACCTGCGCATGAAGGGCAAGCTGGTTGCGAATCGCGGTTCGGATCAGGTCGGTCCGGTTCGAATAAAAGCCTTCCTCGACCAGCAGATCGATTTGTCCGAGATCGACGGGGCCGAGGTTGATCGTAATTTTTTCCGATTCGCCGCCTTTGGGGCGAATCGTGTCGAGTGCTGCGGGCTTTTTCATTTTTCCATCCATCCACCATCCATATGGATGGTTATAGGCTGGTTTTTGTCGCACCGCAACATCAACATTCGGGGCCGATACACTTTCCTATGGGTTCACGAAGAAGATGCGCTGAACAGCAGGCTCGTGAGTTGCGGAAATACACCGATCAGCGCCAGCACCCCGGCCATGATGAACACATACGGCAGCGTGCCGAGCACGATGCGCCTCAGCGGCACATCCGGCGCCACGCTTTGCACGACAAAGAGATTGAGCCCGACGGGCGGATGGATCAGCGCCATTTCCATGTTGATAACGACGACCACACCGAACCAGATCAGGTTCCAGTGATACGCCTGCACCACTGGCACGAGCACAGGCATCGTCACGACGATGATCGCAATGGTCTCCATGAAGCAGCCGAGAAAAATCAGCAGCAGGTTGATGCTGACGAACAGCACCCACGGCGCGACATGCGCGCCCGCCACTGCCTGCGTGAGCGACGACGCCACCTGGCTCGTCGTCATCACATAGCCGAACACGATCGCCGATGAAATCACCGCGAGAATCATCACGCTGCTTTGCGCCGCGCTCACAAGAATCTCGTGAAACTTGCGCCAGCTCAACTCGCGATACACGACGCCCGCGAGTATCAGGCTCGCGATAATGCCGAGCGATGCCGCCTCCTGCGGCGTCGCGAGTCCGCGATACAGCGAGCCGAGGATGATCAGGATCAGCAGCGCGAACGGGCCGATATCCTTCAGCGCGACGATGCGCGCGCGAAACGGCGCGAGTGCACGCGTGCGTGCTTCGCCGCGCGATTTGCGCCGCAGCGCGAGCGCCATCTGATAGAGCGCGAAGGCTGTTGCCATGATCGCGCCAGGCACGAGCGTCGCGACGAACAAGCGGCCGATCGACTGCTCGGCAATCACGCTATAGACGATGAGAGGAATGCTCGGCGGCAACAAAATGCCCAGCGTTCCGCCCGCCGCGACCGAGCCGCACGCCTGCCCGGCGGGCACACCATGTCGGCGCATCTCGGAGACCGCGAACCCGCCAATCGCCGCCGCCGTCGCGACGCTCGATCCCGACACGGCCGCCATCACGCCGCACGCCAGCGTCGTCGCGACGGCGAGACCGCCCGGCACGCCATCGAGTATCGTCGCGAGCGCGCTGTACAGCCGCGCGCCCATGCCCGACGCCGACACGATCGCGCCCATGAACATGAACATCGGCACGGACGTCAGCGTGAACGTCGCGACCGAGCCCCAGTAAGTGCTCGGAATCAGGTTCAACGCGTCCCAGCCGCCGCCCGTGACGAACAGCGAGACCAGCGCGACGAACAGCAACGCGAACGCAATCGGCACGCCGAACGACAACACCGCGAGCAGCCCGCCGAACATCCCGGCGCCGATGAATAGCTGGGTCACTTGTCTCTCCCGAGCACGAGTTCGTCGACGGACAGATCGCGCGCGAGTTCACGGCGCGCGAAGACGATCGTCGCGAGCCGCACCAGTTGCACGAGCGACAGCAGCAGCGCGCCGGCGACGAGACACAGATAGGGAATCCATAGCGGAAACGAGAACATGCCCCACGAACGCTCGACGCTCGTGTATGCGTCCCACCAGAACTGCGCGGCCAGCACCGCGATCACGACGGCAACGGCCGACATCACGAGCGTCGAGAACGCCGCGAGCACGCGCCTGCCGCCGTCATTCAGATGATGGCCGAGCACATCGATCTTCAGATGACGCGACTGCCATGCGAGCGCCGCCGTGCCGACGAAGGTCATGTACGCCATCAGATAGGTCGTGACCTCCGTCACCCACACGTCCGACAGATGCAATGCCTCGCGCGCCAGCACGCCGTACGAAATCACCGCGACTGTCGCGATCACCGCAACGCCCGCAGACAGCGCGACACCTTTGAAAAAGACATCGAGCAGATGCACCACACGATCGAGCGGCCCGCGCATGCCGTCCTCCTACTTGTAGAGCGCGACGCTCTGATCGAGCAGCCGCGCGCCGTCGGGCACTTCGTTGCGGAACTTCGTGAAGCTGACCTGCTGGAACAGCTTCTGCCACTGCGTCCATTCGTCGAGCGTCATCTTGTGGATCTGCACGCCGTGGCTGGCAAAGAGTTGCGCGACGCGGCGGTCGTCGGCCTTCGCGCCTTCGAACGCGCTCTGTTCGAGGCTCTGCCCGACGTCCGTCATGATCTTCTGTTGCGCGGGCGTCAGCTTGTTCCAGGTTTTCATGCTGATCGCGATCGGCTCGATCGTGTAGTAGATGCTGTACTGCTCGGGCGAGTCGTAGTATTTGGCCACTTCGTAGAGACGGTACGAGCCGAAGGTGCCCGACGAGGTCCACAAGCCGTCCAGCAGACCGAGTTGCATCGCGTTATAGGTTTCCGACGACGCCATCGATACCGTGCTCGCACCCGCGCTCTGCAGCGCCGCTTCCATCATCTTGCCTGCGCCGCGCACCTTGGTTTTCTCGAGATCGGCGGGTACGTTGACGGGTTTTCCCTTCGACGCCATGCCACCCGATATCTGTATCCAGCACAAGGTCTTGAAGCCGTACGCTTCCAGCTTCGCTTCCAGTTCGCGCCACGGCGCCGAGGTACGGAAGCGATAGACGTCGTCGGGTGTCTTCCAGAGGCCGGGCAGCAGGATCAGGCTCATCTGCGGCACCGCGCCCGCTGCATAGATGTACGGGTAGATCGCCAGATCGACGCTGCCGCTGCGCAACGCCGTGTGCATGTTGAGCGCCTTCACCAGCGATTCGGCGGGAAAGATGTCGATATGCATCTTGCCGCCCGAGCGCTGCATCACTTCCTGCGCGAACTTCTTGCCTGTCTGCACGACGTAGTCGTTCGGATCGTCTGGCCATTGATGCGCCATCTTCAGCGTGATCGTGTCGTCGGCGTGCGCGGCGGGTAACGCGGCGAATGTGCACGCGGCAGCCGCTACCAGCGTCGTCATCAAAAAACGAAGTCGTTTCATCCGCGTCTCCTTCCATTGGTTTGTCGTTGTGCGGGATGGTGTCGCTACACCGGCGTCATCCCGAACCGCCTATCTGCTTCGCGATGCACGCATATAGCTCGGCAACCGACGCGGTGCGCGCGTCGGCAGGCAACGTATCGATGAGTTCGGCCACGCGGCGCGTCAACAGACTGCGCACGTGAAAGTGCTTGCGCAACTCTTCTGCGCGCGCCGTGTCCACATTCTCGGCACGCCAGTGCGTGTGGGCGTCAATTGCGGAAGAGAGTTGCGCAATCGATGCTTCATCGTTTGCACGCGTCAACACGACGGGCGCAACGCGCCGCCCGTTCCCGCGATTGCGTTCGAGCACGTTGCCGATGTCCTGCGCGACGCGCTCTGCGCCCGGCAAATCGCATTTGTTGACGACGACGATATCGGCTGTCTCCAGCACGCCTGCTTTCATCGCCTGGATCTGATCGCCCGAGTGCGGGCCCATCGTCAGCACGAGCGTGTCAACGAGTGCGCGTGCGCCGTTTTCGACTTGGCCCACGCCAACCGTTTCGAGCAGGATTTCCGCGAAGCCGTCGGCTTCGACGGCGGCGAGCACGTCGGCGAGATTGTCCGAGAGGCCATCGGCGGACCAGCCGCTTGGCAGCGAACGGATGAATACATCCGTGTCGGCGAGCACGGCGTCCATCCTCACGCGGTCGCCGAGCAGCGCGCCCGATGTCGTGGGACTGCTCGGGTCGATTGCGATGATCGCGATCGGTTCGCCGCGCGCCGCGCGCGCCTTCGCCACGCGGCCGATCAATGTGCTCTTGCCCGCACCCGGCGGCCCTGTGAAGCCGATGCGACGCGCAGGCTTGATGTCACTGTCGCGCAACAGGCGCAACGACTCGGCGACGCTCGCACGTGCGAGCTTCGACAGATCGCGCGCCAACTGACGGCGCGCAACGCCGGCAGTGGCATCCGTTGCGCCGCTCATGTCGACACCTCGCCGCACCACGCCGCCGTGTGCTCGCCCAAGAGCGGCGGCAAGCCGTACCGAGTGTGAACGCCGTCGATATGAATCGGGTTGCCGACCACCTTCAGCGGCCCCGCTTCCGATTCGATCTCCACGACAAGCCCGCGCGCCTGCGCCTGCGCGCTCCCGAGCGCCTCGGCAATCGATGCGAGCCGCGATACCACCACGCCCGACGAAGCCAGCGCATCGAGCCAATACTGCGTGGTCTCGCCCGCGAACATCTCGGACAGCGCGCCAATCACCGAGTCGCGATGCGCTCGCCGCTCCGCCATCGTCGCGAAGCCTTTCTGCGTGATCCACTCGGGATGCCCGACGCGTTGCGCGAAGATGCGCCAGAAGTTGTCGTGCGTGATGAACAGCATCAGCCAGTCATCGCGCGTGCGGAACAGTTGTGCCGGCACGATATAGGGATGCGACGACAGCGCATGCCGCGAAGGCTGCTCGCCGCCGTTGAGCGCGGCGCCTGCCACGTAGTTGAGCTGCGAGACCATCACGTCGAACATCGCGATATCGACCTGGCCGCCGCGCCCTTCGACGATCTTCGCCAGCAAGCCGACCGCGCCCATGATGCCCGTCGAGTTGTCGACGGTCGAGAAGCCGGCCTTGGTCGGCGGGCCATCGGGGTCGCCCGTCAAATGCATGATGCCCGTGAGCGCCTGGATCACGTAATCGTAGGCGGGCAATTCGGCATGCGGACTGTCGAGACCGAAGCCCGTCAGCGCGACGCAGACGATCCGCTCGTTATGCTCGCGCAGCCGGTCGTATGTGAGGCCGAGCTTGCGGATCGCGGACGGCCGGAGGTTCGTCACGAGCGCGTGCGCGTCGCGCACCATCGCCGCGAGCGCATGCTTGCCCGTCTCGCTCGCCAGATCCAGCACGACGCTCTGCTTGTTGCGGTTCAGGCTGGCGAAATACGCGTTGTGCGGGCCGATCGCATGCGGGCTGATCGAACGCCCGATGTCGCCCGCGGGCGGCTCGATCTTGATCACCTCGGCGCCGAGATCGGCGAGCAGCATCCCGCAGTACGGGCCCATCAGCATGTGCCCGATCTCGATCACGCGAATCCCCGCGAGCGGTCCGCCCGACGCGCGGCTCTGCGGCGCTTCATCGGGTGCGGCGAAACCGGGCGCGTTCATCCGAGCACCTTCGCGACGGCATCGATCACGTCGTCGAGCGGCATGTCGCTCGTGAAGACGCCGCGTATGCCCGCTTTCAGGAACGCTGCGCGATCGTCGGCGGGAATCGAGCCGCCGACGAATACTGGAATCGCGCCCGCGCCCTGATCGGCGAGCAGTTCGACCGTGCGCGCGACGAGTTCGTTGTGGCTGCCTGAGAGAATGGACAGACCCACGGCATCGACGTCTTCATCGACGGCAATTCGCGCGATGTACTCCGGGCTCTTGCGCAAGCCGGTGTAGATCACGCTTGCGCCCGCGTCGCGCAACGCGAGCGCGATCACTTTCGCGCCGATATCGTGGCCGTCGAGTCCAGGCTTGGCGACGAGAATGCGCTTGCCCTTGAGCGGCGCGTGCGGGCTTCGGACTGTTGCGCCGGCAGCGACGGACGGATCGGCGGACTTGCTGCTCGTGCTGTTCATAGATGGACCGGCTCCTCGAATTCGCCCCATTGCTCCTTCAACCGCGCCACCATTTCGCCGACGGTCGCGTACGCATGACAGCAATCGACGAGATACGGCATCAGGTTGCCGTCCTCGCGCGCGGCCGCCGCGCTCAGCGCGTCCAGCGACTTTTGCGCTTCCATCTGGTTGCGCGTGTCGCGCAGCCGCTCGAAACGTTCGACGACAGTCGCGCTCGCCTGCGGATTCAGATGGAACAATTCGCCCGGCTGCTCGACCTGGTTCTCGCGCCGGAAGCAGTTCTGCCCGACCACGAGCCGCTCCTGGTCATCCGTTTCGCGCTTGCGCTGCAGCGCGCTCTTCGCGATGCGCAATTGCAGCCAGCCGTCTTCGATCGCTTTCACCGCGCCGCCGTATGCGTCGATTTCGTCCATCAGTTCGCGGATGCGCGCCTCCGTGCGATCGGTCAGTTCCTCGACGAAGTACGAGCCGCCTAGCGGATCGACCGAGCGCGCAATGCCGCTTTCGTAGCCGATGATCTGTTGCGTGCGCAACGCAAGCTCGGCGGAGAACTCAGTTGGAATCTGAAACGCTTCGTCGTACGCGCAGGTGAACACCGACTGCGCGCCGCCCATCACGGCCGCGCATGTTTCGATCGCGACGCGCACGACGTTGTTGTACGGCTGCGCCGACGTCAGCGACGAGCCTCCGCACACCACGCCGAAGCGGAACATCTGCGCCTTCTCGTCGTCGACGCCGTAGCGCTCCCTGATGAGCCGCGCCCACACGCGCCGCCCCGCGCGAAACTTCGCGACCTCTTCGAAGAGGTCCATATGCACGTAGAAAAAGAAGCTCAAACGGCGCGCGAACTTCGCGACATCGCCGCCGCGCGCGACGACGGTATCGACATAAGCGAGCCCGTTGGCGAGCGTGTACGCCATTTCCTCGACGGCCGTGCACCCCGCGTCGCGCATATGCGCGCCCGCAATCGAAATCGGGTTGAAACGCGGCGACACTTCGTTCGAGTACAGGATCGAATCGGCGATCAGGCGCATCGAAGGACGCACCGGGAAAATCCAGGTGCCGCGCGCCACGTACTCCTTGAGGATGTCGTTCTGGATCGTGCCCGTCAGCTTGTCGCGCGGCACGCCCTGCTTGTCGGCGCACGCGACGTACATCGCGTAGATCATCGCCGCCGTGCCGTTGATCGTGAACGATGTCGAGATGCGGCTCAGGTCGATGCCCTGGAACAGCAGTTCCATCTCGGACAGGTTCGACAGCGAGACGCCGACCTTGCCGATTTCCGAGCGCGCCATCGGATCGTCGGGATCGAGGCCGCACTGCGTCGGCAGATCGAGTGCGACGGAAAGTCCCGTCTGCCCCTGCTGCAACAGAAAGCGGTAGCGTTCGTTCGATTCCTCTGCCGTGCCGAAGCCCGAATACTGGCGCATCGTCCAGAGTCGCCCGCGATAGCCGTCAGGGAAGATGCCGCGTGTGAATGGAAACTGTCCCGGCGCGCCGATGCCGTCCGTGCCGTTCGCTTCGCTGGGACCGACCACGACGGGCACATGCAGTCCCGACGGCGTGCGGTCGGGATGCGGCATCGATATCGCTTCGTCGAGTTCGGCTGCGCTTGACTTCATGCTGTGACGCTCCTTTCTTGCGGTGGCTGAACGGCGCGACTCGGGCTAGGTTTTCGAACCGCCTGCCGCCGATGTGCGCTGCCGGTCGAGAAACTTCTGCGCCTGCTCCCAATGCGCGGGCGCCGTCCATGTCGCGACGAAAGCCGCGCGTTCGGCAGCGCGCGTGGCTTGCGACAACGCGCTTCGATGCGCAGCGGCAATCTGTTTCATCGCGCGAATGACGTGCGGCGGGCGGCCAACGAACGGCTTCACGAATTGCGCGACACATTCGTCGAGTGGTTGGTCTTGCGCGCACACGTCGTCGAGTAGACCTAGCGTCAGCGCTTCACTCGCTTCGAGCACACGCGCTTCGGCAAGCACGCGCATCGCGCGCGCCGGGCCAAGCAGCGCGAACAGATCGGCGGCGCCGCTGAAGCCTGTGGTGATGGCGAGCGTCGCCTGCACGAAGCCGATGCACGCATGCGCCGCCGCGACGCGGTAGTCGCACGCAATCGCCAGTTCCGCGCCGCCGCCCAACGCCGTGCCGTTCAATGCGGCAATCACGGGCACAGGCATCGCGCGGATCGCATCGAGCGCGGCGGCCGCGTGATCGAACAGCGCACCGGCATCGGCGTCGCTGCGCAGCGCGTCGAATTCGCGCAGATCGCCGCCCGCCGCGAAGCTGCGATCGCCCGCCGCCGACAGCACGACGGCGTGTAACTCCGCGGCATGTGCAGCATCGGCGAACGTTTCGCCCAAGGCGTCGAGCGTCGCGCGATTCAGCGCGTTGCGCTTGTCCGGACGGTTGATGGTCACGTGCAGCACACCGCCGCGCACGCTCGTCAGGACAGGCGATTCAGTCGCGTGCTGTCGCTCGCTCGACATTTCGCCGCTCATCAATGACCGCCCGCTTCGATCGAACGTTTCGCCTCTAGCAGCACCGCGCCGATCCGCTCGATCTGGTCTTCCATCCGGTGGCGCGGGCCGGCGACGGCAATGCCGAGCACGTCGCGATTCACATCGACGGGCACCGCGATCGCGAACACGTCGCTGACGCTCTCGCCGCGCGTCACGAAATAGCCCTTCTCACGCGATTGCGCGATGTCGTCGAACAGGTCGTCGGCGGAGGTCAAGGTGTTGTCGGTGACGCTCGTCAGCGCGGCCTGCGCCAGAAAGCGTCGAAGTTCGGTGGCATCGACACGGCTCAGCATCGCCTTGCCGATCGACGTCGAATGCAGCGGCTTCAACGCGCCCGCCGCCGAGCTGTAGCGGATCGTCTGCGGCCCTTCGAGCACGCTCAGATAGACGATCTCGTCATGCTGCCGCTTGCCGACGATCACGGTTTCCTGCGTCGCGTCGCGCAGCGTCTGAAGCTGCGGCTCGATGCGTTCGAGGTAGGGATCGTTGGCGATGATTTTCGCGGCCATGTCGTACAGGCGGCGCGTCGGGAAGAGGTCCTTTCTGCGACTCGTCAGGTACAGATAGCCGCGTTCGAGCAGCACGCGCACGATGCCGTGACTCGTGCTGACAGGCAAACCGGCCGCCTCGGCGAGTTCGCTGAGCGTCATCGGACGCCCTTCCGCCTCGAATGCTTCGAAGATGCCCAGTGCGCGATCGGTTGGTTTCATTTTCGTATATTCGAAAAATAATTTGGTATTTCGAAATTCAGTATAGGTGAAACGCTGGGTTGCGCCAGCGTTGGCTGCTCATGGAATGCCCTGGTGCATGCTTCGGAAAGCTGCGAAGCCTTGCTGTGCAAGCTCTTGACGCGCTTTCGACGACGTTCTTCGCTGCTCGACCCTTTCTTGACACCTCAAAAACCGACTTCTATAGTCAATCCATATATTCGAAACTACTTTCGAAATAGCGAAAAGTAAAGGTCGGCGGATCGGACACGACCCGTATCGGCAAGGAGACAGACATGTGGATGACGGAGCTCGACAAGACTGAGCGGCGCACCATGGCCGGCTGCTTCCTTGGCTGGACACTCGACGCGCTCGACGTGCAGGTCTACAGCTTCGTGATTCCGGCGCTGATGGTCGGCTGGCACATCACGGCTGCCGAAGCAGGCGTGCTCGGCACGGTGACGCTGCTGGCGTCGGCGGTCGGCGGATGGTTGAGCGGACTGGCCGCCGACCGCTTCGGGCGCGTCGCTGTCTTGCAGGCGACGATTCTCTGGTACGCGGTCTTCACATTCGCGTGCGGCTTCACGCAGAACTACGAGCAGCTCTTCATCTGCCGCGCACTGCAAGGCTTCGGCTTCGGCGGCGAATGGGCGGCGGGCGCGGTGCTGATCGGCGAGACGGTGCGCGGCGCGTACCGGGGCCGTGCGGTCGGCATCGTGCAGAGCGGCTGGGCCGTAGGCTGGGGCATGGCCGCATTGCTGTTCGGCCTGTTCTTTTCGATCATGCCGGAGCAACTCGCATGGCGCGCGCTGTTCTGGGTCGGCCTCGCGCCCGCGCTGCTGGTGTTCTGGGTGCGCCGGCACGTGCCTGAATCAGCGGTCTTCACGAAGGGCCGACGCGAGCGGCGCAACCGCGGCATGCTTCGTCAGTTGCTCGCGATCTTCCGCCTCGACTATCTGGCGACGACGCTCAGGGTCTCGGCGCTGGCGACAGGATCGATCGGCGGCTCTTACACATTCCTGATCTGGCTGCCAACTTATCTGAAGACGACACGCGGCCTGTCGATCATCGGCACCACGGGCTATACGACCGTGATGATTCTCGGCGCGTTTGTCGGCTTTATCCTCGGTGCGTATCTGGCCGACTCGATTGGGCGCAAACGGACCTTCATGGTCAGCGCGATCGGCTCGGCTGTGATTCTCGCCGCCTACATGCTGATGCCGATCAGCAACGGCGCGATGCTGGTGCTCGGCTTTCCGCTCGGCCTCTGCGCATTCATGATGTTTTCGCCGATGGGCCCGTACATGACCGAACTGTTTCCGACGCGCATGCGGGCGGCGGGCCAGGGCTTCTGCTACAACTTCGGCCGCGGTATCGGCGCTCTCTTCCCCGCGCTGGTGGGCAAGCTGACGAGCGTGATGGGACTGGGCAATGCGATTGCGGCGTTCGGCATCGCGGCTTACGCCGTCATGCTGCTCGCCGTGCTGTTGTTGCCCGAAACGCTCGGCCGACCGTTGCCCGAGGACGCCGAAACGCCGCTGCAGACCGAGGGCGGCGCTGCAAACAGCTATACGCCATCCTGATACCGACACGTTCCGCCAACGCCACCGACACATGTCCGCAACCTGCCAGGCTCCAAGCACGACCATCAAGACGCCCGACCAGAAGCCGCCGTCCGGCGCGTGCGATTGCCATATTCATATCACCGGTCCTTTCAAGCGTTTCCCGCTGAGCGAGCGCCGCGCCTATACGCCGCCCGAGGCAACGCTGGCCCAGTACGAACACGTGCAGGACGTGCTCGGCACGCAATGCGTGGTGATCGTGCAGCCCAGCTTCTACGCCACCGACAACGGCTGCACGCTGGATGCCGTCGCGCACTTCGGCGTGCAACGCAGCCGTGCCGTTGTGGTGGTCGATCCGCAGATCGGCGACGCGCAACTGCGGCAAATGCACGAAGCGGGCGCTCGCGGCGTGCGCGTCAATCTGGTGACGCCGGGCGGGCCGCCTGTCGATCATCTGATACAGCTCGCCGACAAGATCGCACCATTCGGCTGGCACACGCAGATCTACGCGAACGGCGAAGATCTGCCCGATCTGCTGCCGATCCTGCGCCGCCTGCCCACCGAAGTCGTCATCGATCACATGGGACAGATACCCGCCGCGTGGGGCATCGCGCATCCCGCGATCACGGCGTTGCGCGCGCTGCTCGACGGCGGACGCGCGTGGTTGAAGCTGTGCGGCTATCGCTGTTCGAGCGTAGGCTATCCGTTTCGCGATATCGACGCACTCGCAACGCTGCTGGCGCGCGTCGCGACGGAACGGTGCGTGTGGGGCACGGACTGGCCGCATCCGAATTTTGAAGGCACGATGCCCGACGACGGCGAGCTGCTCGATGCATTGATGCGATGGGCGCCTTCGACACAGGCGCAACAACGCATTCTCGTGGACAACCCTGCCGCGCTCTACGGGTTCGACCCGCAATGAGCGCGCGACCCGTTGAGTACTGGAGACGAACATGCTGATGGAACAACAGATGCCGTCGAATGTGAAGTCGATGGTTTCCGAAGCCGAATGGAACACGCGTGTCGATCTTGCCGCGTGTTATCGGCTGATGCCGTATTTCGGATTGAGCGATCTCGTATACAACCACATCACGGCGCGCATCCCTGGCGACGACACGCGGCTGCTGATCAATCCATATGGCTATATGTACGAGGAGATCACGGCGTCGAGTCTGATCACGATCGATATCGACGGCAATGTTCTGTTCAATCCGAACGAGGGCACGTACGGTGTCAACGCTGCCGGTTATGTGATTCATAGCGCCGTCCACAGCGCGCGGCACGACGTGAACTGCGTGATCCACACGCACAGTCGTGGCGGACTCGCTGTTTCGGCGCTGTCGTGCGGGTTGTTGCCGCTCACGCAAACTGCGATGCGCTTTGGTCCCGTCGCGTATCACGACTATCAGGGCGTCGCGATCGACCTCGAAGAACGCAAGACGCTCGCGGAAGACCTGGGCCATGCCGAGGCGATGATCCTGCGCAATCATGGACTGCTGGTTGCGAGTGCATCGATTCCGCAAGCCTTCAATGCGATCTACTGGCTCGAGAACGCGTGCCGCGCACAAGTTGATGCGATGGCGTGCAATACCGAGCTGCATATGCCGCCGCAGCATGTGATCGACAAGACAGCGCATCTGTACAAGCCGGAAACGCGTCGCCCGTACGGCGAAATGGAATGGCCCGCGATGCTACGCTTTCTCGACAGACGGGACCCGTCGTATCGAAACTAGATGCAGGGCGGGCACGCCTTATCGCGCAGCCCGCTTTGGCGCTTTCGGCTGCTGCTTCTGGGACTGCCAGCTGTCCTCATCGAGCAACCGGTCAAACAGACGATTGATCATCGTTTGGGGCAGCGGCGCCAGTCCAAGCAATGAATTGAACGCAATGCCGCTTGCAGCGAAATAGCGAAGCAATGAAAGCTCGAGGTCGCCCGATTCGCGCTGAAGCGCTTTCATCCTGTCTGCGTCCGCCGCTCTAGAGTCGTCGAGCAGTTCAGGACTCTCGACCAACGCGGCCAGCACGGCTCGCGCGACCGAATGCGGCTGCTTGATGGACTCCCGATAGACGGCTATATGCGCCGAAAGATTGGGTTCGCCTTTCTTGCCTGCTTCCTTGGCCAGGTAGTCGAGCCGGATCTGTTCAAACTGCTGCCGCTGATAATCAAGCAGCGCCGTGAGCACACCATGCTTGGTGCGGAACTGATGCAGCAGCCCCCCTTTGCTCACGCCACTCTCGCGCGACAGCGAATCGAATGTAAGGCCACCCACGCCTTCTCGCGCAAGGATCGTGAATGCGGCCTCAATAGCCTTCTTGCGGGTCGTCTCGGAACGGGTCTGATTGTCCATTGATCAATAAAGATGTCGTCGCGTTAACCGGTCATGCCGTCTGTTGCGAGGTTAGCGGCGGCTGAAGCCGTTCCCGCCAGCCGCTGAAATCCGAAGCAAACCGGGCGTTCATGCTGGTAAAGCCTGAATTGTACGCCCGAGTTTTCCTTAAAAACAAACCGGGTAGACGGTTTACATATGAAAACGGCGATGCTACGCTTCGGCCACACATCGGGATTCACCCGACGTGACGCTCTTCCAACACCCGCCATCGGCTTCCAGGGAACACGACATGTTCAAGCTCAGACTGACTCCGCTCTTCTTCGCCGGCGCAACCGCGCTGGCCTTAACGGCCTGTGCCGGCGTGCAGCCCGTTGCGTACTCGGGTATCGCTTCTTCGTCGCAACTGAAGCAAAACCGGGATGACGACTCCGCCAAGGTGCCGTACCGGTTCGCGGCCCCCGTTGTCTGGTCGCGTTACAACCAGGTGATCGTCGATCCCGTCGATATCTATCGGGGCAATGACAGCCAGTTCGGGGATATGAAAGATGAGGACAGGGCGGCGCTCGCTGGCTACATGGGCAAGACGTTCGCGTCGAAACTGTCGAAGCGTTTCGAAATCGCCGCACAGCCAACGCCCGCCACCCTGCGCATCAAGCTCACGCTGACGGGCGCGGAACAAACCACTCTGCTCGTCGGACAGGCGATGCACTTCGATATCGCCGGAAATCTCTATAACGGCGTGCAGGCCATCCGCGGCGGCAAGGGTGCATTCAGCGGCTCGGTGTCTTATGCGGTCGAGGTGTACGACAGTTCCAATGGGCACCTGTTGAAGGCATATGTGACGAAGCAGTATCCGAACGCGATGAATCTGCCCGCTGCATTCGGATCGCTCAGCGCCGCCAAAACGGGGATCGACAAGGGTGCGGATGCCCTCGTCGCTCAACTGAAGTAACACCCGGCGAGCCACATCAGCATGCGCCAAGCCGGAGAACGCGCGTTCGCCTCGCATCGACACGTCGACCGTATGAGCCATCCACGGTCGCCGGCCATCGCTCACGGCCCGGCGGGTTTGCGATGATGCATGCCGTGGCCGACCTCGTCATGACGACACCGCCGCCATTGATGGTCGTGATCGTGTTCGCGGTCACCTACTTCGTGGTGGGACTGCCGGTTCATTTCACGCGCGGTGCTGGCTACAGGGACGTGCTCGGGACGATGGCGGGCGTGTTTGCCGCGCTTGTGTACATCGCGCTGGTCGTCGACTCGCATGCGAACGTTCACTAGTCACTGCGAGCGGGCAGCGGTGAAGCGTCTCTGTCGCCGGTTCAAAGTGGGCGCAGCCATCGTTCGCCGGTTCGGCAGGCGACTGTGCGACGTGATCACTGGAACGCTCTGATGAATAGCCGGCGCCGGCCGTCGGCTGTATGGCTCATCCCTATCGCCGCGCTGCTCATTTGCGGCGCGCTACTCATTGCGTCCGTTGTGCAACGCGGACCTTACATCAGGATCAGCTTCACGAGCGCCGAGGGACTCGAAGCGGGTAAAACGCGCGTGCGTTACCGGGATGTCGAGATTGGCACGCTCACCGACCTGCATCTCACCGCCGACCGCACACGGGTTCTCGCCGACGTGCAACTGGATGACTCAGCAAAAGCTTTTGCGGCATGTGATACGCGATACTGGGTGGTACGTCCGCGCATCGGCATGACAGGTATTTCCGGGCTCGCAACGGCCATCTCAGGTTCGTATATCGCCGCCGATATGGGGCGCACATCCAGCGTTTGCAAAGACTTTGCCGGCCTGGAAATGCCGCCCTCCGTCACATCCGATCAGAAGGGAAAACGCTTTGTGCTTCACGCGGGCTCTCTGGGGTCGCTGACACCTGGCTCGCCCGTCCTTTTCCGCCGCGTTCAGGCCGGTCAGGTTCTCGGCTATTCGCTCTCGAAGGATGGCGCGGAGGTTATTGTCGATGTCTTCGTCAACGCGCC
>Ga0247692_1000127_pt1 | contig 16939 bp, 15 predicted proteins | sample CNK33_metaG_FD_183041 | JGI IMG/M metagenome (GOLD analysis project Ga0247692, IMG submission 183041) | Soil microbial communities from Purdue University Martell Research Forest, Indiana, United States - CNK33 | ecosystem: Environmental > Terrestrial > Soil > Temperate forest > Bulk soil...
GCGCGACATCGGCGACCGTCGGATGCGGTTGCGCGATGAACTCACGCCCGGCCAGCTCTTCGTCGATCAGCTTGAGGATGCGATGCGCGCGGGCAATCAGCTCTTCGGCGTTGTATTTTGCGCCGAACACGGTGATCAGTCGCGCGGCGGCCGGGCCGAAGGCGATCTCGCCGGCGGCCACGGACAGCCAGCGCTGCACGGCGGCTTCCAGCGCGGGCGTTTGCGGCAGCCAGTCGGTCTTGCCGAACTTGCGGGCAACGTACACCAGAATCGCGTTGGAGTCGGCGATCGTGGTGTCGCCGTCGACGAGAACCGGGACCTGGCCGAAGCGGTTGAGCTTCAGAAATTCGGCGGATTTGTGCTCGGCAGCGGCGAGATCGACCTGAATCGATTGATGCTCGATGCCGAGCAGCGACAGGAACAGGCGGGCGCGGTGCGAGTGGCCGGACAACGGGTGGTAGTAGAGCTTCATGGCGGTTTCCTTTGGTCAGAGGTGACTGGGACATCCCGATCACTTGATGCAAAGTCTAGGGACGCTGCGTCCGCAGCAGAATCCCGCGCCAGGTCAATTGATACTTCTCGAAACGAGAACGGTGGTTGTGCGCCCGAGAACAGTGGCGTTGGTCGTTGGTCGTTGGGCGTCGGAGCCGCGCTGCTCGCCGAAATGCGTCAACTCGTGCGCATGTATCTCGTCTCGGCGGGGCAGCAAAGCGGCGAATAAATACGGGCCGCTTTGCCACTAGCTATTGCATGCCTTAAGCACCGAGCTTGAAGAACCCAACCGTCGCGTTCAGATCCTTGCCTTGCGTGCTGAGCGATTCGGACGTGGCGGCAATCTCCTCCACCAGCGCTGCGTTCTGCTGCGTCGACTGGTCCATCAGCGACACAGCCTGATTCACTTCGCCAATCGCGCGGCTTTGCTCGCGTGCGGAATCGGCGATTTCGCTGGTAATGGTGGCGAGGTTGGAAACGGCATCCGTCAGTTCGGCGATCGTCTTGCCCGCGAGATTGACCTGCTCGGCACCTGCCTCGACGTTGCCGACAGAAGCCTCCAACAGTCCCTTGATCTCTTTTGCCGCGCTGGTCGAACGCTGAGCCAGGTTGCGCACTTCGGCGGCGACGACGGCAAACCCACGACCGCTCTCGCCCGCGCGCGCCGATTCGACAGCGGCATTCAACGCCAGGATGTTGGTCTGGAACGCGATGCCCTCGATCATCCCGACAATACCGACGATGCGTCCCGATTGTTCGACGGCGATGTTCATCGTCTTCGCCGCGCCCGCAACGGCCTCGTTGCCGCGCCGCGCCACATCCACGGCGCCCGCAGCGACGGCGTTGGCCGTCGTCGCCTGATCGGCCGTGCCGCGCACCGTGCCCGCCAGTTCTTCCATGCTGGCCGCCGTTTGCTGGATCGACGCGGCCTGTTGTTCGGTTCTCGACGACAGATCGAGATTGCCCGCTGACACTTCACCGGCAGCGAGTTCGAGGTGACGGCTGTTCGTCCTCACCTTCAGCAGCACACCATGCAGCTTTTCGACGAAGGCGTTGAACTGCTTCGCGAGATGCCCGACTTCGTCGTTGCTGAGTTGCGGCAGACGCCGCGTCATGTCGCCGTCGCCGGATGCGATTTCGTGCATCGAGTTGGCAAGATTGCGAATAGGATCAGTTATCCGGCGACCCAATGCAATCATGATGAGCACGGCAACCACGAGCACCAGCAGCCCCATCCCGATCAGCGTCCACGTGAGCCGGTTGGCGGCTGCCATCATTTCCGATTCGGGCACGAGCGCGTAGTACTTCCAGCCGTTCTTCGGCGACGTATAGATGAACGACTGATAATCGACACCGTCCATCTGGATGCGAACGAGCCCGTCGCTGCCATTGGACAGTTGTTCGTATCCGCCGCCGAGACCCTTGAGTTCCTTGAACTCGTGTTTCTTCTCACGCGGATCGATCAGAATTTTTCCGCTGCTGTCCGTAACGAGCAGATAGCCGGTCTTGCCGAACTGGATGCCGCTGGTGAGTCGCGCGAAGTCGTCGAGCGAGATGTCGCCTTCGAGCACGCCGAGAATCTCGTCCTTGCTGTCCTTCACGACGCGCGCGAACGGAATGATCGCGCCGCCGGAACCGGCCGCGCTCAGATATGGCGCGGGCCGTACAACGCGATCGGGCGCCGTCATCGCCAGTTGATACCACGGCCTGACGCGCGGATCGTAGTGCTCGCCGTTCAGGCTTTCGATCGGCCATTGCACATAGCCGCCCCAATGCGTGCCGATGTCGAGATAGCGCATGTTGGGATGCGTATCGCCGAATTGCTTGAGCAACGCGAAAATTGTCTTTTCGACTTCGCCGTTCTTGTCCGGCGTCATCTGGCCGCCGTGGTTCAGATAGTCGGTGATGCTCTGGTCGGCGGCTTTCAGTTGCGCCGTTTGCGTCAGATACGTGAGGTTCTGTTCGACCTCTTTGAAGCTCACATCGAGCGATTCGTCGGCCTGGACGATTCTGGCGTGACTGGACTGCTCGAACTCGTCGACAGCCTGATGACGCACGTTCAACGCGCCGACCGTCGTGAGAAGTAGAACCGTGACTGCGAGCGCGGCGCCCGATGCCGCGCTGAATTTGAATGCGATCGAATCCGTAAGCTTCAAAATGACCTCTGCCTCAATGACGAACTACCAACCGATATCGACTCGCGGTGCGCGAAAGACGAAGCAATGCGCATCGTTGATTACGTTGGTTGTCGGCCGATATCGAGGCGGCTTGAGCGGATATGACGCTGGATTCGATTTATTTTTTTAGTGACTTTTTCGTACCCTTTTCAATGTCGCATCGCGTAGGAATCGTGTCGCGATTTCGATGACAGAGAAGCGGCAAACGGTTTAAAAGTGCGGCGCTTACACGGCCGCGCTCGCCTCTTGCAGAAAAGGCGTGATATTGCGCATCGCGCGCGCCACGTACTCGTCCTTTTCGCCGACAGGCGCGACGTAATGCATCGCGCTCGCGGCTGCATCGACGCCTTCGAGTCTCGCAATGACCCACGCAGCCAGATACTGGGACGCAAGACATCCGCCCGCAGTCGCGACGTTGCCTCGCGCGACGAATGGCTGATTGAGCACGGCAACGCCCGCTTCCTCGACCCACGGCTTCGTCGTCAGATCCGTGCAGGCTGGTACGCCATTGAGCAGCCCGAGCTTCGCCAGCACGAGTGTGCCGGAGCACTGCGCGCCGAGCAGTTGGCGCGACGGGTCGAACTGCATCTGCGCCATCAACGTCTGATCGGCAACAACGTCTCGCGTCATCACGCCACTGCCGACAATAACTGCATCCGCAGCATTCGCCTCGTGCAGCGCGATCTGCCCTTCGATCACGACGCCGTTCATCGATTTCACGCGTGCATGCGGCGTCGCAATCGACACGCGCCAGTCCGGCTTCTTGATCAGGTTGAGAATGCCGAGCGCAATCAGCGAATCGAGTTCGTTGAAGCCTTCGAAAGTGAGAATCGCGATGTGCATGATGTCCGCCCGCCGATGAGTGTGGTGAGGAGATGCTATGCGCAGATACCATTACAATCAAATAATTGTCATGGATACATCTGCATATGGCTCAGCCCCGGTACAAGGAGCTTGTCGACACGCTTGCCGCGGATATCCGCTCGGGACGCCTGCGCGCCGGCACGCGCCTGCCGACGCATCGGCAGCTCGCGTCCGCGCACGGACTCGCGCTCGTCACGGCGACGCGGGTCTACGCCGAACTCGCGGCGATGGGTCTCGTCAGCGGAGAGACGGGACGCGGCACGTTCGTGCGGGAAATTTCGCTGCCGCCTAGACAAGGCATTGATCAGTTCGCGCTCGCGGCGGGCATGGTCGACCTCAACTTCAACTATCCGGCGCTGCCGGGTCAGGCCGATCTGTTGCGCGGCGCGTTGCGCCAGCTTGCTGCGTCCGGCGATCTGGAAAGCCTGCTGCGCTATCAGCCGCATGGCGGACGCCAGCACGAACGTGCGGCCGTGGCTCGTCATCTCGCAAGCCGGGGGCTCGAAGTCGGCTGGGAACAGGTGTCGCTTGTGAACGGCGCGCAGGCGGGCCTGGCGTCAACCGTGATGGCGCTGCTGAGTCCGGGCGACGTGGTCGCAGTGGACACGTTGACGTATCCAGGTTTCAGGGTGCTGGCCGAGGCGTGTCGGCTGGAACTGGCGCCGATTCCGGCGGACGGGCAAGGGTTCGACCTCGACGCGCTCGAACGCTTGTGCCGGACCCGGCGCGTGCGCGCGGTGTACGTGATGCCGACGCTGCACAATCCGCTCGGTTGGGTGACGAGTGCGCAATGGCGCAAGCAACTCGTGTCGATTGCGCGGCGGCACGGGTTATTGATTATCGAAGACGCCGCGTACGCCTTCCTCGCCGACAAGCCGCCCGCGCCGCTCGCCGCGCTCGCGCCGGAAGCGACCGTGTACGTGTCAGGTTTTTCGAAGAACGTCGCTACCGGGCTGCGCGTGGGTTTTGTCGTCGCCTCCGCTGAATCGATGAAAGCCATCGAGCGGATCATCAGGGCGACGACCTGGAATACGCCCGGCGTGATGACGTCGATCGCGTGCGCGTGGCTCGACGATGGCACCGTCAAACGGCTGGAAGCGGAGAAACGCCGCGACGCGAAGATCCGGCAAGCCATGGCCGCGGAGATTCTCGCGGGCCTGAATTGCGTTCGTCACCCATCGTCGTATTTCGTCTGGTTGCCGTTGTCGGAAGAAGCGCGCGCCGACCAGGTTGCGGCGGCGCTGATGCGCGAGCGCATTTCGGTGTCGACGGCAGAGCCTTATGCGACTTCGCATCATGTGCCGCACGCGGTCCGCCTCGCGTTGGGTTCCGTCGAACTCGATGTGCTGCGCCAATCGCTGGAAACGGTCAGGCGGGTGATAAGCGCTTACGCATACTGAAAGCGACGCTTGTGCTTCAGACGTCGCTCAGGCAGATAAGCCGTTGGTCTATCCGCTCTAGCTACAGCCTGGCTTCGTAGTCGGTGAGTGCCGGCTTCGCGGCCACATAGCGTCCCGGCGTGATGCCCGTCGCCCGCTTGAACATGTCGATAAGCGCGCCCACGTTGTCGTAGCCTAGTTCGAGCGCGATGGTCGTCACGCTGACGCCTTCGGCGACGAGTTCCAACGCGCGCAGCAATCGCGCCTGCGCGCGCCACTGCGCGAAACTCATCCCTGTCTCGGCGGTGAACCTTCGGCTCAACGTGCGCGGCGAAAGCCCGGCCCATTCGGCCCATTCTTCGAGACGGCGGGAATCGGACAGATCGCGGGCCAGCGCATCCGTGATGCGCGCGAGCCGCGCGTCTTCAGGCGCGGGCAGTCCGAGCGATTCGGCTTTCGATGCCGCCAGCTCATCGAGTATCACGTCCGCGATGCGGGTCTGCTGCGCGTCGAGCTGCGTGCCGTCCCAGCCTGCCGCGCGGCTGACGGCGGCGCGCAGCAGCGGCGTCGTGCGGATCGCGCGAGGCTCGGGCGGCAGCGCCGCGCAGCGTTGCTCCGCGATGAACACACTCCACCCCGAGAACGGCCCGTGCGAGCGCACCGAATGCTCGCAATGCGGCGGAATCCAGATCGCGTGAATCGCGGGCACGACCCATTGCTGGCGATTCACGCCGACCGAAACGAGGCCGCTCAGCGCGCCCATCAATTGCCCGCGCGGATGGCTGTGCGACGACGTTGCGCGTGACTCGCGTTGCGTGAGTTCGGCGGCTGCCAGAAAAGGCCCGTCCGACGACAGGACGAGATCGGGACGAATCAGCGGAGTGGTCATGGCCGGAAAACCGTATCGAGTGGCCTTTATACCTGAGACGGGCCGATCTTGCAGACCTAGACTGGCCGCATCACCACTACGAGGAGTTCAGCCGATGCGAGCCGAACAGCTTCTTCCCGACCAAGCCGATCAAATCGACGTTGACGGCGTAACGATCCGCAAGGGCACTGTCGCGGCGTTTCTTGCGAATGCGCGCGTGTGGAGCGATGTCCGCGCGAGCGAGACGGCCCGCGCACAGGCCGCCGCCGATATCGTCGATGCTTTGCCCGCGTTGCGCGCAACCGGCCTTTTCGAGGTGCTCGCCATTCGCGACCCAGAGTTGCGCGCGTGGATCGATACGCAAATGACGCATGTGCCTTCCGTTGAGGTGCAATCATGAAAGCGGCCGTCGTCACGCAAGCGGGCCAGATGCCTGTGTATGCCGAGTTCGATGCACCCGTGGCGGAAGCAGGTCACATGCTGATCGATGTCGAAGCCTCCGCGTTGAGCCACGTCACTCGGGCGAAGGCGTCGGGCACGCATTACTCGTCGACGGGACGTTTTCCGTTCGTCGCGGGCATCGACGGCGTTGGCCGTCGCGAAGACGGCACGCGTGTCTATTTCTTCGGGCCGAAAGAACCCTCAGGCGGGCTCGCGCAGCGAACCCTCGTGCCGGAAGCGCAATGCTTCGCGATTCCCGAGACACTCGATCCCGTTATCGCCGCAGCGATGGCGATAACGGGCATGTCGTCGTGGGCGGCACTTACCGAGCGCGCGAAGTTCGTGGCGGGCGAGACGGTGCTCATCAATGGCGCGACGGGCGCGTCGGGACGACTCGCAGTGCAGATTGCGAAGCACCTGGGCGCGGCGAACGTGATCGCGACGGGGCGTCATCCGCAGACGCTCAGCGAGTTGAAGACGCTAGGCGCGGATCATGTCGTTTCGCTCGATCAGGATGACGCGGCCCTGCATCGCGCGGTCGAGCCGCATTTCCGTGAAGGCGTCGATGTGGTGCTCGACTACCTGTGGGGGGCGAGCGCGCAAACGCTGCTGACGGGCGCGGCTCGTTCGCTGCCTGACGGCTACCCGATGCGCTTCGTACAGATCGGCTCGATTGGCGGCGCGAGCCTCGAATTGCCGGGCGCCGTGCTGCGTGCGTCGGCGATCAGCTTGCTTGGCAGCGGCATCGGCAGCGTTCCTTTCGAACGTTTGATGCATGCAGTAAGCGAAGTACTGCACGCCGCGTTGCCAGCTCGCCTCACGATCGCCACGCAGGCGGTTCCGCTCGCTGAGCTGGCGATGCATTGGCAGAACAATGCGGGGCGGGCGCGGACTGTGTTCACGATGCAGCGGTGACGACATGGCATGTTGCAGCGGGGTTTCGAAGAGCCGCGCGTATGATGGAAATCCAATTTTCGTCCAACGTCCGTGGAAGAAAACATGCTCGATCCCATCAACAGTTTGCTCGCGCTGTGCGGCGTGTTGCTGCTTAGCGTTGCCAGCCCGGGGCCTAACTTCGTGATCGTCACATCGACGGCGGTTGCGTCGCGACGTGCTGGCGTATCGACTGGCCTGGGGCTGGCGGCTGCGTCGGGCACTTGGGCGTTGATAGCGATTGCGGGCCTGAGTCTGATCGTCACACACGTCGCCTGGATCGAGACGGCGTTGCGGATTGCGGGCGCGGCCTATCTGATCTGGCTCGGCGCGAAGATGATCGTGACTGCGCGCCAACCCTTGTCCGCGCCGGCACGGACCGCCGGGTCTGGTTGGGCCGCCGCGAAACGCGGCTATTTCGTGAGCATGACGAACCCCAAATCGGTCGCGTTCTACGGAAGCATATTTGCCGTGATGGTGCCCGCGCATGCCGGACTATCGTTCGATATCGCTGTCGTGGCGCTCTCGATCGGCATATCGTGCGCGTGGTACTGCGCGATGGCGCTGCTGGCTTCTCACCCCGCCATCCGCGGCTTCATGGTTCGGCGCAAAGCAGTGATCGATACGACGGCGGGCGTGCTGTTGATTGGCCTCGGTGGAAGGATGCTTGCTGGGCGCTGACGTTATGCACGTTCGCGCACCAGCGCCAGACGCTTCTTCTCAGCGTGAGCGCGTTTGGCCCCGCGAATCAGGCTCATCGCTTCCGCATGGGTCGCCACGCACGGACCCGAGCCGAGCAACGGCTTGCATGAAGTCTCGCGCAGCGCGAGCACCGACACGATACCGATGATCGATGCGCCCATCAGGTAGTACGCGGGCATCATCGCGTCACCGGTTCTGTCTACGAGCCATGCAGCAACCAGCGGCGTCGTACCGCCAAACAGCGACACCGACACGTTGAACCCGATCGCCAGCGCGCCGTAACGGATCTTCGTCGGGAACAGCGCGGGCAGCGACGACGGCATCACGCCCGTGAACGTCGACAGCAGCGCGCCCAGAATCAGCAGGCCGCTGAACACGGGCAGCACCGTGCCCATGCGGATCAGCAGCAGCGCCGGAATCGACAGCACGAACAGACCCACGCAGCCGAGCAGCATGACGGGTTTGCGGCCGATCTTGTCCGACAGGTGGCCCGCGTAGAGCGTCATCGGCATCATCAGCACCATCACGAGCAGCACGAGGAACAGACCATGCGACTCGTTGAAGTGCAGCGTCGCCGACAGATAACTCGGCAGATACGAGAGCGCCATATAGTCGGTGACGTTGAAGATCAGCACGAGGCCGACGCATTGAAGCAGAGGCCTCCACTGCTGCGCGAGCAGTTCCACGAACTTCTGCTTCGGACGCGACATCTCATCCGCTTCACGCGCTTCCGCTTCCTTCTTGAACGCAGGCGTTTCTTCGAGCTTCATGCGGATATACAGGCCGACAAGACCCAGCGGACCGGCGATGAAGAACGGCACGCGCCAGCCCCATGACAACAGCGCTTCCTGCGACAGCGTAGCCGTCAGCACGGCAACCGTGCCTGCGCCGAGGATATAGCCGACCAGCGTGCCGAACTCGAGGAAGCTGCCCGCGAAGCCACGGCGGCGATCCGTCGCAAACTCGGCGATAAAGGTAGCGGCGCCACCATACTCGCCGCCCGTCGAGAACCCCTGCACGAGACGTGCGACGAGCAGCAGCGCGGGCGCGAGAATGCCGATCGAACCATAGCTCGGGATCAGGCCGATCGCGAAGGTGCCGACGGCCATCATGATCATCGTCATTGCGAGCACGCGTTGTCGGCCGATCCGGTCACCCAGCGGCCCGAACACCATACCGCCGATCGGGCGCACGAGGAACGCGGCGGCGAACGTGCCGAAGGTCGCGATCAACTGCGCCGACGGACTGCTCGACGGGAAGAACACCTTGCCGAGCGTGACAGCGATATAGCTGTACACGCCGAAATCGAACCATTCCATCGCGTTGCCGAGCGCCATGGCGCCGACGGCACGTTTGAGCAGGCTGTGGTCGACGATCGTGATGTCGTCAAGCGTGAGCGATGGGCTCGAAGAATCGCGGCTTGCGATGCGCGCTTGCGAATGACTCAATTGACACACTCCATGAATTGCATGGCGAACCCGTCAGATGCAGCAGGCATTCGATCGAACATGAAGCCGATCGCGAAATGGGGCGCCAGTGGGCTGTGGAATGCCTTCGCGTCGAACACGCCAGGCAAAATCATCAAATACAGTGTGCTGATATGCCCACGACCGGGCCGTCGCTCATGCGTCCGGAAACCGGCGGAAAACGACAGGCGCGGGAGTTGAATGATGGAGCACGAACGAAGTCCGAAACAACCAACTGGCATCGGCCGGAAAGACTCACGTCAAATGACGTGCTTGTCAGCGTCGCCCAGCGCAACCACACAGCGAATGTATCGGGCGGGCGTCATACCGGAATTCGGCGGCGGCCATCCTTAAAGTACGAATGGCGGCGCGCCGAAGGCCCATGCATCAACGGAAATTCGTCTGCACGAGATCCACGATTTCGTCGCCACGGCCATTTAGAATGGCGCGCATCATGTACAGGCTAAAACCCTTGGCCTGTTCGAGCTCGATCTTCGGCGGCATCGCGAGTTCCTGTTTCGCCGTAACGACATCGACGACGGCAGGACCATCATGCGCAAAGGCTTCCTTCAACGCCCCGGCAACCTGTTCCGAATCTTCGACGCGAATGCTAAAGATGCCCGCGCCTTTTGCAATCGCTGCAAAGTCAGTCTTGCTCAGGTCGACGTTCGTGTCGAGATAGCCACTCGCTTTCAGCTCCATCGAAACAAAACCTAGCACGCTGTTGTTGAACACCACGACCTTGATGTGCAACCCGAGTTGACGCGCGGTCAGCAGATCGCCGAGCAGCATCGACAGGCCGCCGTCGCCGGAAAGCGACACGACCTGGCGGCCCGGATGCGCACCCTGCGCACCGAGCGCCTGCGGCATCGCATTCGCCATCGAGCCATGATTGAACGAGCCGTGCAACTGACGCTTGCCGTTCATCGTCAGATAACGCGCCGACCACACGGTCGGCGTGCCGACGTCGGCGGTGAAGATGGCATCCTCGCTGGCGATCTCGTCGATCATGCGCGTGAGGTACTGCGGATGCACCGGCTTGCCTGCGGGCGAAGGCGTCGCGAGTTCATCAAGGCCCTTGCGCGCGGCGGCGTAACGCTTGCGCGCCGTGTCGATGAAGCTGCGGTCCTGCTTGCGCTGAAGCTTGGGCAGCGTCGCGGAGATCGTCTCCTTGATCGTGCCTACGAGACCCAGCGTCAGCGGCGCGCGGTGGCCGAGTTGCGAACCCTTCCAGTCGATCTGGACGATCTTCGCGTGCGACGGGTAGAACGGGCGATACGGAAAATCGCAACCGAGCAGCAGTAGCGTGTCGCACGACATCATCGCGTGATAGCCCGAGCTGAAACCGATCAGCCCCGTCATGCCGACGTCGAAAGGATTGTCGTATTCGACGAACTGCTTGCCGCGCAACGCATGCACGACGGGTGCGCCGAGCGTATCGGCAAGCGCCACGACTTCATCGTGCGCGCCCTGTGTGCCGCTGCCGCACATGATCGTGACGGCATCCGACCCATTCAGCAGCGTCGCAAGACGCTCCAGATCGGCCTCCGCGGGCACGATGCGCGGCGGCGCGCTTTCTGTCCACGTAGGCGCTTCATCGGGGCCGTCGCCCAATGCGACGTCGCCAGGCAACACGATCACAGCGACGCCGCGCTCCTCGATGGCCGTACGCATCGCACGCGCGAGCACACGCGGAAACTGCGCGGCGGACGACACGAGTTCCACGTAATGGCTGCACTCCTTGAACAACTCTTGCGGATGCGTTTCCTGGAAGTAGCCGAGGCCGATCTCCGTCGACGGAATATGCGCGGCGATCGCGAGCACGGGCTGGTGATTGCGATGACAGTCGAACAGACCATTGATCAGATGCAGGTTGCCCGGGCCGCAACTGCCCGCGCACACGGCGAGCTGGCCGGTGGATGCGGCATCGGCGCCCGCCGCGAATGCCGCGGATTCTTCGTGGCGCGTGTGCATCCAGCGAATGCCGCCGACCTTGTCGAGCGCGTAGGCAAGCCCGTTCAGGCTGTCGCCCGTCACGCCCCAGATGCGTTCGACGCCCGCTGCCGCGAGCGTTTGAGCCAGGTAAGCTGCAATGGTGTTTGCTGACATGTAAATCTCCGTTGACCAGTAATGGCGAATGTTGCGATTACTGCGGAGAACCCATGAAAGCAGGGCGCCGCAGTAGCTACGCAACGTACTGGTACGACGGATGCCGCGTTTCGTAAAACGCACGCGCTGTGCGAAATGGCACGTACAGGTTCAGCGCGGGTCAGCGGCCCTGAGTTTCCAGAACCGTCTTGAGGCGCGTCAGGCCCGCCAGGTACAGACTCCGATAATGGGCGGTGAGCGACTCGGCCTCGTTCGTGTCGTTTGGCTCGAAGCGGCTTGCCCATGTCACCGTGGTGTGATGCGCGTCGATCCTGCGCAACGACATCGACGCGGTGTAGTCCGTCACGGGGTCCGGGCCTTCGAGGATCGTGTAAAGGTATTGCAGGTTCTGATCGCTGTGATCGAGCAGCCTTTCGACGATCGTCGAACCATTCACCGCTTCGAGATGGCGAACCCGCCCGCCGTCCGACAGCCGCGACGAGCGGATGAGTTCGAGCCAGCCCGGCAAACCGTCGAAGTCGCCGACTGCCACGCATTTTCCGTTGATACTGCAATGTCTATCGATACGCTAACACTTGCCATATTCTTTCCTGTGAGCATTAAACGCGCGGCGTCGGTGCGTTGTCGCTGATGACGCCCGCTGATTTCAACTCGTTCCACAGCTCGCCAGGAATCGCCTGCGTGGCGAGCGCCCGATTTTCCGCGATGCGTTCCGGGCGGCTTGCGCCGGGAATGACGCCCGCAACCGCCGGGTGCGCCAGCGAGAATTGCAACGCGACCGCGCGGATATCTGCGTTAAAGCGCGCGCAGATCGACTTGATCTGCTCGACGCGCTCGATCATGGTTTGCGGGGCCTTCTGATACTCGTAGTGCGTGCCGCCTGCCAGCAGCCCCGAGTTGTACGGGCCGCCGACGACGATGCCAAGCCCGCGCTCCGCCGAAGCCGGCATCAGCTTCTGCAGTGCGGCTGTGTGATCGAGCAGCGTGTAGCGGCCGGCGAGCAGGAAACCATCGGGGTCCGCCTGTTCGAGCGCCAGTTCGCACGGTTCGACCCGGTTCACGCCTAGCCCCCACGCCTTGATGACGCCTTCTTCGCGCAGACGGGTCAGCGCTTTGGCCGCGCCCGACATCGCGATATCGAACACGTCGCGCCACTGTTCGCCGTGGAAATCGACGGCGGGGTCGTGAATCCAGACATAGTCGAGATGATCGGTGCGCAGCCGCTCGAGGCTGTCTTCGATCGAGCGCAGCGTGCCCGCTTCCGTGTAGTCGTAAATGATCCGGTTCGGCAGTCCGTGCTCGAACAGACCGCCTTTTTCGCCGAGATCGCGCTGCGCGGTCGACTCGTGCTCGTCGAGAATCAGGCGTCCGACCTTGGTGCCGATCAGATACTCGTTGCGCGGATACGCCGACAGCGCTTCGCCGAGCCGAAGCTCCGCGAGTCCTGCGCCGTAGAGCGGCGCGGCGTCGAAGTAGCGGATGCCGCTGTTCCAGGCCGCGTGGACCGTGGCGATCGCTTCATCGTTCGGGATGTCGCGATACATGTTGCCGAGCGGCGCCGTGCCGAAGCCGATGCGTGAGGGAATGTCGATTCTCATGATGGTGTACTTCTCAGTTGTTCGTGCCGGTGAGCCACGGGTAATCCGTAAGCCCTTGAGCGCCACCGCCAAACAGCGTTTCGCGATGATGCGTGGCAAGATCGGCCCCGCTGCGTAGCCGCTGAGGCAGATCGGGATTCGCAACGAAAGGGCGACCGAATGCAATGAGATCGGCCCAACCCGCCGCGATGGCTTCGCGAGCGCGATCTGCCGTGTATTTGCCCGCATAGATCAGTGTGCCCGGATAGGCTTGCCGGATGCGCTGCTTGAATTCGACGGGCATATGCGGCGCATCGTCCCAATCGGCTTCCGCGATATGGATATACGTAACGCCGATTTCACCGAGCAACTTTGCGGCTGCGATATAGGTCGTTTCGGGGTCTGCATCGATGCATCCGTTGAGCGTGGTCAGCGGCGCGAGGCGGATGCCGACGCGCTGCGCGTCAGTCGTGCCGTCGATCAGCGCGCGCGTGACTTCGTCCAGAAACCGCAGGCGATTCTCCAGCGAGCCGCCGTATTGATCGGTACGGTTATTCGCTTCGGAGTCGATGAACTGATTGACGAGATAGCCGTTGGCCGCATGCAGTTCGACGCCGTCGAAGCCTGCCAGCATCGCGTTGCGCGCCGCGTCGCGATACTGCCCGACCACTTCGGCGATTTCCGCCGTGCTCAGCGCGCGCGGGGCCGATGCCTGCACGAAGCCCGGCACATTGCCGCCCTCGGCGCCCGCGATGAACACGTTGACGCCCTTCGCCTGAATCGCGGATGACGACACCGGCTGTGCGCCGCCGAGCAGGCTCGTATGGCTCAACCGGCCGACGTGCCACAGCTGCGCGAAGATGCGGCCGCCCGCTTCGTGGACGGCCGTCGTGACCTTGCGCCAGCCGTCTATCTGCGCCTGCGTGTGAATGCCGGGCGTCCATGCATAGCCCTTCGCGAGCGGCGAAATGTAGGTGCCTTCGCTGACGATCAGACCGGCGCTTGCGCGTTGCGCGTAGTAGGCGGCCATCAGATCGTTGGCTTCGTCACCGGGCTGGCTGGCGCGCGAGCGCGTCATCGGCGGCGTCACGATCCGGTTGGGAAGGGTGAGCGCGCCGAGCGTGAGAGGTTCGAAAAGCGGGTCGTTCTTCATGATGCGATTCCTTGCGTCGCTCGCGGCATGTTCGCCGCGAGCGTGGTTTCTCGTTAGTCCCAGACCGGCGCGAGACCGGCGGGGCTGACTTCGCGGCCATTGCGTTCGAGTGCGGCGATCTGCGCCATGTCGTCGGCCGACAGCGGGAGCTGTTGCGCGAGCAGGTTGCTGGCAAGGTTCTCGCGCTTCGTCGATGACGGAATCACCGAATAGCCCAGTTGCAGCGCCCAGGCGAGCGCGACTTGCGCCGGCGTGGCTTCGTGCCGTTTGGCGATCGCACCGATAACGGGGTCCTTCAGCACCTTACCGTAGGCGAGCGTCATGTACGACGTGACATGAATGCCCTGTTCGCCGAGGAATTCGACGAGCTTGCGGTTCTGCAGATACGGGCTGAGTTCGATCTGATTGGTCGCGATGTTGTCTTTGCCGACCACAGCAATGGCCTGCTTCGTCAGCTCGATATTGAAGTTCGAAATACCGATCTGGCGTGTGAGCCCTTGCGCCTTTGCATCCGCGAGCGCGCTCATGAATTCTTCGAGCGGCACGCCGTTGTTCGGCGCGGGCCAATGGATCAGCGTCAGGTCGACCTGATCGGTGCGCAGCTTCGTCAGGCTGTCTTTCAGGCTCGGAACGAGTTTGTTGCGCGAGTAGTTGTCGACCCAGATCTTCGTCGTCAGAAACAGCTCGTCGCGTGCAACGCCCGATGCGGCGATCGCTTCGCCGACTTCAGCTTCATTACCGTAGATCTGCGCGGTGTCGATGGTGCGATAGCCCAGTTCGAGGCCGTTGCGCACCGAATCGATGACAACCTGGCCTTGCAGCCGAAACGTGCCGAGACCGAATGCCGGAATGTGATTCATGGTGATACCCCCAGTTTGATAGATTTGCCTGGCGATGAACAAGGTTCATTCTGCCTCGTTCGATTCATTCGAAAAACCGCTTGAAACGGGAAAGAAACTTGATTTTTAGTCAAGAGTCAGACCTGACGTACCCCGCGCGGATTCGATCCGAATTCAATGAGTCACCGCGACGGCTTCGGCCGTGCGCCCGGCGAGTCCTGCGCGGCGGTCGAGGCGGCCGCTCCACGCCGTCAACCCGAACGCCAGCACGGTCACAGCAGCGGCGATCCACGGCGTGTGGCCCAGCCCCAGGTGCGCGACGATCACGCCGCCCAGCGACGAACCGCCGCCACGCCCAGGTTGAATGCGGCGATGTTGAAGCCCGACGCGACATCCGTTGCTTGCGGCGCAAACTGCTGCGCCTGTTTGACGACATAAACCTGAAGGCCGGGCACGTTGCCGAACGCGACAGCACCCCACGCGAGCATGGTCAGCACGGCGAGCCACGCGTTGTGCGACGTGAACGTGAACACCAGCAGCACGGCGGCGAGCAGAAGGAATATCCGCTTCAACGCCTTCACAGGTCCTTGCGCGTCGGCGAGCTTGCCGCCCCACACGTTGCCGGCCGCGACGGAAACACCATACGCGACAAGCACCATGCTGACCTGCGACGGCGTGAATCCCGTGATCTGCTCGAGAATCGGCGCCATGAATGTGAACGCGATCAGCGAGCCGCCATAACCGACAGCCGTCATCGCATACACCAGCAAGAGGCGCGGATGAACGATCACGCGAGCCTGCTGGCTGAGCGGCGCCGGACGCTTGTGCGGCAGGTTGTTCGGCATGAAGAACAGCGCGCCGAGCATCGCGACGAAGCCGAACAGCGCGACCACGAGAAACGTCGCGCGCCAGCCGAAATGCTGGCCGATGAACGTGCCAAGCGGAATGCCCGCGACGAACGCGACGGTCATGCCGCTGAACATCGTGGCAATCGCGCTGGCGGATTTCTCTTTCGGCACGAGCGTTGTCGCGATGATCGAGCCGACCGAGAAGAACACGCCGTGCGCGAGCCCCGTCAGAATGCGCGCCACGACAAGCGATTCATACGAAGGCGCACGCCACGCGACCAGATTGCCGATCGTGAAGAGCGCCATTAGCGCGATCAGCAAGGTCTTGCGCGGCACGCGCCCTGTCAGCGCGGTCAACAGCGGCGCGCCGATGGCGACGCTCAACGCATACAGACTGACCAGCAGACCGGCGGAGGGGAGCGTGACGCCGAGATCGGCGGCGATCGTCGGGATGAGTCCGACGATGACGAACTCGGTCGTCCCGATTGCAAAGGCGCTGAGCGTCAGCGCGAAGAGGGCAAGTGGCATGGTCGTCTACCAGGAAGCATGATTGAAAGGCTTTAACGGATGGACGAAGTGTGCCGACTTTACTTTTGCAGAAAAACTGGTCTATAAAGGAAACACTTTTGATTTCAGATCAAGTATGAAAGTTACTCTCGATGAACTGCAAACCTTCGCGGCCGTAGTCGACACGGGCTCGATCACGGCCGCTGCCGAGCAACTGGAGCAGACCGTGTCGGGTGCGAGTCGGACCTTGGGACGACTCGAGGAAAAGCTGCAAACCACGCTGCTGCGCCGGACCACACGGCGCCTCGAACTGACAGAAGAGGGCAAGGCCTTTCTGCAAAACGCGCGCGAGATCATCGATGCAGTCGAGAACGCCGAAGAGCAACTCGCCGCGCGCCGCGAGCGGCCTTCCGGACGGTTGCGCGTCGATGCGGCCACGCCGTTCATGCTGCATGTGATCGTGCCGCTCGTCGCGGGTTATCGCGCGCGCTATCCGCAGGTCGAACTGGAACTGAACAGCAACGAAGGCATCATCGATCTGCTCGAACGCCGCACCGACGTCGCGATCCGGATTGGACGGCTCA
>Ga0247692_1000128_pt1 | contig 16899 bp, 15 predicted proteins | sample CNK33_metaG_FD_183041 | JGI IMG/M metagenome (GOLD analysis project Ga0247692, IMG submission 183041) | Soil microbial communities from Purdue University Martell Research Forest, Indiana, United States - CNK33 | ecosystem: Environmental > Terrestrial > Soil > Temperate forest > Bulk soil...
AATTACCATCCTCGTAGCCGGAGACCCTCACTTCGCGCCCATCAAGCTCGAGCGTCGCTCCTTCCTTTACTCCCGATTCGATCAGCTCCAGAATGCGACGCTTCGCCGCGCGCGATACGACCGGGCCGACGTCAGTTTTCGGTTCATGTCCGGCGTTGACCTTCAGCGTCTTCGCCTTTTCCACGAGGTCAGGCAGCCAGTCCCTCGATGAGCCGACCAGCACAATCACTGACGTCGCCATACAACGCTGTCCAGCGGCGCCGAAGCCAGCACCTGCGAGAGCGTTCAGCGTTTGTTCCCGATTTGCATCAGGCAGAACGACCGCATGATTCTTTGCGCCCATCATCGACTGCACACGCTTGCCTTGCTGGCTCCCCAGGTTGTACACGTGCGTGCCAACCGCTGTCGAGCCGACGAACGAAATTGCCTTCACCAGCTCATGCGTGCACAGCGCATCGACCACTTCCTTGCCGCCATGCACTACGTTCAGCACACCCTTCGGGACGCCCGCCTCGATCGCCAGTTCGATCAGCTGCATCGTCGACAACGGATCCTGCTCCGACGGCTTCAGCACGAACGTGTTGCCGCACACGATAGCCATTGGAAACATCCACAGCGGGATCATCGCGGGAAAGTTGAACGGCGTAATCCCAGCACAAACGCCAATCGGCTGGCGCAACGTGTACGTGTCGACATTACCAGCCACGTTCTCCGCGAACTCGCCCTGCTGGAGCGTGCCAATCGAACACGCATGCTCGACTACTTCGAGACCACGGAAAATGTCGCCTTCAGCATCGGGCAAGGTCTTGCCCTGTTCCGCTGTCAGAGTCTTCGCAATGCGCGGCATATGCTCGCGAATCAGCGTCTGATACTTCAGCATGATGCGCATGCGTGCACCGATCGGCGTGGTCTTCCACGTCGCGAACGCATCATGAGCGGCGCGCACGGCCGCGTCGACCTCGTCCTGCGTCGCAAACGGCACGTGCGCCAAGACCTCCTGCGTCGCGGGATTGACAACCTCGAGCCAGTCCGTCGTTTTTGAGTCAACGAGCTCGCCGTTAACCAACAGCTTTACCTTCGGAACGCCTGCATTTGATTCTTTCGTGACTGCATTCATGATTTACTCTCTCTACTTATCGACGACTACTCGAGAAAACCGTGCTGATTGACAAAATTGAGTTCACGGCAAACAGGGTGCGTTAGAACATCAGCGAGATTTCCCGTCCCCACTGTGCTCACCAACGCGCTTAAAAAGGGCGCAGACAATTGCGATCACCCCCAGAACGATCACGTAGTCGACTACGTACCGGGGATTGCCCGCACCTGCGGCCAGCAGCGCGGTCGCAATCATCGGCGCGATGCTTCCGCCCAGAACGCCTGCAACCTGAACAGACACAGAAATGCCGCTGTACCGGATCTCAGCGGGAAATTGGGAAGCAAAGTTGCGACTCGGGTGCGTACAGGATCGGAAACACGACGCCCACGGCTAGAACCATGGCCCACCAGACTGTGGATGGATCGCGTGTCGCCAACATTGTGAAAAACGGAGACGCGAATAGACACATCGCGACCAACCCGATGATGAAGAGCCGCTTTTGTCCAATCCAGTCACTCACGTAGCCTGCGAACGGCATTGTCACAAGAGACACTGCGGCGCCCATCGTGATCGCGTGAAGAATTTCGGTCTTGGGAATCTTCAACTGGTTCGCAGCGTACGCGAGGGCAAATGCGACCACCAGGTAAAACCACGTGTTCTCCGCGGCTAGAGCACCGATAATCAGAAGCAGCGCACGAGGGTGCTTTCGGAGCACATCGAGCATCGGCGCCTTGACCGGTGGGCGCTCCCGCTTCATACGTTCAAAGTCGGGCGACCCGGGGACTCGTGCCCGTATGACCCATCCAACTGCAATGAGCAGAACGCTCGCGAGAAACGGAACGCGCCATCCCCAGGAAAGCAGATCCGATTCGGGCAAAACGGCAACTGCCGCCATCGCGAGCGAAGAGAGAATCATTCCGAAGCCCACGCCCGTTTGTGGCAAGCTGCCGAAGAAGCCTTTCCTTCCGGAGGGAGCGTGTTCCACTGCCATCAATACTGCCCCGCCCCATTCACCGCCAACAGCCATGCCCTGGAGGAACCGCATCGCAACGAGCGTTGCAGCCGCCCAGTAGCCGATGCTCTGGTAGGAAGGAATCAGACCGATCGCCATACTGGGAATACCCATCATCAGTAACGTGGCCATCAGCATCGACTTGCGGCCAATACGATCCCCAAAGTGCCCGAAGATAACTCCGCCCAAGGGCCGCCCGACAAATCCAACACCGTAAGTCGCAAATGCAGCGGGCGTTCCGAGGATCGGGTCAAGCGTCGGAAAGAAGATCTTATTGAATACGAGAGCTGCAGCGGTCCCGTAAAGAAAGAAGTCGTACCACTCAATTGTCGTGCCGGCCATACTCGCCCAGCCAGCAAGTACGTAATGTTTCACCGACTTGCTTTCAGTTGGTGTGCTTGTGGACGCCCGATGTGGGGCGGTATGAAGGTCCATGTAGTCTCCATCCTTGTTCTCTGATGCCGACGCATCTTCTCCAGTTCGGATGCGTCTTTAACGTCAGCATGGAGCGGAGTATAGTTCTTCGAATATCCACGGTGAATGGACTTTTAAGCGCATCTGATATGCAAAAAAACACAAGGGACATCCATGGTGTCAACTGGGACGACCTGCGATATTTCCTCGCCGTGGCGCAAACACAGACAGCCAGTGCGGCCGCGAAGCGGCTTAATGTCGATCACACGACGGTAGCTCGTCGCATACGCGAACTGGAGGCATCGCTCGCCACCGTTCTCTTCGAAAAGTCGCGGTCTGGCGGGTTTGCGCTGACTTCCGAAGGCCAGCGCCTGCTTTCATACGCCGACACCATCGAGACAACCGTGCAGTCCGCCAGTGAACAGTTCACTGGCGGTGCACATTCGCTTTCGGGTCACGTACGAGTCGGTTCGACCGAGGGATTTGGCTCTTTTTTTCTCGCCCCACAGCTTGCGCGATTCGCCCAGGCGCATCCCGACATTTCGATCGATCTACTTCCGGTACCGCATTTCGTAAGCCTGTCAAAGCGTGAAGCTGATATTGCAATCCTGCTAGAGCGCCCCGAGCGTGGGCAATATGTCCACACGAAGCTGTGTGACTATCAGTTGAGGCTATACGGCACGCCGGCATACCTCGAAAGTCACCCCTTTCCGGAAAAGACGGTGGAAATAGGGGGCCATGCCTTCTTGAACTACGTGACCGACCTCGTGTTCAGTCCGGAGCTCCTGTATCTCGACCGCGCAATTCCAAACGCAAAGGCCAACTTATGCACGACCAGTATCGTCGCCCAGTATCACGCGACGCTACAGGGTACCGCGCTGGCCATTCTGCCCTGTTTCATGGGGGAACCCGATCCAAGACTGGTGGCAGTTGTCCCGGAACGGATATCGATCACACGTCACTTCTGGCTATGCTGCCGCGAAGATTTACGCAAGTTGCGGCGTATATCAGCATTGTGGGATTACGTGCGTCTAGCAGCGGAAATCAACCGGTCGTTGCTGATGGGCGAGGACTCGACCATGGTTTTTCCCCCGCCATGATCGTGCCTCGTCATTGAACAAGCGACCGTTTTCGTGAGAAGGTTTCCAACTCGTCTTCCGGATACGTACGTACGCTTAACCGTTCTTCCAAACCGCCTTGCGCTTTTCCAAGAATGCATTCACCCCTTCACGCTGATCTTCCCCATCGAAGAGATCCATGAAGCGCTCTCGCTCCAATGCGAGAGCGGGGCTCGACGGGGTGGAACATCAGGTTGCCCAGACGGAAGTCTCCGTGGCTGATCGTAGTACCTGCTCGTTTATGGCCTTGTTAGCTGGCTAATCGGGAAGCGTCGGATCTTCAGCGAATCTGCGGCACGACGGGGAGGGCAGGTAACGAAGACTGGTAGCGAAATCGCGATATACAGCACGATGAAGAAGCTGGTAGTGACTTGATGCCCGGAAGAACGTCCGAACATCGACTTGTGGCGCTTCCCGTTGGCTCTGGCTCGCCACGGAAAATCAGGCACAGTGCAATGAGCACGGTCGCGATGGGCAGTACGGCAAAGCTTCCGCGCGCCGATTCGCAGGACTTTCTGTTGCGAGTTCGCCGAGGCTCGCGCGAAAGCTGATTCCCCGACCAGTGCCTGAGAGCGCGGTGGCGATGACAAATACTTTTAGAGATCGCTCAAACCCGTCCACGCCAGCGGCTCCCTTGTTGGCCCGCACCCGTTTGAGCGCCTGCTGCAGGTTCTCTCTCGTCAGCGCCGCTTCCAGCAGCGTTGACCCTGTGTCCCCCATCTCACGCCGCGGACCGCAGGCTTCGTCGCTGACGGGTGCACGTGCGGCTTCACCGCGCGCTACTGCCGTCCGCTCCACTTGCGTGGACATATGACGCATGGCCTGGCATCGACATGTCGCTGGACACTCCTTCCCGTTTGGTCCCTTCGTCACCAGCTTCGGCTTCATCAGCCTGTCCTGTGACTACTTCGACCGCTGCTGACTTCTCGCTCCGGCTCGACGCCGTTGCCCTTTCAGGTTGAGGCGAGATCTCCCCAGGTAAGAACGCACTCCTTCACTGCACAACCGCCGGATCTACGTCATCGCCCCTTGATCACAAGGGCTTTGCGCTCTTTTGCACGCTCGCCCTGGTCGGTAACGCCTTCTATCCGGTTCTTATTCATCGGCTCACAGTTTCGCTCCACGCTTCCTCCCCGCATTCGGTCACCCTCATGCAGTTGCGCATCACTTCGCTCGCTGTGATCAACTTACGGTGGGACTTGCACCCACAAGAGTGCGCCCATGCTGGGCGCACGAAAGGAAACCGCCGCAAATCGCGGCGGTCCCGCCCGGCTCAGACGCGTTAGCGAACACGCGCCAAGGTACCGAAGACAATCACATCAGAAAGGCCACCATCCCTTTCCGCCGCTTTGTCCGCTCGCCTTTCCGTCGTCGTTGTTCCCGTGGTCGTCGCCGTTACCGTGCTGGCCCCTTCCGAAATTGAATGAGTCAAACAGATCGCCGATTGCGGGCGCATTGACAGGCACATACGGGTTATCACTCTGCTCGACAGGGTTCGGCAAGTTGTCGCGGCTGCGTCCGGTGATAGGCGGCAGGCCCCAGTTGCGTTCGATAAACTTGATCAGCGATGCATGATCCGCGTAGCCGTGCGCAACACGCCCGCCGCGCGAATATGGCGACACCACGATCATCGGGATGCGCGGGCCATCGCCAAAAAAGTCGACCGGCTGGATATAGCCCGAGTCATAGTAGCCACCGCCCTCGTCGACCGTGATGAAGATCGCCGTACTCGCCCACAGCTTCGGATTGCTCTGCACAGCATCCACGATCTTGCGCACAAACCCCTCGTACAGATCGAACTTCGACGAAGTCGGATGCCCGTCGAGCTTACCGCCAGGCTTGACGAACGACACCGCCGGCAGGTTGCCCGAGCTGATGTCCGAATACAGGTCGGTCGTGTCGGCGAGGTGCGTGTCGCGGACCGCCTTGTTCGTCATGATCGACGACTCATACAGGAATGGGTTGCAGATATTGCAATAGACGCTCTTCGACGGATTGCTGATGAAAGTCTTCCAGCCTTCGCCGTAGTACTTCCACGGAATCTGCCGGTCGAGCATCGTGTCGCCGATCGTGCGCACCGGCGAAGGCGGGATCGTGAACGGCGACCCGGTCCTGTCGAGCACCGTGCCGTCGCCGTTGTAGCCAGGATTGTAGTTGTTCAGCAGGTAGTAGTGTTGCGGTGCGCAGTTCATCTTCGGGTGATATGGCAGCGACGCGAGATACCTGCTGATCGGCCCGACACCCGCCTGGCTCGTATCGGAGCAGTTACTATAGCTGCCGCCCGAGTAGCCGTCCTGCGTGTACCAGTTGTTCGTACCAGTCGCCGGATTGGGGTTTTCGATCTGATTGGACGGCGGCGTGGTCGCCATGCCGTTGCCATCGGTGTAGTAGTACGCATCGGCGGCGCCGATCATGATGCTGTTGGCGCCCGTACCGCCCATCACCGGCTGGTGATAGTTATCGCTGATCGTGTATTCGCGTGCCAGCTGGGTGAAGTACGGCATATCGCCGTTGCTCACGTTGTGAAACCCGAGCGCGTTCGAGCCTTCTTTAGTCGTCTGGTCGTCGAATGGCGTGGGTTGCGGCTTCCCGTTGCTGCCGGCACCGATGGTGGTTTCGACCCATGCGAACAGATCCATCAGGCAGCCGCTCGGATTGGTGCGGGTAGCATGCGATACATCGCAGTCGGACTGCTGCCAGTTTTGATAGAAGCGGTGAACCGGACCGCCCAGGTACACATCGTACAGCGACGATTGCTGCGGTGTTTGCAACGGATAGGGACCATTTTGCAGCGCGTTGTAGTTCGCTATGCGCGAATCCTTGGAGCCCGTCGGCAGACCGGACGCGCCTGTCAGCAATTTACCGATATCGGATGCTTCGAAGGAGTCGCCCTCGGCTTGCGCCGCTGCACTGTAGGTCGTGTACGGTGAACCCGTTGCGTCGCTGGCCGCGGTCGCGGTGCCGCCTGTGTTCGGCGCAGGCAGCGTGCCGTACGGAGATTTCGTCGACGGTGCAAGCGCAAACTGCGCCGTTCCCGTCACGGTGGCCTGGTACTGGCGCGCCTTCGCGAAGTTCGGGCCAGGCGAGCCATCCGCATTGACGATGCCTTGTGACAACAGGTTTTGCACTGACTGTCCATTGCCCGGCATGTAAGTGCCAAACACGTGGTCGAATGTACGATTCTCACCAACGATCACGATTACGTGCTTGATCGGCGTGTGCGTGGCAGACTCGGCACCTTGAACTGCGTTTGCGGCACTGACGGACAATGTCGCAAATGAAACGGCCGCCGTGCCTGCGGCAACTGCGATTGCGGCGCGCATGCTGGGAAAATGGTTTCTTGGGGATATTCGCTGCTTTCTCATCTATTCGCCTTTTACGTTTCGTTGCACCGCAAGCAACGTTAAGAGAGCGGCATGAACATCCCGGGACAAATACGCTGCATATCCCTTACAGGGATACGGTATTTGTAACAAAACGTGATTTTTAGTCATGTAACGCGACGCGCATCGCGTGGTTCGACGTCGAGCGTGCTTTGCGTTCGATCATGGAGGGTGCAACTGAATTGGCTATCAGTGCCCGTTTTGGAATTTACTAACCAATGCATATATAAGCGAACATAAATTGACGCTACGTTCTAGGCTTTAAGGAGTGCTTTAAGGAGCTTAGGGAGAGGCGCAATGCGGGAAGTTGAACGGCCGAGAGCTTTCACATGCAACGCTTGAAGAGATCCGCATTCGCGCCATCTAGCGGATTGAAGCCGGCGACTCCCCGAAGGACGTGATCCGCACACTCAGATTTTCGAGGGCGCGGATTTACGAATGGTTGGCGGCCTGGCGCGAAAGGGGCCAAGGTGGCTGCGGAATCGTTGCCAGTGATTGACGATTCAGGTTCCCCGATCGTCAAGCCTTCCGAGGCAGCCCAGTCCGCGAAATGGACAACTTCACGAACATGACGGCGAATGCTGACCCGGTGATAGCCTTGTCCACCCAGCCCGCTGACGAACTTATCCAGATATGGGCCCGCGATTCCGGATCGGTAGCGCTCCAGGGAAATCGGAGACCTGAAATATGCAGTCAACATGCCGCTCTCCTTCGGGGTACGCCCTGAAGGGCTGCTGCATTATGTGAATCAAGTCAGAGCGTTTCGTTGAAGGGATGGGCCTTGGGACAGGCCAGCGCCGCTGCCCCAAATCAGCATACTTTCCATAACGATGGACTTCCCATAGGAACGGAGAACCGGGTTAAGCGTGAGCACGCCGCGTGAGGCGGAAATTCGGGTAGCTCGGACAGAGTTCGCTCGGCTGACTTGGTCCGGCTTCAGAATTGGACAATAAAGCACGGGCGTAGCCGCGCGCGGCAGCCGAGGGGATAGCGACCTACCGGTTCGAATGACGCTGCCGGCCAATTCCGGTCATAGAGGCGGTCAAATTGCCTTCCCGATAGCGGCCGATGCGTACGACCGTCGAGGGTTGATCACGACCCTGAACACAAGTGATATGTCCCGAGCGCTTTGCGAGGAGCACAGTGTCCAGGAGGACCGGTTCTTATTGACAGGATTATCCTGCACACGCCATACCAGGCTGCGCAAAGGAGAATGCGTGCAGACTGTGTGAGATCTGCAGGTCAACCTGCTTCCATGAAATTCATGTCAAAGACGACTGCGAAGGAGTGCTGGGCGTTAGGTGGAAAGCCTTGAGACTGCAAGCCGCAAATCGATTGAATGTCAGAACGGTAATCAACCGGTCAGTGTCTAGTCATCGCGCCTGCGTAACATCACAGTGCGGCGCTGACCCGATTCCAGACGTCGCAACGATGTGGAATCGCAAGCTGAGAGCACGATCTATGAAATTCCTGAAGCAGGGCTTCGCAGTCTTTGTATCCTCATGCCTGTTGTCAGGTACCGCGTGCGACGTATTCGCGGTTCAGGTAGATCAATCGGTAGTTGCGCCGGCTCAGGCGACACAGCAGACACCCGAACAGTTGCAGCAGCTCGTGGCTCCCATCGCTTTGTACCCGGACGCATTGGTGTCGCAGATCCTGGCGGCCTCGACCTATACCGTTGAGATTGTCGAGGCAGACCGATGGATGCAAGCGCATTCCGACCTGAGGAGGGACTCATTGGCCGTTGAAGTGGATAAGCAGAGCTGGGATCCGAGTGTCCAAGCCCTTACTGAGTTTCCTTCAGTGCTCGCCAATATGGACAGGAATCTGGCCTGGACCTCATCGCTCGGCGACGCCTGGCTGAATCAGCCTCAGGATTTGATGTCCGCCATTCAGGTGATGCGCCAACGAGCCAAGGAAGCCGGAAACCTGCAGAGCACGGATCAGGAGACGGTAACCACCCAGGGCCAGTCGATCACCATTGAACCGGCAGCCTCCGATGTCGTGTACGTACCGGAATACGATCCATGGTTGACCTATGGGGCACCGATAGCAGTCTGGCCGGGCTGGTACTCATACTCGGGACTCTACCTTGACGGACCCGGAATAGCATTTGGCGCAGGCTTTGGACTTGGGTACATCGGTGGTTATAGATGGGGGTGGCACCACTGGAGGCCAGACTGGGATCACCACGCGATAGTTTACAACCACAACGCGTACATCCCGCACGGTCGAATGTTCGGCAACCGAAACGACTATTTTCCTGGACACGAACATTTCAATCGTGACCATGAATTTCATGGTACCCCGGGATTTTCTGCAAATCCGGAACCCCATGCTCTTTCAACGTCGCCGCACACATTTCCGGCACTGCACGCGGGGCTTGCCGACGGCCCAGGACGATCTAGCAGTTTTAGCAGCGAAGGCGTCGTTCGGGGACGTCTGGGCGAAGGACGATCAGGCTTTGGCGAGATCGGGCAAGGAAGCGGAGAGGTCCACGGCGATGGCTCTCATGGCGGCGAAGTCCACAGGTAATGTCTCTTTGAACGAGCGTGACGCCGTGAGTGAAGGGGCATCCATCGCCTTGATTGCGCGGCAGGCTCATAACGTCGCGCCACGGTCAGGTGAAGTCTGTTGCGAATGAAACTGGAAGACTCGAGCGAACCGCTGATGTTCGATCTGTTCGTCAAATCCGCCCCCTTCCAACGTCTCAATCCTCCTGCCCTCCTTGTGTCTCGACCAGTCGCATTCTTTCGTCAAATTTACGACGACCGGTCATCTAAATTACAGGAAAAGTATTTTCATGCAAAACTTCACGTTTCAAAACCCCACGAAAATCATTTTCGGGGAAGGCCAGATTGCCGCGCTCGACGCGCATGTGCCGCGCAACGCGCGCGTGTTGATCACCTCCGGAGGCGGCAGCATCACGCGCAATGGCGTGCTCGCGCAAGTGCAAGCGGCGCTCGGTGAGCGTGCCTCGTTCGTCTTCAGCGGCATCGAACCGAACCCGACCTATGAAACGCTGATGCAAGCGGTTGCGCTGGCACGCGAGAAGGACATCGACTTTCTGCTCGCGGTAGGCGGCGGCTCGGTGATCGACGGAACGAAATTCATCGCGGCGGCGATGAAGTTCGACGGCGAGCCGTGGGACATTCTGGCCAAGCAAGCCCCCGTGCGCGATGCGGTGCCGTTCGGCAGCGTGCTGACGCTGCCCGCGACCGGTTCGGAAATGAACAACGGCAGCGTCATCAGCTACCGCGCGAAGGGCGACAAGCTGTTTTTCACGAGCGACGCGACCTATCCGCTCTTCTCGGTGCTCGATCCGACGACGACCTATTCGTTACCGCCGCGGCAGATTGCCAACGGTGTCGTCGATGCGTTCGTTCATATCGTCGAGCAGTATCTAACCTATCCGGTCGACGCCAAGGTACAGGACCGTTTCGCCGAAGGCCTCCTGATCACGCTGACTGAAGTCGGCCCGCAAGCGCTTGCCGAGCCGCACAACTATGCGGTGCGCGCCAACCTGATGTGGACGGCGACGCTGGCGCTGAACGGGCTCATCGGCGCGGGCGTGCCGCAGGACTGGGCCACGCACATGCTGGGCCACCAGATTACCGCGTTGCACGGACTCGACCACGCGCAAACGCTCGCCATCGTGCTGCCCGCGATGCTGACCGTGCGCAAGGAACAGAAACGCGCGAAGTTACTGCAGTATGCCGAACGCGTCTGGAACATCACCGAGGGCAGCGAGGACGAACGCATCAACGCGGCGATCGCGGCAACCCGCGTTTTCTTCGAGAGAATGACCGTCGGAACCCGCCTGCGCGACTACCAGATCGGCGGCGGTTCCATCGAAACGCTAATCGCGAAACTGACGGAGCACGGCATGATCGCATTGGGCGAGCACGGCGACGTCACGCCGGAAGTCAGCCGCAACGTCTATCAGGTGGCCGTTTAAGTCAGAACCGGAGACAGTTCTACGATGAAGCTCACTAGATTCCTCCTGCTCGCGTGCGCCGCCTTCGCCTCAGTTTCCGGCGCGGCGCTTGCCGACGACGGTACGCTTGCGCCTCGCCAAGCGCCCGCGAAAACCATTCCGGTGCCGACAGAAGTCAGCCCCCAATTGCAAAAGCTCATCGCGTCGCCGCTCAATCCCGCCTGGAATATTTTGTGGACGACGGGCGAGCAATGGAGAACGGCTGCCGACGCACAGGCCGCAAAGGTCATGCAAACGCTCCCGGCCATGCGCGAGCGTCTGGACGTGACGGTGCAGGCATCGACGATCAACGGCGTGAGGGTGCACATCGTGACGCCCAACTATATTCCGCCCGAACATCGCGACAAGGTGCTGGTTCATATCCATGGCGGCTGCTATGAGCTTTACCCTGGCGAGTCGGGTACGGGCGAGGCCATCATCATGGCGGGTCTTGGACACTACAAGGTCATCTCGGTCGACTACCGCATGCCGCCCGAGGCTTATTTCCCCGCGGCGCTCGACGACGTTGAGACTGTGTATAAGTCGGTGCTCCAGACGAACGACCCAAAGAATGTGGCCGTTTTTGGGACCTCGGCCGGCGGCGCGCTCGTGCTTGAGCTGATGCTGCGCGCGAAGCAGGAAGGGCTGAAAATGCCGGGTGCGATCGCGCCCGGTACGCCGATGTCCGACCTGACGAAGACTGGCGACTCGTTCTACACGAACGAAAAGGTGGACAACGTCCTGGTGTCGCCCAATGGGTTCTGCCATGCCGCGGCAGTTGTCTACGCGAACGGTCATGATCTGAAGGACCCGCTGCTCTCACCCGTCTACGGAGACATGCATGGCTTTCCGCCAGCGATTCTGACCACGGGAACACGCGACTTGCTGCTCAGCAACACGGTCCGTGTGCACCAGATGCTCCAGCAGTCCGGCGTCGATGCACAACTCGAAGTTTTCGACGGAATGTCGCACGCTCAGTACCAGATGGATGATCGCGTGCCCGAGGACAAGGCGGCATTCGCAGAAATCACTCAATTCTTCGACAGGCACCTCGGCCATTGATCCCCATTCGAGAGAAGCGCTGTTGCTCCTTTCGGAGGGTTGCGAGACCGATCCCGAGGCTGTGGTGAAAATTGCGCACGCGAGCGAAAAACGGCTTATTCATCATTGCATCATCGTGCTGAAAGGAGTGCCTTCCAAACAGCGGGCGCGGTGGTATCTTTGAGGCTCAACCGTCGGAGGTTGAACTGACCTTTGCGGATGCGATGCATCAGCTCGACGCCCGATATCGTAATGGCCGCATCCCTGAAGCGTTTGAAGCCGAGCATTGCATTGAGCTTGGATTTGATGTTGCGATGATCCTGCTCGATCAAATTGTTCAAGTACTTCGACAATCGCAATGTCGAGTCTGCGGGCAGAAACTGGTCCGCCTTCATTTCGCGCACCGCGCGGTGAGACGCAGCGTAACCGTCCAGTGTGATTGTCTTCGGAGCACGCCCTTGACTCCTGATCGCTTTCGCGGAGAAAGCCTTGGCTGCTGCGACATCGCGCCTGCGGACTAATCGCAAGCTTGCGATTAGTCCGCTAATCTGAAGGAGTCCGTAATCGGAAGGAAACTGTCGAGTCCGCCGGCGGTCCGTATTTTTTCGCAATTCTGCTTTCCATTATGGGCACGTGGCATCCTCAGGCTTGGTCTTGTCCGAGGAGGTTCCCATGTCCACTCCGCTATCAACTGATGAGTGGTTGATCGAGAAACTGCTGGCATACCTGAGGGCCGAGGGATACTCCTTACGGACCCAGTGGTGGTATCGGGCTCGCGTGCGTCAGTTACTGAATTACTGCAACCGCAATGGACTGTCTATCGAAACCGTTCGCTCGGCACATGTGGCACGGTTCTTACGCGGGCAATATCGACTATCGCGGAAACGGTACGGCAAGTTGCCACCGTTCCAGAGGTGGCGACATCGATACACCGGTGCCACCAATATGATGCTGCGTCTTGTGCGCGGTGCATGGCGCGTCCCGGACCCACCAAGCACCGCGCTCGAAGGCTTTCATCGCGATATCGTCAGGAACTACGACACATGGTTGCGCGAACTGCGTGGACTTCACCCACTGACTCGTGCCAAGCGTACCAAGCACGCGTTGCAATTCCTGACTTCACTTGGGCAGCGTGCAGACCAGCAGGGTCTTACGGACTTGAGCGTTCGCGAACTTGACGCGTACTTGAAGCAATGTTGTGACGGACTGCGGCGCGGGTCCATCGAAGATCGAACCGTCTGCCTCCGTGATTTTCTTCGCCACTTGTGGCGCACTGGCCGAACTGCCATTGATCTTGCTGGCACTGTGATTGGGCCGCGCATCTATGAGCACGAAGGCATCCCAGTCGCCCTTCGGACAGAAGAAGTGAGGCGGGTTCTAGAGGTGACTCGGAAGGACCTCTCTCCGGTCGGCCTGCGCGACTACGCCATCTTGATCCTGTTCTCGACCTACGGCTTACGGGCTGCAGAAGTCGTCAATCTACGACTGGAGGACATCGACTGGAGGCGGGACATCCTTCGCGTGCGCCACACAAAGACAGGGACCTACTCCGAGCTGCCATTGCTACGCGAGCCGGGCGAAGCTGTGCTCCGATATGTGGAGAAGGCGCGACCGCCAAGCGTACATCGAGAGGTATTCCTGCGCATCCAGGCGCCACACCGCCCGTTCAAGAACGGATCGATCCTCCACTGCATCACGAGTGCTCGTCTGCGAGCAGCCGGAGTCACTCCGCAAGGAAGGAAAGGCCCCCATGCCTTTCGCCACGCGCGCGCCATGAGCTTGCTGCGATCTGGTGTGCCGCTCAAGATCATCGGCGACGTGTTGGGTCACACGTCTGCTTCGGCGACCGCAGAATATCTGAAGCTCGCGACCGAGGATCTGCGTGCCATCGGACTGGATCTGCCAGGAGGAATTTTGCCATGACTCATTTACCGTTCATCGATGCAGCACTCATCGAGCGATTTTTGCGGGCGTAAGGTTTTCGCCATCCGGCCACGCACAAGAACTATGCGGGCATTCTGTGCAACTTCAACAGCTTTCTCACGGACCACGGCGCGATTACATCACCGGACATCTCAATCGTTCAGCAATGGCTGAAGGAATACAGTCTCAGGTGGCAGGCGCACATCCTTTATCACCGGACCTTCCTGATCGAGCGATATGTCCGGTGGCTGCATGACCAGGGGCTGATCGCGTCGAACCCATTTGCAGAACTGCATCGACAGTATGGTCCGCGCACTACACCGATCGTGCGAGCCCTCGTCAGTGAAGATAGCGACGCGGTACTCCAGAAACAACGCCGGCTTCCTCGCTTCGGGAGTTTCCTTGGAGTTGTGATGGATCAGCATATTGCACACATGCGCGTGCTCGGCTATCGCTATCGCACTGAAGAGCAGAGACTCTTGCGCTTCGATCGTTTCCTGCAATGCCATCCTGAGCTGGCTGGGCTTACGCTGGCCGAACTCGTCGAGCATTGGAGCCAGGAAGAACCGTCGCCGTACCACTTGTTCGAGGCTCGGAGAGCCGGTCGCATCGTGTCGAAAGCGATGCACCGGGTCGACCCGCGGGTGCCAGTCTTGTCAATCGGCGATGGAGTAGCTCGTGCTGCTCGGCAACAGCAGCGATCCCCCTATCTCTACACGGACGATGAGATACAGCGCATTCTGCACGCGGCGCTACTGTATCCTTCGCCGAAGGCACCGTGGCGTCCTATCACCCTCTTCACAATGCTCGTGCTTGCATACTGTGCCGGGCTTCGGGGAGGCGAGGTCGCGCGTTTGATGCTTGGCGATGTCGATCTGCGTGAGCAGACTCTCGAGATCCGGGACACGAAGTTTTTCAACTATGCCGCATGGTTAACTATGTTGGATTTGGACGGGGCGATCGCAAATTCAAGGGGAATAAACGAAAAATGATCGGCATAGTTTAGTGGATGTCAGGCTCGCTTTTAGGAGAGACGCAGCAGGTCATGGAGAAGTTGTACCTGAAAATGCGCCCTGGCAGTAAGCTCGCGACGTTTCTCAAAGGTCTTTAGCCATTAAAACTATGCCGATCCCACGCGACCCGAGAGTGACGTCCTACGGGCACTTTGCCTGCCCAAACTCAGCCGACTCGGCATTGCCAGGAATGCGGCATAGTTGGCGCTATGCCGCCAGCGGCATAGCGGCAAGAACCGTAGCTTGCCTCTGGCCGCTGGAGTCATGGTCTCCCTCAAGCACTATCTTGTTGTGCGTGAGCAAGCCGGCGCTCCAACGAATCCTGAGAGCCCTTTGTTCTGGAGTCCACAGCGAAATTGCGGGTACACCGTAGGTGGCATACGGCTCATTCTGACCGACGTTCTGCGACGTGCGGACATCAAACCCGCGCGCGGCGCAGTTGGACCGCGAGTTCATGATCTGCGACACACGATGGTTGGCCATCGGATGCGCGACTGGTACAAGTCGGGAATCAACCCGCAATCCAGGCTTCCCTATCTCGCAACATACCTCGGGCACAAAGACATCCGCTCAACACTGGTCGATCTGAACATCACACCAGAGTTGCTGCAGGACGCCGGTGAACGCTTCCGCAAGAATGGCGCAACGGCGCTACAGACGAGGGAGAGCCTGCCATGAAACAGAGTTCATTCGCCTCTTTGCTGCACGCATTCTTCCATGAATGGATGGGCAAGCAGAGGAATCTCTCCCATCACACGGTATGCTCATATCGCGACACGTGGAAGATGCTCCTTCAATTTACCGCCAGCCGTGGGCGACGGCAGATCACGCAGCTGTCGCTGGCGGACCTGCAGGCCAGCGAGGTGCTCGCGTTTCTCGATTATCTGGAGAAGGACAGGAAGGTGTCCATCGGCACGCGCAACTGTCGACTTGCCGCTATCCACAGCTTCTTTGCCTTCGTCGCCCATCGCGAGCCGCTGGCGATCGCGCAATGCGCAGCGATCGCTCAGATTCCGGTCAAGAAGACGTCCCGGCCCGTCATGTGTTACATGGATGCCGAGGAGATTGCAGCGGTCCTTCGAGAGCCCGACCAATCGAGCCCGGAAGGGCAGAGGGATCACGCGTTGCTCGCGTTCCTGTACAACACGGGAGCACGAATCCAGGAGGCGCTGGATGTGTGCCCACGAGCCATCCGCTTTGAATCTCCTGCACAAGTAGAGCTGTTCGGCAAAGGACGCAAGTCGCGTATCTGTCCGCTGTGGCCGGAAACGGTGGCCATAATCAAGGCGCTGCTCAGGCGACAGCCGCGTGAGGACGACGAGCCTATCTTCGTCAATCGATATGGCCAGCCGCTCAGTGCAGCCGGGGTTCGCTTCAAGCTCGAGCAGTACGTTCAGTCAGCTTCGCAGCACGTGCCATCGCTCGCGACCAAGCGAATCACGCCGCACACGTGGCGTCACAGCGTCGGAGTTCAGCTCGTCGCTGCCGGTGTTGACGTGACGGTGATCCGCAGCTACCTCGGACACGCGCGACTGGATACGACCAATCACTACGCTCGCGCCAATCTGGATAAGCGAAAGGCGCTCGAGCAGGTCGACCCATCGACTAAGCCCGGTCGGCCGCCGCGATGGAAGCGGAATCCGGAGCTGCTGACCTGGCTCGAATCACTGTGAAGATCACGCGCCCATAATGAGAAGGTCATGTGGCCTACCAGCCAGCAGATTCCGGGGACAGGCCACTTCCTTCCGATTACGGCCTCCTTCAGATTAGCGGACTAATCGCAAGCTTGCGATTAAGTCCGCCGGCGGGAACTCCAGGATCGTCGTTGCCTTGACGACGCGCTCGGCCGCCAGACGGCGCAGCATGCGCTTCACGGCATCGTAACTGCCGGTATAGCCGTGATTGCGCTGGAGGGCTGCATGG
>Ga0247692_1000129_pt1 | contig 16850 bp, 15 predicted proteins | sample CNK33_metaG_FD_183041 | JGI IMG/M metagenome (GOLD analysis project Ga0247692, IMG submission 183041) | Soil microbial communities from Purdue University Martell Research Forest, Indiana, United States - CNK33 | ecosystem: Environmental > Terrestrial > Soil > Temperate forest > Bulk soil...
CCGCGGCGAATACTCAGATCGAGACCCTGCAACGCAGCCACCGACACCCCTTCGGCATTCACAAAACTGCGGCTGACGGACTCGAGGCGCAACTGTTCAAAGTGATGCTTCATGATCGCTTCCCTACGATGTTGCATGGCTGCGCCCTATCACACTTCATAAGGCGCGCCGACACATATCGCCGATGCGCGCAAGGGGTCATGCACGCCCTGCGCCACACCGGCTGCTCCGCTTTGCGCGGTGATGGGTACGCGTTGGTATGAACTTACTTGGTCTTTTGCGCGCCCACTTCGCGGTCCCACTTCTGGAACGCTGCGACCATCGCTGCCGCGCTCAACGGCTGAACATGCGGACGATCGGCAAGCAGTGTCGCGTATTCCGGACGGCCGAACTTCTTCAGCACGTCCTGGCTGTGCTCGGGCGCTTGCGCTTCCGTCATGCCCTTGATGGCCGGACCCGGATAGAAATAGCCATCGTCATAGGTCAAGGCCTGCTGCGCCGGCTCCAGCATGAAGTTCATCAGCTTGTAGAGCGTGTCGAGCTTTTCTTTCGGCACGCCTTTCGGAATCACCATGAAGTGCGCGTCGTTGACCCAGGTCATGTTGTCGAATGCCTGCACCTTGAATTCAGCCGGCACGATGCCGAGCGCGCGCGGATTGATGTCCCAGCCCGTCACGGTGACGGTCATGTCGCGCGTGCCTTCGCCCAGTTCCTTCATCACCGCCGACGTGCCGCCCGGGTAGTAAGGAATGCAGTCGTTCAACTGCTTGAGAAACGCCCAGGTCTTATCCCAGCCGTTGACGGGGTCTTTCGGATCTTTGTCGCCGAGCACGTACGGCAAGCCCATCAGGAATGTGCGGCCTGGACCGGAATTGGCGGGACGCGCGTAGATCAGCTTGTTCGGATGCGCCTTGCACCATTGCAGGAGTTGATCCGGGGTCTTCGGCGGATCGCTGACTTTGGCCGGGTTGTATTCGATCAGCGGGCCGGCCGGCATATAGGCGACTTCGAGACCGAAGCCCTGCGCGAGATCCTGCATCTTGCGCGGACCGGGCGCGTACTTGTCGAGCACCCCTGGGAATGCCGCGCTGTTCTCCGGCAGCAGCTTGACCCACAGGTTCTGCTCGATACCGGCGGCAAGCGCGTCGGTGCCCGTCAAAACGAGGTCGATGTCCGAACGGCCGGCCGCCTGCATCGCCTTGACCTTGCCGGGCAACTGCGGCGCGGGCGCGTTCGTGTACGTGATGTTGGAAACGAGATTCGGGTACTTGGCCTTGAAGGCTTCAAAGCCCTTTTGGGTCAACTGGAGATCGCCCGCGACGTCGACGATGTTGATCGTAACGGCATCCGCCGCTCGCGCCGATTGCGTGAACCCTGCTACTGCTGCGCCAACGGCTACACACAGTGCGGCCACCTTCAGTGGCAACTTCGCTGACAACTTGCCAGAAAAAGCCATTTCGTCTCCTCGCCTCTTTATATGGAACGTCCGCCGACGGGATGCGCGGCGCGACGTGTTACGGGCTGCTAGTGGGTGAAACATAACGAACGGGCACGCATGATGTCAAGCAAATTTTAGCCTGACACGTTCATCGCGCGATGACCTTTCAAATTCTTCAAGTCCTTTTATGGTAAGGATTTCAGCGGGTTTTGCCGATTCGGCCGTTCGGCATAGGGAGAACACCAAGATACGACTTGTTAGGCAACTTCAGCCGCCGCGCAGGCCCTGAGTATTCACATACAGCGAATACAGGCCGTGGCTCGCGGCCATGAACAGGCGGTTGCGATGCCTGCCGCCAAAGCACACGTTCGCGCAGCGCTCCGGCAACGCAATATGCCCGAGCGCTTCGCCTTGTGGCGAGAACACGCGCACGCCATCGAGCTCATCAGTGCCCATGCCCCAGCCGCACCACAGATTGCCGTGGATATCGATTCGGAAACCGTCCGGCGTGCCGTCCTGCGCGTCGATCAGCACGCGGTTGTTCGCAAGCGTCCGCCCGTCGCCGACCACATCGAATGCGCGGATCGTGCGCGGCTTGGAACGCGATTCGACGATATAGAGCACGGATTCATCCGGCGAAAACGCGAGGCCGTTCGGGCCGATCACTTCATCGCAGACCATCGTCACTTCGCCCGTCTGCCCGTCCACGCGATATACGTTTTGCGGCAGCTCCGGCTCCTGCTTCTCGCCTTCATAGAAGCTGTCGATGCCGAACGACGGATCGGTAAACCAGATCGAGCCATCCGACTTCACGACGACGTCGTTCGGCGAATTAAAGCGCTTGCCCTCGTAGCGGTCGGCGATCACGGTGATCGAGCCATCGTATTCGGTGCGCGTGACGCGTCGCGTCAGATGCTCGCAGGTGACGAGCCGCCCTTCGCGGTCGCGCGTATTGCCGTTCGCGTTATTCGATGGCCGGCGAAATGGCGTCACTGCGCCCGTCTCCTCGTCCCAGCGAAGGATGCGGTCGTTCGGAATGTCGCTCCACAGCACGTAGCGGCCATCGCCGAACCACACAGGTCCCTCGGACCAGCGCGCGCCCTGATACAGGCATTCGACGGAAGCCGAGGCGAGGCGCAATGCATCGAAGCGGGGATCGAAACTACGAATGGAGGGATCGGGATAGCGGCGCTGGTTCGGGTGATTGAGTTCGGTCATGGCGCTGTCAGAGCAACGCCGGGCGTCGAATCGATCGACGCCCGGCGTTCGTGATGGTTACTGGTTACTGGTAATGACGCTGCTTGAAACGCTGTCGCCAACAAACGCGAGCCGCTACTCCTGCGCCGGCTTGCCGTCGCGCAAACGCCAGAGCTTCAGCGGATTGTCGTCGTGCAGCGATTGCGGCAGCAGTTCGGCGGGCAGGTCCTGGTAGCAGACGGGACGCAGGAAGCGCTCGATCGCCGTCGCGCCGACCGAGGTCGCGCGCGGATCGGACGTCGCCGGGAACGGGCCGCCGTGCACCATCGCATACGACACTTCGACGCCCGTCGGGAAGCCATTCGCCAGAATGCGGCCGGCCTTGCGCTCGAGCGTCGGCAACAGGCGTCGCGCGATGTCGTAGTCTTCGGGTTCGATCTGCAGCGTAGCCGTGAGCTGGCCTTCGAGGTATTCAGCCACCTTCACCATTTCCTCTACGTCAGCGCACGTGACGATCAACGAAGTCGGCCCAAAAATCTCGTCTTCGAGTTCCGCGGAAGTCAGGAACTGTATCGCCGACGTCTGGAACAGCGCGGGCAGCGCGGCGCAGGTCGCATCCGACGACGTGCCGCGCGCAATGCTCTGCACGCCGCGCTGCTCGGTGCGATGCGTAATGCCGCCCTGATAGGCGCTGGCGATGCCCGGCGTGAGCATCGTCTGCGCACTCTTTTGCGCGAGTGCCTTCGCCGCGGCGTCGATAAATATCTGCTTGTTCGGTCCGTCGAGAAGCAGCACGAGACCAGGATTCGTGCAGAACTGTCCGACGCCGAGCGTAACCGATTCGATAAAGCCCGTCGCAATCTGCTCCGCACGCTTCGCAAGCGCGCCGGGCAGCACGAAGAACGGGTTGATGCTGCTCATCTCGGCAAACACGGGAATCGGCTCGCGGCGCTTCTGCGCAAGATTCAACAGCGCAAGGCCGCCGGCGCGCGAACCTGTGAAGCCGACCGACTTGATCGCCGGATGCTGGACGAGCGCTTCGCCGATCTCGTTGCCTGCGCCGACCACGAGCGAGAACACGCCTTCGTGCAGGTCGCAATCGGCGACCGCTTTCTGAATGGCGCGGCCAACCAGTTCAGACGTACCGAGGTGCGCCGGGTGCGCCTTCACGACAACCGGGCAGCCCGCCGCGAGCGCCGATGCCGTATCGCCGCCCGCTACGGAAAACGCGAGCGGAAAATTACTCGCTCCGAACACGCCGACGGGACCAACGGGAATCTTCTGCAAGCGCAAGTCGGGACGCGGCAGCGGCTTACGATCCGGCAGAGCGGAATCAAGCGTTGCGGTGAGCCAGCGGCCCTCGCGCACCAGCGATGCGAACAGCTTGAGCTGCCCGACGGTACGCGCCCGTTCGCCTTCGAGCCGCGCCTTGGGCAACGCGGATTCGGCCTGCGCGCGCTCGATCAATGCGTCGCCGAGCCCGAGGATGTTCTCGGCGATCGTCTCGAGAAAATGCGCGCGAATCTCGAGCGACGTCTGACGGTACGAGTCGAACGCGAGCGCGGCCAGCGTGCACGCGCGATCCACCTCGACCGCGCCGCCCGCACCGAACTCGGGTTCGATTTCCATGTTGCGCGCCGGGTCGAACGCGCGCAGCGTGCCCTTGGTGCCGCGCACCTCGGACCCGCCGATCAGCATGTCTCCGGTAATGTGCATGTCCTGCTCCTGTCGATGGCTGCGCGGCAGGAACGCATGTCGCGTCGCGCGGCCGGAAATCCAAATAGTGCGACGTCGAGAATGGGCGGACGATTCCGCGAGACGGCGCTCGAAGTCGAGCAAAGCCAGCGTCGCATCTTCGATCTTCGCATGATGTTCAGGCGGCGTCGAACGCAACAGCGGCAGGATCTGCCCTATGTCCGCGAGCTTCGACAACGTCACCACGTCGTGCAGCACGCGCATCAGCGAAATGTCGTCGCGCAGGGTTTCGAGCGGCACGAGCGCGTGTCAGTCGCCCACTCCTGATATCACCTTTGCCGCCTTTACGCTTTGCAGCAGCCGGCGCAGGTAGTCGTCGCGCGAAGGATCGTCGCGCACGATCGCGTACTGCACAGCAACGAATGTGCCGCGATCCACGAGCCGTGCGAGCGTGTCGACGAACGATCAGGGACACGTTCATGGGGCGGCTCGCGGCAAAGACGATCACCCGGGCAAGTTAGCATCGCCACGCCAATGTTGTCAAACAACCTTGGGCGCACAGATTCTACAATGCAGCACGCATGAGCGTCGTTTCCTCATATGAATACTAGCCCTGCGTGCTGCGCTGCAGATCAAATTTCTAATAATTTTGGTATGACAACGAGTGATAAAGCAGACTGGTTTGAATCAAACGTTTCGTAATCTCTTCCGATTTTCGAGATCGAACCGCATTTAATACCGATTCAAAATCGCGCAAAATCTTACTAAATAGTCGTTTATTCAGATGGCTGTCAGGCACGGCAGGAGGGGATTTGCGGCATTTGCTGCAGAATTGCGTCAACGCAATTAAATGTCGGTTGGCGCGAAGCCCGATTTTGAGCCATAAATGAAACAGGCAAGAAATTCTCTATCGCCAATTCGCATTAACCGGCGAATATAGTGATAAATTGATGCGCAACAAGACCCATGAGTAACCGCAGCATCGGCATGGCCATAGCCCCCTCCGCTGCGAACCTCGAGAGATAGCACCTTGCCGCAACACTTTATTGAACAGATGTCGCCGTTGCTGGAAGCGGAGAACGACGTCAGCTGGTTCCGCGAAGTCGCCCGACTGGCAGACGGCTGGGGCTTCGACCGCGTGCTGGTCGGCATCCTTCCGCGGCCGGGCATGCGACTGGAAGACGCGTTCATCCGCAGCACGTACTCGCCGTCGTGGCGGCAGTTCTACAACGACCAGGGGTTTGCGCACATCGACCCGACGGTCTCGCATTGCATGACGAAGTCGTCACCACTGATCTGGTCGCCGGATCTGTTCGAATCGAATCCGGCCCAAACCATGTATGAGGAGGCGCGCGCGTACGGCTTGCGCGCCGGCGTGAGCCTGCCTATCCACGGGCCGAGACAGGAATCGGGACTGATCTGTTTCGTCAACGACCATAATCCGACCGACGACTTCTGGCGTCATCTCGACGTGGTGCTGCCCAACCTGGTGCTGTTGCGCGACCTCGTCATCGACACGAGCCAGCCTCACCTGAATGCGCACACGCAGGCGTTAGTGCCGAAGCTCACGCCGCGGGAACAGGAATGCCTGAAATGGACCGCACGCGGTAAGTCCACCTGGGAAATTTCGCACATTCTTAATTGCTCAGAAGCCGTGGTGAACTTCCACCTTAAGAACATTCGCACGAAATTCGGCGTGAACTCACGGCGCGCGGCGGCCGTGATTGCAACGCAACTCGGCCTTATTGATCCAGGTTGATGAGTTCACGCGCTTCCGGGTTGTGGAGCACCTTCTCCGCCCTGCCCAGATCGCCGTCCGTGACCGTCTTCGTGAAGTAGAGGCCCAGCAGGATCGAGACGGGTGCCGGAATTTCAGCGCCCGATTCGAAGCGGCTGCCGCGCGACTGGGTTACGCCAAAGCGCGCCCAGAATTGACGCTGGCTCTCTTTCTTTTTCTTGCGGTACGCGATGATGAGCACGCGGTCCACACCAGTCGAAGTATCCGCGCCGCGGCTCTGCACGGTCGGTTGAACGTTTGCGTGAACGCCCGCTTGCCAATGATTCTGAAGTTCCATGATGTTTTTTCCCTGTGTTGGCCCTCATCTCAATTTTGTAATCATCAGACGGACTGAGCACCTATCCAGGTGAATAGGTGTTTTTTTTATCCGAAATGCATACGGTTTCCTGCGTACCGCGACCAACGTAAGGAGCACACCATGCATACGGCGATTCGGATTGGCACACGGCAAGAGTTCGACAACAACCACATCAACGAGATGTACCGGCTGCGCGCCCGCGTCTTTCGGGACCGCATGGGATGGGACGTTCCGACCATCGCCGGCATGGAGATCGACGGCTACGACGCGCTCGGGCCGTACTACATGCTCATCCAGGACGCCGACCGGCACGTGCGCGGCTGCTGGCGGCTGATGCCGACGGAAGGCCCGAACATGCTGAAGGACACCTTCCCGCAGTTGCTCGACGGCCACGACGCGCCAATCGGACGGCATATATGGGAACTGAGCCGCTTTGCTATCGAAACGGATGGAGAGCAAACGTTTGGCTTTGCAGATTTGACGATGCACGCGATCCACGAACTGGTAACTTTCGCGGACCGGATGGGTATTACGCGCTATGTGACCGTCACGACGACGTCGATCGAGCGGCTGCTGCGGCGCACGGGTATCGAGGTGACGCGGCTGGGGCCGCCCGTGAGGATCGGCGTCGAACGCACGATCGCGCTCGACATCACCGTCGACGCGATTCGCGCGGCCGTCTGCAAGCCGATGCCCGTGGCGGCTTGAGTTTGAGCCTGAGCGGAGACTAGCTGCGCCGGAACGTGATGTGCGAGATCCGGCGCACGAGCAGCGCCGCCGCCAGCGCGGCGCAGCCCGTCAGCACGACGCCGATGTGGATCGACTGCACCAGCACGTGACGCGCGGCGTCGAACAGCGCCGGCCCTTCGAGGCCGGCGCGTTTCAGCTCGATCAGCAGCGAGTCGCGCAGGTTTTCGTCGACGAGAATGCGCGGATCGGCGAGCTTCGGCCGCCACGCTGACGCGACGGTTTCGCCGAGCACGCGCAACGACTCTTCCACGCCCGACGCATAGCGCCGGTTCACAATCGTCGCGACGATGCTGGTGCCGAGCATGCCGCCAACCATGCGCGTCGATTGCAGCAGCGCCGTCGTGATGCCGAAGCGCTCGCGGCCGGCAATCTCCTGGCCGAACACGTTCAGGTTGTTGAGAATGAAACCGAGGCCAATGCCGACGGCCGCCATCGACAGTTCGAGATAGAGATGCGGCGTCGCGGGCGTGGCGAGCGCGATACCCACCGACGCGACCACCAGCAGGCTGAAGCCGATTGTCAGAATCGCCGTCGGCCGCTTCATGTGGATCACGATGCGCGTGTTGATCATGCTGCCGAGGGCGATGCAGGCGGCAATCGGGTCGCGAGCAGGCCGGCCTGCTGCGGCGACAACCCGAAACCGCCTTGCAGCAGCAGCGGCGCGAAAAAGATCAGCGAGAACATCACGAAGCCCGACAGCACCGACAGCGTGAAAAGTGTCACGAATTGCGGGTCCTTGAACAGATCGAGCGGCACGATCGGGTGCGTCGCGCGGCGCTCGCAGACCAGCAGCGCCGCCGCGCCCACCACGACCAGCGCAGCGAGTATCAGGTTGCCCGTGGTCAGACCGTCCTTCGGCACGGCTTCGATGAAAGTCTGAAGCCCGCCGAGCACCAGCGCGACGAGCGCGGCGCCCGCCCAGTCGATCCGCACGTCGCCCGTGCGCTCGCGCCGGTAGTACGGCAGATGCGCCCAGATGAAGTACAGCGCGAGCGCGCCGACGGGCAGATTGACGAGGAAAGTCAAGCGCCAGCCGAATTGCTCGCTGAGCCAGCCGCCCAGCGACGGTCCCGCCGCCGTGCCGATTCCGTATGCGGCCGCCAGCACCACCTGCCAGCGCACGCGGGTGCGCGGATCGGGAAAGAGATCGGGGATCGACGCGAACGCGGTGCCGACCATCATCCCGCCGCCCACGCCCTGCAGGCCGCGCGCGAACACCAGAAACGGCATGCTGGATGCGAGGCCGCACAGCGCCGACGCCACGGTAAAGACGATCACGGCCGTGATGACGAAATACTTGCGGCCGAAATAGTCGCCGAGACGCCCAAACACGGGCACCGTAACCACGGATGCAAGCAGATAGGCGCTCGCAATCCACGCGTAATACTCGAAACCGTGCAGTTCGACGACGATCGACGGCAATGCCGTGCTGACCACCGTCTGGTCGAGCGCGACCAGCATGTTGACGAGACCGATGCCAAGCATGGCCAGCAGTGCGTCGCGAAATACCAGGGGACGGGAAGGATTCACTTCTTTGCGATGCGGCGCAGTGCGCGCCGCATTTTCAGATCAGGGGGAGATGGATCAGGGCCGCAAGCACAACGCAACGGCCCTGCAAGGCGGAAAAAGTCAGGAGCCGAACATCCGGTCGCGCGCATGCTCGAGATGCAGGCGCATCGCCTGACCGGCCGCGGCTGCGTCCTTGCTGCGGATCGCGTCGAGCACGGCCAGGTGCTCGGCCTGCACGAGCCGCTGGCGTTCGAGCGTCTTCACCAGCGACAGATTGCGCGACAGATTCATGCTGAACACGATCTGCTCTTCGATGAACGACATCATCGTGATGAAGAACTGGTTCTTCGACGCCCGCGCAACCGCGAGGTGAAACGCGAAGTCGTCCTTCGCGCCGATGCCCTGCGTTTCGATCACGCGCTCCAGTTCGTCCCATGCGTGCTGGATCGCGGCGATGTCGTCGGCTTCGGCCATTTGCGCGGCCAGCTCGGCAGCGCCCGACTCCGTCACGATGCGAAAGTCATAGCAGCGGCGGATGTCGGAGAGCGTCTCCAGCGGCGCGAAACGGCGCACGTCGGGGTCCGGACGGCGCGCGACCGTCGTTCCCGAGCCGTGCCGCGTCACGATGATGCCGTCGGCGCGCAGCCTCGCGAGCGCCTCGCGCACTGTCGGCCGCGACGTCTCGAAGCGTTCCGCGAGCGCATGCTCGGTCGGCAGGCGTTCGCCTTCCTTGTATTCGCCTTCGAGAATGCGGTTCAGGATGTCGCCGTAGATCTTGTCCGGCAGACCTGTCGATTTGCGCTCGTTCATCGTCGAGAGAAGCGGCTTGTCAGAATAGATTGGAATTGTAAGGCAAATAACGCGCGCTACCGGGCGAAATAACGGATCATTCCAGCCAGAAGACGCGTGGTAGCGTGCACGCCGCCAGTATGACCGACCTCGCGTCCGACGGCAAAATTTGACAAATCTTTGATTGACATCTGTGTTCCCGCCGACCAAAGCGCGCCTTTTTCGTCGATCATTTATGCTGCAAAAGCAATCCGGACCCATTCATACCGCTTTCACGGGCGGCCCGCGCAGGCGGAACACGGCGGCGCGACGCTCTCCACGACACGGAGGCTTCATGTACACACGCATCCTTGTTGCCGTCGACGGCAGCAACACGTCGCGCCGCGCGTTCGACGGCGCCCTGAATCTGGCCAGCAAACTGGGCGCGACGCTGCGCGCGTTCTACGCGGTCGAAAACACGCCGATGTACTTCGACGCGCCCGGCTACGATCCGTCCATCTTGCGCAACCGTCTCGTCGAGCAGGGCAAGGAGCTGACGGCCGAACTGTCGGCGGCGATGCGCGAGCGTGGGGTATCGGGCGATATCGCGGTGGGCGAGGCGTCGTCGCTCGACGACGTGCCAACGCTCGTGCTGCGCGCCGCCGCCGATTTCAACGCCGACCTGATCGTCATGGGCACGCATGGCCGGCGCGGCATGCAGCGGCTGATTCTGGGCAGCGTAGCCGAGCGCTGCGTGCGTCAATCGACATTGCCCGTGCTGCTGATTCCGTCCGCTGCGGGCGGCGGCGAAGCTGAGGAAGCACCCAAGGCCTGAGCGTCGCGCGCGAAAACGAAGCCTGACGCCGCTCAACAAGGCGATCGCTTGCGACGCGTCATTTTGCCGCCTGGTTGCGCGCGCATCGAGTGGGACAATCGGTTGTCACCCTGCTTGTCAACCTTTTAATGCCGGTTGGTCCCATGCTCAATCCCATCGCAGTTACCGCCGCTGTCGCCCCTGCCCGCGCTGTCCGTCGCAGCCCCGCCTCCTCCACGCAGCGCGCCGTGCGCAGCGCTGCACGCTGTTCGTCGTGCGCGATGCGGCATCTGTGCATGCCGCAAGGCGTGTCCGCCAACGAAATGCCGCAGCTCGAAGCGCTGATCTGCTCGGCGCGCTCGGTGCGTCGCGGCGAGGCACTCTATCGCGCGGGCGATTCGTTCGACAGTCTGTACGCCGTGCGCTCAGGATCGCTGAAGACGGTGATGGCTCATCGCGATGGCCGCGAGCAGGTCACGGGCTTGAGGATCGCGGGCGAAGCGCTCGGCCTCGACGGCATCAGCAGCGACCAGCACGCATGCAGCGCCGTCGCGCTGGAAGACAGCTCGGTGTGCATCATCCCTTACGCGGCGCTCAAGCATCTGTGCCGCGAGATCAGCTCGATGCAGGAGCGGCTGCACAAGCTGATGGGCGAGCAGATCGTGCGCGAGGCCGCGCAGATGATGGTGCTCGGCTCGTTGAGCGCCGACGAGCGTGTCGCTGCATTTCTGCTCGATATCTCCGAGCGCAACGCGCAGCGCGGTTATTCGTCGGCGGAATTCAATCTGCGGATGACGCGCGAAGACATGGGCAGCTACCTCGGCATGACACTCGAAACGGTGAGCCGCACCCTGTCAAGATTTCAAAAGCGCGGACTGATCGACGCACAAGGCCGCCTGATTCATATCGTCGATCCCGAAGGCTTGCGCCAGGTCGGCGCCTCGTCGAACACCTGATCCGCCAGGGTCCGCCGCGCGGCTTCGTCTCGCACGACGCCCGCGCGCATCCACCTGGCACGTCTCCTGCGCCTGCGGTACAGTTCAAGATTCTTCTTCTCGGCGAGAGTCGGGTCTTCGGCACCCCGCACTCGTCTCGTGCAAAGATGCTTGCTGTCCCCACGAGGAGACCCGGCGAATGAACCGCGACCCCGCACCGCACCACCCGCTGGCCGAACGTCTCATCGACGCGCGCCGCGTGACCGACGCCCTGTTCTCGGTTGTCAAACCCGAATACCTCTATGACCGGCCGATCCGCGAACGCCACCGGATCGTGTTCTACATCGGCCATCTCGAAGCCTTCGACCGCAATCTCTTCGACGAACGCCTGTGCCCGCTGCCCGCGTTCGCGCCGGAGCTCGACAGGCTGTTCGCGTTCGGCATCGATCCCGTCGACGGCGGCTTTCCAACCGATCAACCTTCCGATTGGCCTTCGATCGACGCCGTGCGCGACTATGCGAACAAGGCGCGCGCGCAGATCGACAGTCGTCTCGCCGCCTACGAGTTCGGCCGCGGTGGCATGGCGACGGGCTCGCCCGAGCAGCTGATGCATGTCGCCATCGAACACAGGCTGATGCACGCGGAAACGCTCGCGTACATGCTGCATCAGTTGCCGCTGGAGATGAAGGCCGCGCCGCCGGGCGTCACGTCCGCCGCGCAGTACGCGCGCAACGTCGAAGCGACGCCGATGGTACGCGTGTCGGCTGGCATTGCCGTGCTCGGCATGAAGAAGGAAGATGGCCGCTTCGGCTGGGACAACGAATTCGGCGAGCAGCGCGTGCACGTCGAAGCGTTCGAGATCGACCGCTATATGGTGACCAACGCGCAATTCCGCGAGTTCATCGACGCAGGCGGCTATCGCAATCGCGCTTACTGGAATGAAAAGGACTGGGCGTGGAAGGAAGCCGAGGGCGTCGCGCATCCCGTGACGTGGTCGCAGAATGCTGACGGCGAGTGGACCTTGCGCACGATGTTCGAAGATATCGCGCTGCCGCCCGATTGGCCCGTCTACGTGAGCCATGCGGAAGCGAGTGCGTACGCGCGCTGGGCCGGCAAGGCATTGCCCACGGAAGCACAGTGGCAGCGCGCTGCGCAAGGCGTGCCGAATGCACCATTGGGCAACTACGATTTCCGCAGCTGGGACCCACAAGCCGTCGATGCGTCGCCGGACAATGTCAGCGCGTTTGGTGTGGAAGGGCAGTTCGGCAATGGGTGGGAATGGACATCGTCGTTATTTGACGCGCTGCCGGGCTTCGAGGCGTTTCCGTTCTATCTCGGCTATTCGGCCAATTTCTACGACGGACAGCATTACGTGTTGAAGGGCGGTTCGGCTCGCACCGCGCAATGCATGATCCGGCCGACGTTCCGCAACTGGTTTCAGCCGCGGTATCAGCATGTGTATGCGGGATTCAGGTGCGTGAGCGTTTGACAAACAAAGCATAAGTTGGCGAACACGCCTTCCAGGATCACCGTGTTCGCGCGTTCATCAGACGTTCGGCGATCGCGCTCCCGCCGTAGCGATAGGCATTGTTTCGTCTGTACGGTCAAACACTTTTTCCGGTTCGTCCGCCTCTTCCGGCGTTTCGTTATCCAGGACCCGGCGCATTCTGGGTTGGTCCAGTTCGTTGGTCCATTTGGCGACCACCAGCGTAGCCACAGCATTGCCGATGAAATTCGTCAACGCGCGCGCTTCGGACATGAAGCGGTCGATCCCAAGAATAAGCGCAAGCCCTGCAACGGGTACATGCCCGACGGCAGACAAGGTTGCCGCAAGCACAATGAACCCGCTGCCCGTCACGCCGGCAGCGCCTTTAGAGGTCAGCAGCAATACGGCTAGCAACGTGAGCTGATGTGTGAGGTCCAGCGGCGTGTTGGTCGCCTGGGCGATAAATATGGCAGCCAGGGTGAGATAGATCGACGTGCCGTCGAGGTTGAAGGAATACCCGGTTGGAATGACCAGTCCAACCACCGATTTCTTCGCGCCAAGATTCTCCAGCTTCACCATCACGCGAGGCAGCGCTGCTTCCGATGAAGACGTTCCAAGTACGATAAACAGTTCTTCCTTGAGGTACTTGATCAACTTCCACACGCTGAAACCATGGAACCAGGCAATCAGTCCTAGCACGACGAAGACGAAGAGAAGACAGGTCGCATAGAACGTGAGCATCAGCTTCCCAAGAGAGAGCATGCTGCCGATGCCGTATTTGCCGATGGTGAAGGCCATCGCGCCAAACGCGCCGATCGGCGCCACTTTCATGATGATGCCGACAATGCGGAAGAACACGTGGGAGATCTTCTCCACAAAGTCGAATATCAGCGTGCCTCTTCCGCCGAACCAGTGCAAAGCGAAGCCGAACATGAGCGCGAACAACAGAACCTGAAGTATCTCGCCCTTGGCGAACGCATCGACCACGGTCGACGGGATGATGTTCATCAGGAATTCGGTGGTGCTCTCCATCTTGCGTCCGCTGGTGACGGTAGCGACCGCCTTCGCGTCCAGCGTTTTCGGGTCCACGTTCATGCCGGCACCGGGCTGGACAACGTTGACGATCAACAATCCGACCACCAGGGCAAGGCCGCTGACGATTTCAAAATAGAGCAACGCCAGCCCGCCCGTCTTGCCCACTTTCTTCATGTCTTCCATGCCCGCGATGCCGACGACCACCGTGCAGAAGATGATGGGGGCGATGATCATCTTGATCAGTTTGATGAACGCGTCGCCGAGCGGCTTCATCGCCTCGCCAGTGTGCGGAGCGAAAAATCCCAGCAACATACCGGCGATGATCGCGACGATCACCTGAAAGTAAAGTGATCTGTAAAGCGGTTTATGCGCAGCCATTTGAGCCCCCGAACAGTCACTTCAGGCGTCATTCAAAGCATCGTTCGACACGCCAGCGTGATCCGTGTTACGTATCCCGGCACCGAACGGTGGACTGCAATCTGATACCCATGCATGCAGCGCAGGTCGCGAGCACGGCTTGCTTACCCGGCAACCTGCGAATAGTTTCTTACCAAATCATTACGAAGGCTATGCTTCGCATCCGTCCGCGACAACCGGGCAAACCCGAGCGTGCGCTGCAGCAGACCGTTTGGAAATAGTAAACAAGCCTTAACAAAAGCTGTCGAGCATGGAGGAAAGCGAACCCCGTGGCTTCGTTCGGGGGCCGTGTGGCGCACGTCGCGGATGTCTAGCGCATCCGGGGAGACCGCCTTGAGAATGGAATCGCCATCGCTTGTGACATGAGGACGTGGGCGTCCTGAAGCGAGATTTTCCAATGATATGAGTTGGCGCTGCAGGAGCGTGTCGAGCTCAGCGCGGCCCAGTTCGATCTGATCCGGCGCGTCCTTGATGAGCATCAAGGTGGCGAATTCATGTGGACTCAGCATACCGTCTCCTGGATTGAGTCTGTCCTCGCAGCGAGCATTCCTTCCCCTCTCCAACGGTAAATGCCCGGCAAAATAAACGACGTCGGCTCGCTGACATGCAGCAAGCCGACTGCCAGTTCAACTACGCGCCTTTAGTGATTTATCTGCTGGATGCCCGCCACTCGCCACGCCTTGTCGCCCTGTGCGTTCCTGACGATGTTCCAGATCTCCTGGAACGGCTGGGCCGTCTGTGCATCGTCCTCCCGCATCTGACCGTAAAAGCGAACGCTGACCAGTGTTTCATTCGCGTTGCTTTCCGAGCCCACCACCTCGGCATCGAGCTGCGTGACTTCCGTCACGCTCGGCTCGCGGCCCCGGGCTTCCAGATCCATCTTGAGTTGCCTGAACATTTCCGGCGTCGTCAGCTCGAACAGGTCACCCTGCTCGTTCCTGTCCCACGCGCCTTGAAGACGCATGAACAGGGTCTTTGCCGATACCAGAAAGACAGCCTGATCGGGCCCGAGCGCAAGTTCCGGTGCCTGCACGGCGCCTGCAGCGCCCGTCGAATTCATCGCTGCTCGCGGCCAGCCCCTGGGCGTCGCTTCAGGCCGTGCTTGCCCGATCTGATTGAGAAAATGTGAGCCGTTCGTTTGCTGCCGGTTCGCGGCACCATGCCCATAAGCCAGATCCGGACGACGCCGGTTGGCGATAAAGCGGAACAGCATCACGCCGGCGAAAACCACCAGCCCGATGAGCAGCGCATTCGACAGCATTTGCGCGAGCCCTTCACCCAGCCCAAACGACGACAGCAACGCCGCAATTCCAAGGCCGGCGGCGAGGCCGGCGAGCGGGCCCATCCAGCGGTTACCTGCCGCGGCAGCAGGCGCCTGCGTTGCCTGTTGCGCCGGCTGGGCTTGCTGGCGTTGTTGCGCCTGCCCGGACGGCGCCGCCGACTGCGACTGGCGCCCGATGCTTTGACTGCCGCCCACCCGCTTCGCTTCGGCATCATTCGACGCCACCGCGCCGAGGGCAAGCAGTCCCGCCAGACCGAGCGCTGCCGTCCCGCGCGTTACCGCACCGGCAGCACGTCGAAGGTGATTGACGAATTGCATGAACATAAAAAAACCTCTTTTGGTAAGTCCGGGGCTGCCCGGATCGCGCTCTTCATAGTCGCGCGGAAAACATTACGAACAGTAATATTATTGGGTCGTCAAACGCGCGGCTGTTGGGCCTGCAAACCGTTATGGCCGACGTGAAAACTGTTGCCGTGGATGTAGTGCTCCAGTTGCCGGATCGTGTGTTCCTGCTCGGTAATCAGGTTCTTGATCAGGTCGCCGATCGACACCATGCCGATCACCTGCCCCGCCGTAATCACGGGCAGATAACGTATCCGGTGCTCCGTCATGAGCGCCATGCATTCGTCGGTCGTGTGCTGAGGGCTGACATGGCGCACCTCTGCCGACATGATGTCGCGCACCGGCGTATTCCTTGATGAGCGGTCCATCAGAACGATTTTCCTGCGTAATCCCGCTCCGTGACGATACCGGCCAGGCGTCCTTCGTTTGCCACGATCAGTGCTCCCACCTGCCGGTGCGCCATGATCGCGATCGCGTCGTAGACGGATGCGGACGCGTGGGTGGACCAACACTGTCTGGGAATCTTTTGAACGAAGAAATTGCAGCAACCGATGGCATAAGTCACCTCTGTCAGTAGTCGTTAGCCGCTCACCGGCGTCCAGGTGCGAGGCTTCAATCTAACCGAATCCGATAGAACATAAAATTCGTATTTTTGTTGCCAATACTTCGAAAAAACCGTAGCGTTGATCGACCGACGGAGGGGGCGTGAACTTCAAGCATCTACATTATTTTTGGGTTGCGGCGCACGCGGGAGGGATCGTCCGGGCTGGCGAGCAGTTGCACATCTCGCCGCAAACGCTCAGCGGTCAGATCAAACTGCTCGAAGAAGCGCTGGATAAAAAGCTGTTCAGGAAGAGCGGGCGCACGATCGAACTGACGGATGCCGGCCGGATGGTGCTCGACTACGCGGACGAAATATTCTCGCTGGGCTCGGAACTCGAGAGCGCGGTGCGGCGCGAGAACGAATCCGGCGCGCAAACGCGGTTTCGGGTCGGGATCGCGGATTCAGTTCCGAAGGCAATCGCGTACCGGCTGCTGGAACCCGCGCTGGGCGCGCCCGTGTCGCTGCGCATGATCTGTCACGAA
>Ga0247692_1000130_pt1 | contig 16844 bp, 16 predicted proteins | sample CNK33_metaG_FD_183041 | JGI IMG/M metagenome (GOLD analysis project Ga0247692, IMG submission 183041) | Soil microbial communities from Purdue University Martell Research Forest, Indiana, United States - CNK33 | ecosystem: Environmental > Terrestrial > Soil > Temperate forest > Bulk soil...
CTTCGGCACGGTGTCGATCCGCACGCTCGCGCGGCTCGCGCACGAGATGTCGCTGCAACCCGACGGCCACGGGGCCGCCACGTGGCTATCGGAACTGATCTGGCGGGACTTCTACTTCATGATCCTCGCGCATCATCCGCATATCGCGAAGCGCGCGTCGTTCAAGCCGGAATTCGACACGCTGCGCTGGGAAACGGGCAAGCAAGCCGACGCGCTATTCGCCGCCTGGTGCGAAGGACGCACCGGCTATCCGCTCGTCGACGCCGCGATGCTGCAACTGAACCAGACGGGCTTCATGCACAACCGTCTGCGGATGGTGACGGCGAGTTTTCTGGCGAAGGATCTGGGTATCGACTGGCGGCGCGGCGAGCGCTACTTCGAGGAAAAGCTCAACGACTTCGACTTCTCCGCGAATAACGGCGGCTGGCAATGGGCGGCGTCGACGGGCTGCGACGCGCAACCGTGGTTCCGGATTTTCAACCCGGTAACGCAATCGGAGAAGTTCGATCCGCAGGGGCTCTTCATCAAGCGCTTCTTGCCGGAACTGGAGAAGGTGCCCGCGAAGTGGATTCACGCGCCATGGCAGGCGAACCCCGACGATCTGAAGGATTGGGGCGTGGTGCTGGGGAAAGACTATCCGCAGCCTGTCGTCGATCACGCAAAAGCGCGCCAGGAAACATTGGCGCGCTATGGCGTGCTGCGCTCGCGTTGAGCGCTTTTCATGGCCGGCTCACGCACCGGCCCGTGCTTGCTGCAGCTTAGTGCTGGCTCATCCACGACGGTTGACGCAGTTGCGCTTCACGGTCGATCTTGCGCATGCGGAACTCGAGGTCGTACAGATCCGTGGCTTCGGCCAGATACGCGTCGTTTTGCTCTTTGACGCGCAGGTCATAGGACTTCGTCAGGAACAGGAAAAGGCGGCTGATCAGATACATGGTGAACCTCGAATTTGGTGTTAGGTGACTGACACCTAGGGATAACCCCTATTATAGGGAAAACCCTAGGAACACACCAGCGCCAAATTCGAAGTGTGGCAATTTGTCAACTCACGCGCTGCCGGGCGCCGTCGGCGGCACGTCCGGCGGACCGCGCCGACTCGGTGCGACGCTGATGCCGGAAAAAGTCCCACAACAGACTGGACGCATCCGGACCCTTCGATGAATGGAACGGGACCGCATCGTCGCCGCCGCTCCACTCATGGCCGAGGCCCTGCACGCGGCACAGGCGCACGACGCGCCGCCCGCCGCGCGTGTAATCGCGCGTCGTAACGGTCGCCTTACGATCTTCCTTGACGTCGCCGACCTTGCGCACGCCTCGCGCGTCGACGATTCCGTTTAGCCGGAGGTACTGCTCCGTCAGTTGCTCGGCGTTGACGGGCGCGACAACGCGATCGGCTTCGCCTTGCAGGATGATCGCGGGCATGCCCGGGTAAGTCGTCACGTCCGCCACGGCATCGACGAGCGCAACGGGGTCCTGCCGCGTGCCGCGCCGCATCACATCCATCGCGGCGATGCCCGAATGCGCATCGCCGAACGCCGGCCCCGAATGCAGCGCGACGGCGGCGAAATGCTCGGGAAAGTGCAGCGCCAGCAACGATGTCAACCCGGCGCCCGCCGATATCCCGGCGACATACACCCGCTCGCGGTCGAGGCCGTGCGCTTCTACCAGCGCCTCGACGAGCGACACGACGGCGCGCGCTTCCGCTCGTCCTGCACGGTCGGTATCGTCATACCAATGCCAGCAGCGGTGCGCGTGCGCGTGCTTCGACTGCTCCGGGTAGACGACGGCAAAGCCGTAGCGGTCGGCCAGCAGGTTCATGCGCGTGCCTTCGGCGAATTCGTCGATGGACTGCGTGCAGCCGTGCAGCATCACGACGAGCGGCGCGTGCTTGATCGGCTTGCCGGCGGGCACATACAGCCCGTACTGCAAATGATTGATGAGGCTGCCGGGCGCGGCCGGTGCGGAGTGGAACGAGCGCGTCCACGAACCGCTCGCCCAAGCGGCGGCGCGCGGCCGTACACGGGATTCGCGCGCGCCGCGCTGCGGCACGTCGCGCGTGGTGGTCTGGCGGACTTTCGCTGACGGCTTCGCGACCGTAGTAGCCGCCGGCCGGGTCGACGACCGTTTCGGCTTGCGCTTCGTAGTCGCGCGGGCGTGCTCTGTCTGGATCGCAAACAGGCGTTTCAGGCCGCCTAGCCAGATTTTGGTCAAGCTTTTTGGCATAGGATTTTCTCGCTAATAGGGACTCATGCTCTCTGCCTTCCGGCAGTCTTGTGCAATGCACAATAACATCAATCTCCGTGCGATGCTGACACCGACTGAGGTCGTTTTCGGAAAAAGCCCGTCGCGCCGAGCTTCGTATAAGACGATTTCCGAATCGTCCTAACATCTGGCAGTTTTCGTGCTTTTCCTTTCATCTGCCGCGTAACCGCTGCCTCTATACTTATAGAATACGCGCGGGCGGGGAACGTCCTTCCCGATCCGGCACCGTCGTCGGCTGTCCTGGAAACCTCTGGCCGTAGGCAAGTTCGCGCCCCGTACATGTCGTTAAGGATTGTCCATGCTTCACCTGCCACCTCAATTTTGGCTTCTTGTTACAAACTTCGGCGGCGCCGGTCTGACGTTGCCGCTCGCCTTCGCCATCGCGCTGTGGCTCACCGTCGGTTACTCCTGGCGGCTCGCCGCCGTCTGGCTGTTTCTGCTCGGCGTGGCCATCGCACTCGTCACGGCGACGAAGATCGCGTTCCTCGGCTGGGGTGTCGGCGTGCAGGTGTGGGACTTCACCGGGCTGAGCGGCCACGCGATGTTCGCCACCGCCGTGTTCCCCGTTGCCGCCTTGCTCGTTCTGCTGCCAGCGCCGCCCGCCGTGCGCGCCGTGGGCGTGGGGCTCGCCCTCTTGGGCGGCGCGCTGGTCGGCTTTTCGCGCATCGTCGTCGAGGCGCATTCGCCTTCGGAAGCGATCACGGGTTGCATCGTCGGCGGGTTGACGGCGTTGGTGTTCGTCCGCATCGCGTGGAATGCGACGCCGCCCGGACGCCTGCCCGTCACGCCCGTGGTATTGAGCCTGATGATCATCACGCTCGCTCTGCACGCGGTGCATCTGCCGACCCAGCGCTGGGTCACGCATATCGCGCTGAAAATTTCCGGCCATGACCGGCCGTTCGTCCGCGCCCGCTGGAAGGCGCTTCGCGACGCCTATGGGCCCGCTGCGCCAGCCGCCCCCGCCACACCCATCGCGCCGTTGCAAAAAACACGCAACGTCGCTGTGCCCTCGCCCGATTCCGACGCATAAATCACACGAAACCGGCTATCCTGCGCGCCACATGTTCAATATGCGGACCGCTATAACCCTACATATATTACGATGGCGTTTTCAACCCGCTTCCGGTCGACCCGGCGCCACCTTCCCATGTCCTTCCCGTCGATGATCCGCTTCCTGAAACCTGCCCTGCTCGCCGCGAGCGCGATTTCGTTTGCCTTCGCCGCGCAGGCTCGCGCCGACGAACTCGTCGTGTCCGCGGCCGCGAGCCTGACCAACGCGTTCAAGGCCGTCGGCGACGCGTACGAGAAGGAGCACCCCGGCACCAAGCTGCTGTTCAATTTCGGTGCGTCAGACGTGCTGATGCAGCAGATCGTGAAGGGCGCGCCCGCCGACATATTCGCGTCCGCCGACCAGAAAGCGATGGACAAGGCCGCCGAGCAACAAGTAATCGTGCCGTCGACGCGCAAGGATTTCGCCGCGAACTCGCTCGTGCTGATCGTGCCGACGGACAGCAAGCTCGCGCCGTCGAACCTGAACGAGCTGACGTCGGCGAGCGTGAAGCGCGTTTCATACGGCGATCCGGCATCCGTGCCGGTGGGCCGCTACACGGAAGGCGCGCTAAAGGCGGCGGGCGTGTGGGACGCTGTCAGCGCGAAGGGCGTGCTCGCGTCGAACGTGCGTCAGAGCCTCGATTACGTGTCGCGTGGCGAAGTCGACGCCGGCTTCGTGTTCGGCACCGATGCCGCCGTGATGCCCGACAAGGTCAAGGTCGCACTGACCGTGCCGACCACCACGCCGATCACCTACCCGATCGCGCAGGTCGAAGGCAGCAAGCACGCCGCCGACGCGCAATCGTTCATCACCTTCGTGCTGTCGCCGGCGGGCCAGGCCGTGCTCGCGAAGTACGGCTTCAAGCCGGCGCACTAAGCTGCGCCGCCAGAGACGAAGTACGACGCGCAAATCATGGAACAGGCCTGGATTCCGCTGATGCTGTCGCTGAAGGTCGCGGGCTGGGCGACGGCGCTGAACATCGTGTTCGGCGTCGCAGCCGGCTTCGGCCTGGCGCGCTGGCACTCGGGCGCGCGTGACCTGATCGACTCGCTGCTGACGCTGCCGCTCGTCATGCCGCCGACGGTGCTCGGCTACTACCTGCTCGTGCTGCTCGGCCGGCGCGGCGTGTTCGGCGCGTGGCTCGAGCGCTTCGATATCCAGCTGGTGTTCACGTGGCAAGGCGCGGTGATCGCGTCGATGGTGGTGGCGTTTCCGCTCGTGCTGAAGTCGGCGCGGGCCGCATTCGAATCCGTCGATCCGCAACTGGAGCGCGCCGCGCGCACGCTCGGCATCAGCGAAACGGCGATCTTCTTTCGCGTGACGCTGCCGCTCGCGTCGCGCGGCATTCTCGCGGGCGCGCTGCTCGCGTTCGCGCGCGCGCTCGGCGAGTTCGGCGCGACGCTGATGATCGCGGGCAATCTGCCGGGCCGCACGCAGACGCTGTCGGTTGCCGTCTACGCCGCCGTGCAGGCGGGCGACGACAGCACGGCCAATTTCCTCGTGCTGGTGACCTCGGTCACCTGCGTCGTGATTCTCGTGCTCGCGGGCCGGCTCGTGCCGCAACACTCGCTGATGACGTCCCGCTGACATGCCGCTCACCGTCGATATCCGCAAAACGCTTCGCACGGCCGAACGCCAGTTCACGCTTGACGTGTCATTCACCGCGAGCGCGCAGCGCATGGTGCTGTTCGGGCCGTCGGGTGCGGGCAAGAGCCTGACGCTGCAGGCGATCGCCGGCCTGCTGCGTCCCGACGAAGGCCAGATCGTGCTGCACGGCGACCCGCTCTTCGACAGCACGCGCGGCATCGACCAGAAGCCGCAGGCGCGCCGTCTCGCGTATCTCTTTCAGGACTACGCGCTGTTCCCGCATCTGAACGTGCGGCAGAACATCGGTTTCGGGATGCATACAGGCTGGCTGAATCCGGGACGGCGTTTTTCGCATCCGCAGATCGACTACTGGCTCGACGCGCTGGATCTGAAAACGGTGGCGGGTCATCATCCGGCGCAGCTTTCGGGCGGGCAGAAGCAGCGCGTGGCGCTGGCGCGGGCGCTCGTCGCGCAGCCGCGCTTGTTGCTGCTCGACGAGCCGTTTTCCGCACTCGATCACGCGCTGCGCGCGCGCATGCGGCAGGAGCTGTCCGATCTGCAGACGCGGCTCGACATTCCCATGCTGTTGATCACGCACGATCCCGACGATGTCGCCGCGTTCGGCGATCAGGTCGTGCAGGTGTACGACGGCAGCGTGCGCGAGAACGCGCCGTTCGCGGGCTATCAGCGCACGGTGTCCTAGCGGACGGCGCCGCCGCGCCTAAGCCTGGGCCGTCACGCCCAGAATCACGCTCGACGCCTTGAACGCGGCCACGAGCGCCTGCCCTTCGGCGATACCCAATTCCGCGACGCTCTCATTCGTGACCACGGCCGTCACGACCGCGCCGCCTTCGAGCGTCAGCGACACTTCGGCATTCACGGCGCCGCGCTGCACGGCCGATACCGTGCCCCGCAGGCGATTGCGCGTCGACAGTCGCTCCGCCGCGCCATCGCCCGCAACCAGCAGCACCGACGACGCCTTGACGAGCGCGACCGCCTCTGCGCCGACGGCAAGCCCCAGCGTCTCCGTGCTTTCGTGCGTGACGACGGCGACGACCGACTGCCCGCCGGGCAATGCCAGCGAGACTTCATCGTTGACCGTGCCGCGCTGGATCGCGCTGACCTTGCCGTACCACTGGTTGCGCGCGCTCGTCTTCATGCCGATGCGGCCGATCAGTTGCCAGTCGTCGGAGAAGCCGGCGATCGCCGCGCCCGCGCGCTCGAGAAACAGCCGGTGCTCGCGTTCGACAGCACGAAACGTGTCGATTAAGGTCAGCGCGCGCGGCGTGAGCGTCGTGCCGCCGCCGCCCTTGCCGCCCGTCGAGCGGATCACGAGTGTTTCGCCCGCGAGATTGTTCATCGCGTCGACGGCATCCCACGCGGCCTTGTAGCTCATGCCGATGGCTTTGGCCGCGCCCGTGATCGACCCTGTTTCGCCGATCGCCGCCAGCAGCGCAATGCGCTGCGTGCCGCCGAGCGACTGCTCGCCGGAGCGGAACCAGACGGAACCGCCAAATTGCAAAGCGTCGTGGGAAGCGTCGTTGTTATCGGATGTCATGGCTCGCGTGCGCGTCGGCTGAAGAACGGATGAAGGTGCAAACCATTATAGCGACGCACCTTGCGCCGACCGCACGCGAGCCGTGGCGCGAACCCTCAGAGCGCGTATTGCGCGATCCCGTTGCCGAACGACCAGTTCTCCTTCAGCACTTCGACGAGATTGATGAACACGTCCTCGCGCCGCACGCCCGGATGCTCGGCGAGGTTGTCGGCGATGCGCTTGTAGAGCGCTTTTTTCTGCTCCTGCGTCCGGCTGTTGGTCACGGTGAGCTGGATCAGCACGAAATCGTCGCTGCGCGCGATGCCGAGATAGTTGCGGTCATAGACGAAGTTGCTCTCGTCGTGCTCGGTGATGACCATGAAGATGTCGTCCTCGGGGACGTTGAACTCGGCGATCAGCGCGCGCTGGATGCCTTGCGTGAGCGCCTGGCGATAAGCAGCGGGCTTGCCGGCGCGAACTGCGATGCGAGTGAAAGGCATGTCGAACTCCTATGAATGAACAGAAAGTGCATTCAGATTAGTTCGCGCCTATCATATTGAACAGATATGACTGGATATTTCATCTATTTTCATCTGAAATGAAAGTACTCGATCTCGACGCTGTGCGCGCTTTCGTGCTGGTCGCGGATTTGCGTAGCTTCACCCGCGCCGCCGATGCCCTCGACACCACGCAATCCGCCGTCAGCCTCAAGCTGAAACGGCTCGAAGCGCATCTGGGCAAGCCTTTGCTGGAACGCACGCCGCGCGTCGTGCGACTGTCGGAGCATGGCCAGGCGTTTCTCGACGGCGCGCGCGACCTGCTGAGCGCGCACGACCGCGCGCTCGGCGCGTTATCCGCCGACAGACGGCGACTCGCGCTGGGCTTGAGCGAGCACGTGGCGGGCACCGACCTCGCGGCGCTGCTCGCGCACGTGAATGCCCATGATCCGGGGCTGGTGCTGGAACTGCACATGGGGTTGTCGGCGACGCTGTTGCAGCAGTTCGACGAACGGCGGCTCGATGCCGTGGTCGTGCGCTCCGAGCCTGATGACGTACCGCGCGAAGACGGCCAGTTGCTCTTCACCGAGCCGCTGTCGTGGCTCACGACGCCCGAATGGCAGCCGCATGCGGGCGAGCCGCTGCCGCTGGCGCTGCTCGCCGCGCCCTGCAACGTGCGCTCGATCTCGCTGCGCACGCTGGACGGCGCGGGTATCGCGTGGCGCGAGGCGTTTGTCGGCGGCGGCGTGCAGGCCGTCGGCGCAGCGGCTGCGGCTGGGCTCGCCGTGTCGCCGCTGGCAAGGCGGGTCGCGCCGCGCGGACTGGTCGATTCAGGCGCGCGGCTTGGATTGCCTGCGTTGCCGGAATCGCGCGTGACGTTGCATTCGCGCGTGCGCGACGCGCGTTCGGTCCAGTCGTTGCGGCTCGTGACGAACGGGTTGATCGCGCAGTGAGGCGCTGGCGGGGGCTAGTGGAGGATCGGCGGAAGTTCGCGCGGTGGCTGAGCGCTGGTTTGCGGCTCATTGCTCTGCGCGATCTGGCGAGGCTTTGCCGCGGCTACGACCGGCTTTGCACGCGCAGGCTTTTGCGATGAAGCGCGCGTCGCGGGCGCGTGAGCCGTTTTGACGACGGCGCTCGTCTTTTTTGTTTTCCCGGACGGGACGGAAGCCTTTGCAGCCACCTTCGCATGCGGCGTGGAGTTGCCCTGATGCACGGCCTTCGTTGCACCCGAACCAGCGGAACTGGCCGCATGCTTCGAATGCCTGACGTGCTGGGCGGCCTCAGGCGGATTCCACACTTCCTTGTACTCGGCGCGCGCCGCCATCGACACGCACAGCAAACCAACCGATACCCACACCTTCGAACGCAGCGACACCGCAGTCTCCGTGCAAAAAACTGGAGGGCGGATTATACAGCCGCGCTTGCATTAATCCACATATAGACTAAGATGTTAAAAAAGTTCAACTCAGGACTCCGATCATGTCTTCCGCTGCCCATTACTCGAGCGCCGAACGACCGTTGCGACGACCGCCCGCCGAACCTTCCATGGCGGACATGTCCGCCGCCGGTCTGCGCGCGTTCTTCAACATCGCGCGCGACTGGGAATTGAGCGCCGAAGAGCAGATCATCCTGCTCGGCTCGCCGGGCCGCTCCACCTTCTTCAAATGGAAGAACGCACCGCAAACGGCGCGCCTCGGCCGCGACACGCTGGAGCGGCTGTCTCTTCTGCTCGGCATCTACAAGGCGCTGCAAATCCTGCTGCCGCAGCCTGCCGCCGCCGACATGTGGATCAAGCGCCCCAACAGTGCGCCGCCGTTCGGCGGCCGCCGCGCGCTGGACCGCATGCTGGCGGGCAACATCAGCGACCTCGTGGCCGTGCGCCAGTATCTCGACGCAATGCGAGGCGGCTGGGCGTGACTGAACTGCAATGGCAAGACCAATGGCGTGTGGCTTCGCTCGCCTGGACACCTGCGTTCCGCGTGATCCCTACGCGCTTTCCCGCCGTCAACCTGTTCGACCGCGTCGCGTCGCCCGAAGACTTCGAAGCGCTCTACGCGCTCGAAGCCATGACCAATGACCGCGTGCGCACCGAAGTCGGCGATCTCGATCTCGTGCCGCGCGAGGAACGGCGCTTCGGTCCCGGCTACGGGCCGATCATGGCTGCGCTCACGCATCTGAATCCGCAAGGCAGCCGCTTCTCGGATGGCACCTACGGCGTGTTCTACTGCGCGCGCTCGCGCGAAACCGCGATCGCTGAAACGCGCTATCACTCGGGTCTCTTCCTCGCCGCCACGCAGGAGCCGCCGATGCGTCAGCAGATGCGCCTCTACACGGTGATGGCGCAGGGCGACGTGGTGGACCTGCGCATTGCCGAATCGGTCGATGCGTCGGTGCTGTCGCCGAACGACTACACGCCCGGCCAGGCGCTCGGCCGCGCGGCGCGCGAGGCGGGCGCGCCGGGGATCGTGTATCCGTCGGTGCGGGATGCGGGTGGCGAATGCCTCGCCGCGTTCAAGACGACGCTGCTGCGCGACTGCCATCACGCGGCGTATCTGGAATACAACTGGAACGGCAGTGCCGTCGATATCGTCTTCGAACTGCACCAGGTGGGGTAAAGGCGGCGGCGCCGAAAGCGCTTGAGCACGCTAAAGCGCGCTCAAGGCAGCGCCAGCGCCGAAGCGCCGACCGAGCGCGCCCGTTCGACCGTCACGGACCAGCGCTTCGTCGTGCGCGCCTCGACGAGGGTCAGCTTGCCGCCGGGACCGAATGCGCCCGTATCGATGAACATCTGTGCGCCAATCTGCTGCACTTCGCGCACGGGCGTATGGCCGCAATAGGTGAGCGATAGCCCAAGCTGGCGCATCGGATCGCCCGCGCCCATTGCGAGGCTGCGGCCCCACAGCAGTTGCTGGCGGACTTCTTCGGAGAGGGTGTCGGCGTCCAGTTCGGCGTCCGAGCCGAGAAATTCCGCATGCAGCACGTTGAAGCGCTCGCTACCCGAGCCGATCACGCGCACGAGCGGCAGCGTGCGCAAACGCCGCGCATAGACGCGCAGCCTTTCGACGGGCACCTGCACGCTCCACAGGCCGCCGATTCCGTACCACCACTGCTTCTTCAGCTTGCCTTCAGCAACGGCGCAGAGCGCGTCCTCGTGATTGCCGAGCACGGCATGGAACCAGGGCTTGTCGAGCAGCGCCAGCGCCTCTTCCGACTGCGAGCCGCGATCGACGAGATCGCCGACCGAGAACAGCCGGTCGCGCGACGGATCGAAATCGACCTCGCGCAGCAGGAAGCGCAGCGCGTCGACGCAGCCATGCAGATCGCCGACGACAAAATCGCGTCCGGTCCGGTTGACAGGATGATGTTGGACGACGGTGACAAGTGTGGAATCCATAACACCATGATAGTGCGAGCGCGCAAGCCCTGTATGCGCGGCATCTCGCGTTCGCACGCCGTTCGTGAGCAGGATTCGTGCGAATCGTATCCGCGCTTGCCAGCTTCGCGCATTCACATCGCGCCAAAACACAGGCTCCCGTCGCCACGCTCACGGGACGGTCACTGCGCCATCACTGCGGCACGGCGCGCAGCCTGCCGACCTGCTCCGCGCTCAACGTCGATCGGGGATTGCCGAACTGCTTCGTCACGTAGTTCGTGACGGCGGCGATCTGCGCGTCGGTCAGTTCGCGGTCGAACGCGGGCATCAGCACGTCGGCGTCTTTCGTCGTGCGATGCACGCCGTGCAGGATCACCATGGCCAGATTGTTCGCGTCGCTCGCGCCCGCGACGCTGTTATGGATCAGTGACGGATACGCGCCCGGCGCGCTAGCGCCTACACCCTCGCCCGTCCAGTGGTGGCAGCTCGCGCAGTTCGCGAGGAATAGCTGCGCGCCGTTCACGCCGTCGATCCGCGCGCCGCGCAACGCGACGGCGTCGCTCGCGGGCGAGCCCCATTCGGCACGCGCACGCGCCTCGCCCCGGTCAATGGGCTTGAGCGCGCGCAGATAGACTGCGATCGAGCGCAGGTCTTCGCGGTTCAGATACTGCGTGCTGTCGGAGACCACGTCGGCCATCGGTCCCGCCGCGCTCGCGCGGCCTTGCGCAATGCCTGTCGACAGATAGCCGGCGATCTCCTGATCCGACCAGTTGCCGATCCCGCTCGTCTTGTGCGGCGTGATGTTGTACGCGTGCCAGCCGGCCTGGATCGCGCCCGACAGACGTTCGCCCGTTTTCAGGCCCTGCGTGAAGTTGCGCGGCGTATGGCATTCCTCGCAATGCGCGAGCCCTTCGACCAGATACGCGCCGCGATTCCATTCGGCGCTCCGCTTCGGGTCGGGCACGAAGCGCCCTTCGTCGAAGTTGAGCAGGTTCCAGAAGACCATCAGCCAGCGCTGGTTGAACGGAAAGCGCAGATCGTTCGACGGCGGCGTGTAGCGCACGGGCACCACCGTGTTCAGGTAGGCGCGGATGGCCTGCACGTCCTGATCGGTAACGCGCGTGTATTCGACATACGGGAACGCCGGATAAAGCCGCTGGCCTTCCTTTCCGATGCCTTCGTGCATCGCGCGCATGAACGTGGCGTCCGTCCAGGGGCCGATGCCCGTGTCCGGATCGGGCGTGATGTTTGGCGTATAGATCGTGCCGAACGGCGTGCTGATCGCGCGGCCGCCCGCGAACGGACGCCCCTTGTCCGACGTATGGCAGGCGATGCAATCGCCCGCGCGCGCCAGATACTCGCCGCGCTTGACGAGATCGGGGCCCAGACCCGACGCACCTCCGGCAGGCGCGCTGGCCTGCGCAACAGCTTCGCCGAGCGGCGATTCGTCGATGTGGCGCGGCTCGGCGTCGTAGGCTTCGAGCCACGCGAGATACAGCGCGAACAGCGAGAACGCCGCTGCGAGCGCCGCCATCCTCCATACGCGGCGGCGCGCTTTGAGCGCCGCGCGCCGGCTCGCGGAGAAAACCGTCGCATCGAGGTTGCCGCCGTGTCCGTCTGATCGTTTCATAGGCAACAGACCCTCAGATTTCGCGCTTGAGCTTGTCGGCAAGCTTCAGCGACAGCGCCGCGATCGTCAGCGTGCAGTTCACCGACGCCGCGCCCGGCATCACGCCGCTGCTCGCAATGAACAGATTCGGGTGATCGTGCGTGCGGCAGTCGGCGTCGACGACGGAACTGGCGGCGTCGGTGCCCATGATGGTCGTGCCCATGATGTGATTGTTCGGCGCGAAGGTATCGTCGAACGAAACCTCGGTGCCGCCGAACAGCCCGGCGATCTGTGCATAGAGTTCATGCGTGTGCGCGGCGCTTTTCTTCACGTAATCGTTGATCGAGTAGTAGATCTCGGGCTGCGCGATGCCGAGCGCGTCCTTGTGATCGGCGGAGGGCACGATGCGGTTCTGCGGCTCGGGCAAATGCTCGTGAAAACTGTTGATGGTCACCATTCGCGCGGCGCGGTCGCGAATCTGCCGGTCCAGTTCGGCGCCCGTCATCCCGCCTTTGAGGAGGGCCGATGCAATCGACATCGTCGGCACGCCGTTCGACACGTGCAGCTTCTTCGCCGCGTACTCCGAGCGGAACGCGCCGTCGCGGAAGTTCACCACCGACGTCATCTCCATCGGCCCGCGCCCCGGCCACAACGATTCGTTCGCGAGAAACGTGACGCCCGTGCCGGGATGATCCATCAGGTTACGTCCGACCTGATCGGAGCTGTTGCCGATGCCGTGCGGGAATGCGTCGGACGTCGACATCAGCATCAGTTTCGGCGTCTCGATGCCGTTCGCCGCGAGCACGAACAGCTTGCCCGTCACGCGCGTGCTGTTGCCGTTCGGGTCCTTGTAGTGAACGGCCGTGATGAGCCCTTTGTTGTCCGCTTCGACACGGTAGACGACGGCTTGCGCAATCAGCTTCGCGCCCGCGCGTTCGGCCTTGTCGGCGTGCACGATGCCGTTGTACATCGCGCCGATCGGACAGATCGGCATGCAGTTGTTGTTGCCGCAGCAGGTGGGGCGCGCGTCGTACGGACGGCTGTTACGCGCGACGGGCTCGGGCACGACCTTGAAGCCGTTCGCGTTGAGCACGACGGAGAAACGCTGGTCCATGTACGACAGCGGCAAGGCCGACATCGGATATGGCTTCGAGCGCGGCGAGCCGAGATCGAAGGATGCGTCGGGGCCAGACACGCCCAGCTGTACTTCGGCCGCGTAGTACCACGGCTCGAGCGTTTCGTACGGATAAGGCCAGTCGCGGCCCACGCCGTACAGCTTCTTCAGTTGAAAGTCCGACGGCAGCAGACGCCACGTCGCAGCCGCCCAATGCCAGGTGGTGCCGCCAACGAGCCGCACATACTGCGAGTCATACGGATAGTCGCCCTTCTGGATCAGATAGTGGTTGGCGGGCGAGTACTGCGGATGGGGCGCATAAGGCGTCGACGGGTACGGCGTCGCGAAGTCCGATTTTGCAGGCGAATTGCGGAAGTTCTCGACGATCTGCCCGCGCTGCAGACGCGGCCCGGCTTCGAGCAGGATCACCGACGCGCCCGCGAGCGCCATCTGATGTGCGACGAGACTACCCGCCACGCCCGAGCCGACTACCACGACGTCGGCGGAATTTGCGTTTGCCATGCTTGCCTCTTCGGTGCCCTCTTATTTGTCTGCTGGCTTTTGTCTGCTTGTTTGTTCTTTCGCAAGCTCCACGCGGGAACGCAGTGAGAAGCGCACGCGCGACGCCACGCGCAGCGGCTTACGCATTCGCCGGCTTGTGTGTCCAGTAAAAGGGCACGTCGCGACAGTACGACGGGATCGTCAGGATGTCTTTGACGGGTTCGAACATCAGCGCGCGTTCGAACGCGATGACCTGCACATTCGGCATGTCGCCGACGAGGCCGAGATACCACGCGCGGGTGATCGCGCTGACGGTCTTCGCAAGCTGCGGCTGGTCGGCCTGCAAGGCCTGCGTGACGACGTCCGATGGCACGCCGCCATGCGTCTGCAGCCAGGCGTTGAGCGCGGCGACGTTCTGCGTGAACTGGCCGTCCGCTCTCGACAGCGCGTCATACGCGCGTTTGCCGTGCAGCGGGTCGAAGCTGGTGTGTCCTGTGAGCTTGCTGGAGAGCGCGATGAAGGCGTCGATGCCGCCGCCTGCGGGCGGCGGCGTGTCGGCGAAGGCAGGCGAAATGCCTACGATGCCGGGCGCTGCGCCCGATGTGCCATAGCGCGCCGCCGACGCAAACGCGAGGCCGGCAGCCGAAGCGAACGCACCAAGCAGCCACGCACGGCGGCGCGGCGAGCGCGCAGCGTGTCGATCAACATCTGACATGGGGGCTCCAGATGATGTGTGTATTCGCCTGGCGCGCGCCGCGTCCGGCCGTTGGCCGAACCATGCGTGCACGCCGGGCGTCCGCCCCAAAACTGGTCTTGCGCCGCTGTCTCGCGGTCTCTGATGTCCGGGCGCGGCAGGAAATCCCTACCGCCCTTGCATGCTCGCCGTTCGCTGCGCGCGAGAACGAAGCAACGGGTGAAAGCCGCACGCAAGGCCACTGAGCAAAACTGTGGGAAAACTATAACGTCCCGGCACCCGTTTCGACAAATCATCCAGCATGCCCCGATAGAATCGCCGCAACCTTCATCACGACTTTCGAACATGCATCGAGACATACCGATGTCACACCCCGCTGCTAGGAGCGCGCGCCCATGACTGTCTATCCGCAGGTATTGCGCAACCGGCCGCGCATGGTTACGGGCTTCGTGCTCGGCGTGGTGGTCGGCATGCTGCTCGCCAGCGCGCACATGCGCCCGATGATCCGCGTGCTCGTCTCGTGGGATGTCGCCGTGTGGACCTATCTCGCGCTGATGTGGCTGGAGATGGCACGCGCCGATCACGATCGCGTGCGCGACATTGCGCGGCGCGAAGACGAGAACGCGGGCGTCGTGCTCGCTATCGTTTGCCTCGCGACGGTCGCGAGCGTTGCCGCCATCGTGCTGGAGCTGGCGTCGTCGAAGGGCAGCACGGGCGTGTCGCACTACATCGTGACGGGCGTCACGCTGATCGGCGCGTGGTTCCTGATACCGACCATCTTCACGCTGCACTACGCGCGCCTGTACTTCGCAACCGACATGCAGGAAACCGCGCTGAAGTTTCCCGACCACAAGCTAGATCCGAACTATTGGGACTTCCTGTATTTCTCGTTCACGATCGCCGTCGCCTCGCAGACATCGGACGTCGTGCTGCGCTCACGCGAGGTACGCCGCGCGGCGCTCGCGCAGTCGGTGCTGTCGTTCTATTTCAACCTGGCCGTGCTCGGGCTGTGCATCAACATGGCGGCGGGTTTGCTCGGGTCATAGCGGGCCGCGCCGGCAAAACCAGGCGCGCTCGAAGTCCTTTCTCAGCCGCGCGCCCCCGGCTATGGCAACATGGCATGTAACGGCCGCCGGACGACTCGCCCTAATTACACGTCTTCCTTCGGTTTCGCGGCGTCATTCGTATGAACGACGCCGCGCCCGCATCTTTTTCGTCGTGCCGTACCAGGCTGCACCAGCCGTCCTTGCACGCATCTCGCCGTTTCAGTCCTGACCTTGCTGTATCGCTTTCTGGCATACCGCTTGCTCCTTCACCGCCTGTTGATTGAATCCGGACAGACGACATGCAGCGCCGTCGCAGACTCTTTGAACTGACGCACCGCCTGTCGATCAATGAATGCACTACATTGAGCAGTACGCGCCGTCGCAGGACGCATCGCGCGGCATCCGGCTCTGAAGCCTAATAGGCGGTCGTGATCGCACCCATGTGCATCCACGCCGCAAAGCAGGACGAAATCTGGAAACGACCGATGGAAGCTCCTCACGCCTATGCGCCGCGGATTTACTTCGTTCATTCTCCCCTCGTCGGACGGCTGGATGCGTGGCCCGCGCAGTTCGAGCATGCCGCCGCACTCGGTTTCGATCATGTGCTGATCGGCGGGCTGTTCCAACCGGGACAGGCCGGCCACGCGCAGATCGTCAGCGATCATGCGCGGCTGCATCCCGCGCTCGCTAGCACCGAGAGCGCGCACGACGTGCTGCAGCGTCTCGCCGAGACGGCGAGCCAGCACGGCCTGACGCTGCTCGTCGATCTTGTGATCGACCGCGCCGCAGCCGACGGCAACCTGTTCCGCGAGCATCGCGACTGGTTTCATCCGTTCGAGCCGGAAGAAGCGCGGCTCGATCCGCGCCACGCGCGTCACGAAGACAACGTCGCGTATGCGAACTTCAACGACGAGCACGCGGCCGCGCCGCTGCTCGACTGGTGGGCGCAGACGCTCGACGCGCTCGCGGACGCGGACATCGGCGGATTCCGCTTCGATTCGCCGCACCGGGTGCCCGCCTTCGCGTGGCGGCGGCTGCTCGATGCCGTGCGCGCGTCGCGCCATCCGTCCTCACGCTTTCTCGCCGCGACGCCCGGCCTCGTGCGCTCGGATGTCGCCGCGCTCGAAGGCGTGGGCTTCGACGCCGTGTTCTCGTCCTCGCGCTGGTGGGACTTCCGCGCGCCGTGGATGCTCGACGAGCATGCGCTGCTGACGCGTATCGCTTCGCCCGTCGCCTTTCCCGAAGCGCCATACGGCACGCGGCTCGCAGCGGACCTCGAACATGTGCACGATTCCGCGATCGTCGAACGCGCCTATCGCCGCGCCTTGCTGACGGCCGTGTCGACGGGCACCGGCTGGATGATGCCGATGGGCTTCGAATACGGCATCGCCGAACCGATCTCGCATACGCTCGGCGACGCCGCCCACTACGCGAGCCTGCGCGGCGCGGCGCGCTTCGATCTCTCCGAGCGCGTGCGGCACGCGAATGCGATCGCACGCGACACCTGGTCGCTGCAAACCAATGGCGAGCTGCGCTCGCTGTCCGGCCCGGACACCCACGCCGCGATCCTCTT
>Ga0247692_1000131_pt1 | contig 16785 bp, 15 predicted proteins | sample CNK33_metaG_FD_183041 | JGI IMG/M metagenome (GOLD analysis project Ga0247692, IMG submission 183041) | Soil microbial communities from Purdue University Martell Research Forest, Indiana, United States - CNK33 | ecosystem: Environmental > Terrestrial > Soil > Temperate forest > Bulk soil...
GTCGCTTTCAAGCGCCACTTGCAGCGACCAGAGGTTTTCCGCGTCGTCGTCGACCAGCAGTACATTTGCCACGGTTTGGCTCGTAGTATCGGTCATGCGGATCCGCCGCTGCCGGCGCCGCCGTTGGCGGCAGCCGGCGCATCGTTTCGGTTAGCGAGGTCTGCAGGGCGCTCATTTCGCTGAAGATGCACCCGCATCGGAAGCGTCTTTGCCTTGTGACGGCGTGTCGCTTTCTGGAAAGAAGGCGCCTTCGACAGCCACTTCGGTCTGCACATTGAACGCCCATTGCTCGACAGATTGCGTTGCCATGACTCGCTCCTTTGCACCTGGGTTACAGGCAGTCCGCAATCGATGTGCCGCAACAACTTAAAAGGAGACATTCAGCATGCAACGTGAAGACTTCGAACAGCAGTTGACGGCACTACTTCGCGACACAGGGCCGGATACCGTCGCGGAGTTGACGGACACGGCAATTGCCTACTGGAACGGCGAGAGGCTGGTCTACGCGGATGTCAGCGCGGAAGGGACGGGCGCATTGGCAGGAGAATTCGAACTCGACGCGCGCCGGTGGACAGAATGGAAAGGCTGGCTCTTCGACTGGCTGATCGACCCCGTATTGAGCGTACGCCACGATCTACCCGGCGCGACATAAATGACCAGGCGTCGGCAAATTCGTCTGTTCAGCACCCGCGGAGAGCGGGTGCGCGGGATGCGCTCGCTGAACGTGCCAACCCGCGGATCAACGATATCTGCGCATACGCCGTGCCGGACAAGGCTCGCCATTCGTCCGACACGAACGCGAAGACGCAGCCTCGACATCAATGCACCGCCTCGCGCACGCCTGCGGCCGTCGCTGCAAGATCGTGCCATGCAGGCTGGCCGGGCGCATAGCGCGCACGAATATAGCCTGCCAGTTCGGCGAGTTGCTGATCGTCGAAGCTGTCCTTGAAGCCCGGCATGTAGCCAAGCCCTTCCGTGGCGGGCTGATCGATGCCGTGCATCATCACCCGCAACAGGTTCTCCGGACTCGCCTGGCTCACGCTGGTGTTCAGGCCCATCAACGGACGCACACCCAGATGGCCCACTCCGCCCGATTCGGCATGACATACCGCGCAAGCCGCCTCGAACATGCGCTGTCCGTTCTGGAAGCCGGCCGCTGTCAGCGTATCCGCGTTCGTCCCTGTGGCGCGCTGCGCCGCCGCGTGCGCGGCGACGGCGGCATCGACGGGCGGAGAAAGCGATGCGATGTAATGCGCTATCGCGCGTACGTCCGACTCGGGCAGACTCGCAAGTCCCGCCACGACGGGCGCCATCGGTCCCGCGGCGACGCCGTGCTCGGCGGAAAATCCTGTGCGCAGATAGGTGAACAGCGCGTCTTCCGTCCACGGCACGGGCACCGCGCGCGCAGCGACGAGCGCCGGCGCGTCCCAGCCTTCGGCGCTGCCGCCGCCGAGATACGCAAAGCCGCCCTTCTCCGCGCCCAGCGCATTGCGCGGCGTATGGCACGCGCCGCAATGCCCCGCGCCATCCACCAGATACTTGCCGCGATTCCACAGCGCCGACTGCTGCGCGTCGGGCTGGTATTCGCGCGCGTCATGAAACAGCCAGTTCCAGCCCGCGACGAGCCGCCGCTGGTTCAGCGGAAACGGCAGTTTCGTTTCGGGCGCGGCTTGCTTCACGGCAGGTTGAGACATCAGGTACGCGTATAGCGCCATCATGTCGGATTCGCTCATGCGTGCGAACGCCGTGTACGGGAACGCCGGATACAGATGCCGGCCGTCGCGTGCAATGCCCTGGCGCATCGCGCGCGCGAACGCTTCGTATGACCACGCGCCGATGCCCGTCTCGCGGTCGGGCGTGATGTTGGTCGACCAGACCGTGCCGAACGGCGTCTCCAGCGCGAGGCCGCCTGCACTGACGTGCCCGCCGGGGGCGGTATGACACACGGCGCAGTCGCCTGCAATCGCAACCTGACGGCCGCGTTCGAGCATCGCCGCACTCCACATCGTTGCGTCGGCACCTGCGCCTGCGGGCAATGGCGCAATCGGCGACGGCCCAGGCAGGATCGAGCACGCGAGCCCGATCAAGCCACCCGCCACTCCGCCGATACCGCCGCCCGCCAGCCAGCGGCTCCAGCGCGACGGCCGGCGCGCCGCCGCGGGCGCTTCGAGCGCGACTGCGGGACCTGCTGCGGCGAACGCGCGGCGAATCTGTTCGGGGTCGAACGGCGGCGCGCGGAAGCGCACGCCCGTCGCGTCGTAGAGCGCATTGGCGATTGCTGCGGCGACGGGCGCGGCCGCCTGCTCGATGCGTTTGTCGTCCGATGCGGAGCGCGCAGTGACGTTCGATACCCGCTCGCTGTGCGCGTCGATCAGATCGTGCGAAACAGGTATGTCCGCGTCCGTCGCAAAACCCGTTTCGTCGTGCGATGCGCGTGCGATCCGGCGCACGCCTGTTCCGCGCGCAATCGCTTCTTCGATCTGCCACGCGGGCAGCCCTTGCAGCGCGGCGGCATCCGGCGTTCCCGCGCCCTGGCCGGCTACGACGCGGCGCACGGCGATATCGCCCGTCGCGCGATTGACGTCGAGATCGACCACCCACGCCGACCAGCTCATCGGCTGCGGCTCGGCGCTCGCGTTCTTCGGAGAATAGTCGGGCAGCGCATCGACGCGCGTCGCTTCTTCGCGCGCCTGGCCGTCGAACGCGAAACCACGCCCGCGCAACCACGGCGAAGCAGGCGCTTGAGCCGCATGCGGCGCGGTGCCCCACGCCGCGCGCTCGCTCACCATACGAATGATTTCGCGCGCGCCGGCGTCGCGCGTGGCATCGAGATGATCGAGCCGCAGCGCCACGGGATCGCGCCGCGCATCGTGCGCCACTTCGTCGATGAACGATTCGCGCGCGAACGCATGGGCTTGCGCGGGAATCGCCCGCGACGGATCGTCGACGGCGACGCTCGCATGTGCATGGCGATACAGCAACACGGGCAGCGACGCTGGCGTGCCGGACCCACGCACCTCGCTCGCCGCATCGCCGACGCGCGCGCGATAGTGCCACTTCGCCATCGTGCCGTCCGCCGCGACGCTCGCTTCGACAGCGAGCTGCGCATCCGCATCGATGCCGTCGGCGGGCCATGCGTATTGCGCGCGTCGTCGAGCAGCGGCGTCATCTTCGTCTTCCGTCAGGAACACGCCGCCTTCCTTCAGCCGCAACGCCTGCGGATCGTCCTCGCTCATCGCGGCCTCATTGCCCATGTTGCTGCTGCAGATACAGCGCCGCGCGCTTCACGGCCCGCACGATCTCGAGATGCGTGCCGCAACGGCACAGATTGAAGCGCAGCGCATCGCGAATCGCGTCGTCGTCCGGCGATGGATTGCTTGCAAGCAGCGCCGCCGTGCTCATGATCATGCCGTTCAGACAGTATCCGCATTGCGCCGCCTGTTCGTCGATGAACGCGCGTTGCACAGGGTGCAGCGCGTCAGGCGTGCCGAGTCCTTCGAGCGTCGTCACTTCGCGTGCGTGCGCCGCCGCGACGGGCACGACACACGAACGCGCGGGCTGACCATCGACGAGCACCGTACACGCGCCGCACTGGCCGAGGCCGCAGCCGTACTTCGGACCGTTCAGCTCGCAGTCGTTGCGCAGGATGTAGAGGAGCGGCGTATCGGGCGTCGCGCCTTCGATGGTGCGCGTCTCGCCGTTGACCTTCAGCGTGAGCGGCTGCGCATGGGAAGCGGAATGCAACATGGACTGACTCGTTAAGGATGTGCCAGGGCTGCTCGACGCCGCTGTTGCAGTTCGCCTTGCAGCCGTCCGCAGCCCGGGCGGCGCACGCTGCGCAACAACACGCGCGCGACACGCCGCACCGCACCTTATAACCCGCCGAAATTCCACCCGCTGCTGCTTTACGCGGTGGCGGCTTCCTTCGCGGCCGCCGCTTGCGGCGAGACGAGCGGCACGTTGAAGACGTCGTACGCGAACACCCATGCCGGGTCTTCGTTCGTGCGCAGCCACGTGTTGTTGTGCGACACCAGTTGCACCTTCGACGCCCGCGCCGCGCGATTGGCCTCATACAGCGCGAACGCGCCCGCGTAGTCGGTCGCGCCCGTTTCGTCGAGGCAGCGCGCCAGCATCGCCGCGTCTTCGATTGCCATCGCTGCGCCTTGCGCCATGTGCGGCTTCATCGGATGACAGGCATCGCCCAGCAGCACGAGACGGCCACGGCTCCACAGCGGCAGCGGATCGCGTTCGAGCAGCGGCCACTTGGTGATGGACGGCGACACGTCGATCAGGTTCTGCACATCGGGATGGAAACCTTCGAACGCCTCGCGCATTTCGTCGCGGCTGCTGTCCATCATCGACACGCCCGCAGGCCATTCGGCTTGCGGCACGCCTGTCACGTAGTAGTACTCGTCGCGCTTCTCGGTCACGTAATAGACCATCATGTGGCGATCTTCCGACCACCACTTCACGCACATGTCATACGCGCGGTTGCCGAGCAGCGATGCCGGAAACACGGCGCGATGCGCGACATAGCCCGTGTAACGCGGCGGCTCCGCGCCGAGCAGATGTTCGCGAATCTTCGAGTTCACGCCGTCTGCGCCGATCACGAGGTCCGCCACTTCCACGCTGCCGTCCACGAACGTAAGGCGTACGTCGCTGCCCGTGTCTTCGACCGATTGCAGGCACTTGCCGAACGTGATCGTGCCCGGCGTAACGGCTTCCGTCATCAGCGCATGAAAGTCGCCGCGATGCACGGTGAGATAGCTCGCGCCGTACGTCTTCAACGCGTAGTCGCCGAGCGGAATCTGCGCAATTGCCTCGGCCGTCTTCCAGTCGCGGCTGTACCAGTAGTCGGGATGCGAACCCATGACGTTCAGTGCGTCTTCGCAACCGATGCGCCGCATGATCTTCATCACGTTCGGGCCGAGGTGAATGCCCGCGCCAAGGCGCGAGAACGCGGGCGCCTGCTCGTAGAGACGCACGTCGTGACCGGCGCGCTGCAAGAGGGCGGCGGCGGCCACGCCGCCGAGGCCGGCGCCGATCATGGCGATACGGGGTTTGCTCATGGGTTCTCCAGGTGGTGCGCCCGCGCCGCGCTGCGAAATGCTGTGCTTTGCGCCGACGGGCCGGGTTGAGTCGGATGTCATCGGATTGGAATGTAGCGTACACATTATAAAATAAGTCGGCAAGCACAATGTTTTCCGGTTAACCCCCTACGCCATTCCGCACACATTCGCCTATATATGATGCCGCACGCTGGACGAAATTATTTCTCCCCGTTGTGCATTTAAAATGTACACGCTAGACTTTGCTCAAATCTCCGACGACGCCCGCAACGGCTGGCCTCGTCGCCACCCAACTGGAATGGAGTGAGCGTCATGAGCAAGACTTATCGGATCGGCCAGATCGTGCCGAGCTCGAACACCACGATGGAAACGGAAATCCCGGCGATGCTGCGTCTGCGCGAAGCGATCCGCCCGGAGCGCTTCACGTTTCATTCGAGCCGTATGCGCATGAAGAAGGTCGTGAAGGAAGAGCTTGCCGCGATGGACGCCGAATCGGACCGCTGCGCGATCGAGCTGTCGGATGCGCGCGTCGATGTGCTCGGTTATGCGTGTCTCGTCGCGATCATGGCGATGGGACGCGGCTATCACCGCGTATCGCAGGCGCGGCTGACGAAGCACACGGCAGAAAACGGCGCGGCCGCGCCCGTGCTGACCAGCGCGGGCGCGCTCGTCGACGCGCTCAAGGTGATCGGCGCAAAGCGCATCGTCGTAGTCGCGCCGTACATGAAGCCGCTGACGGAACTGGTGGTCGATTACATCCGCAACGAAGGCTATGAGGTGCTCGACTATCGTGCGCTAGAAATTCCCGACAATCTCGAAGTCGGCCGTCATGATCCCGCGCGCCTGCCCGAGATCGTCAAGACGCTGAACTACGCAGACGCCGATGCAATCGTGCTGTCAGCGTGCGTGCAGATGCCGTCGCTGCCCGCCGTCGCGAAGGTCGAGGCGATGACGGGCAAGCCCGTGATCACGGCCGCCATCGCCACGACTTACGCGATGCTGCGCGAACTGGATCTCGAACCGATCGTCCCCGGCGCGGGCGCGCTGCTTTCGGGCGCTTATTGAGTCCCCGTCAACGCCATTCACCGGAGCGTCACATGTCCAGCACTTTTCTTTACGGCGCGAACGTCGGCGCCAACGGCATCCGCCAACACTATCTGCGTTACGGCGGCACGAGCGGCGAGCGTGGCGCGCGCGCTGCCGTCATCGTGATTCCAGGCATCACGAGTCCTGCCGTTACGTGGGGCTTCGTCGGTGAAGTGTTCGGCGCGAGCTTCGACACGTATGTGATCGATGTGCGCGGACGCGGCCTGTCGGAAGCATCGGAAACGCTCGACTACAGCCTCGACGCGCAAGCCGACGATGTCGTCGCGCTGGCGGCCGCGCTCGGTCTCGAACGCTTCGCGCTCGTCGGACATTCGATGGGCGCACGCATCGCCGCACGCGCCGCATTGCGTGCGCCGCACGGACTAGAAAGCGTGGTGCTCGTCGATCCGCCCGTCTCCGGGCCGGGCCGCCGCCCGTATCCGGGCAAACTGCCGTGGTACGTCGATTCGATGGCGCTCGCGCGCAAAGGCATGGACGCCGAAGGCATGCGTGCGTTCTGCCCGACGTGGACCGACGAAGAGCTGCGCCTGCGCGCCGAGTGGCTGCACACGTGCGACGAGCGCGCCGTGCTCGCATCGTATGAAGGTTTTCATACCGACGACTTCCACGCCGACGCCGCGCAACTGAACGTGCCGTCGCTGCTCATCACGGCCGAACGCGGCGACGTGGTCCGCGACGAAGACGTCGCCGAACTGCAGCGCGCTACGCCCGCGATGCAGCACGTTCGCGTGCCCGATGCCGGTCACATGATTCCGTGGGACAACGCAGCGGGTTTCTACGAGGCGTTCGGCGTCTTCCTCGGCGCTCCGTTGACTCAAAAAGCTGCCGCAGCGGCCACGATCTGACGCATCCATTGGAGAACACACCATGTCCATCAGCGACTATCAACTGATCGAAGCGTGGAAGGAAGTGCTCACGCTCTCGCGTCTCGAAGCGGGCCAGACGGTCACGATCCTGACGAGCGCCGCCACGCATCCGCAGACGCTCGCGTGCGCGTTGATCGCCACGCAGTCGATGGGCGCGATCGTCAACCGGCTCGACTTACCGCCAGTGAACGGCGACAAGGCCTTCAGCCGCGACTCCCTCGCGTATCTCGGCACGACGCCGCTCACGGGCAACCGCGCGGCCATCGCGGCGCTCAAGGAAAGCGATCTCGTGCTGGATCTGATGACGCTGCTGTTCTCGCCCGAACAGCACGACATCCTGAAGTCAGGCACGAAAATCCTGCTCGCAGTCGAGCCGCCCGAAGTGCTCGCGCGCCTCGTGCCGACCGTCGCGGACCGCGAGCGCGTGCTCGCCGCAACGAAGAAGATCGGCGCCGCGCGCGAGATGCGCGTGTCGTCGCCGGCGGGCACCGCGCTCGTGTGTCCGATGGGCGAGTTCGGGCCGATTGCCGAATACGGCTTCGTCGATGAGCCGGGCCGCTGGGACCATTGGCCGAGCGGCTTCGCGCTCACGTTCCCGAACGACCGCACTGCGCACGGCACGATCGTGATCGATCGCGGCGACATCCTGCTGCCGCAAAAGCGCTACGTGAGCGAACCCATCGTGCTAACGGTGGAAGGCGGCTATGCGACAAAGATCGAAGGCGGCGTCGATGCGGCCTTGCTGCGCGACTACATGGAAACCTTCAATGATCCGGAAGGCTACGCGATCTCGCACATCGGCTGGGGTTTGCAGCCGCGCGCGCGCTGGTCGACGCTCGGCCTCTACGACCGCGAGGCGACCATCGGCATGGACGCGCGCGCGTTCGAAGGCAACTTCCTGTTTTCGCTCGGACCGAATAACGAAGGCGGCGGCAGTCGTACCACGACGTGCCATATTGACATTCCGCTGCGCGGCTGCACCGTGAAGCTCGACGATAAAGTCGTCGTGCGCGACGGCCGCGTGGTCGCATGAAAGCACGAGCGCATGAGCGCAACCTCGACACCGGACACTCACCATGACTGATCTCTCGCAACACGCCGAAGCCAATGTCTACCGGCAACAGGGCTTCGGCACGCCGTTGCCCGTGCATGGCAACATCGGCCTTTTGATCATCGACTTCGTGGTCGGCTTTGCGGACCCCGATACCTTCGGCGGCGGCAACATCCAGCCCGCTATCGCGCGCACGCAGGATGCACTCGCGCTCGCGCGCCGCAACGGCTGGCCCGTCGCGCACAGCCGCATCGTCTACGCGGACGACGGCAGCGACGACAACGTGTTCTCGCTGAAAGTGCCCGGCATGGCGACGCTCACCGAGGACCATCCGAACAGCGCGATCGTGCCCGAGCTGACGCCCGTGCAGGGCGAACTCGTGGTGCGCAAAACGGTGCCGTCGGCGTTCTTCGGCACGCAGCTCGCGCCGTGGCTCACGCAGCGCGCAGTGCAGACGCTGCTGGTCGCGGGCGCCGTCACGAGCGGCTGCGTGCGCGCGAGCGTGGTCGACGCGATGTCGTATGGCTTCCGGCCGCTGGTGCTGTCCGATTGCGTCGGCGACCGCGCGATCGAGCCGCACAACGCCAACCTGTTCGACATGCAGCAGAAGTACGCGGCTGTGATGCCGCTCACGCAGGCCATCTCCGAGATCGAAGCGGCGCGCCGCTGAGTCCGCGCGCGATTTGACGTAGCGAATTTGGCCGCTTAGTTTGTTCGTTCAGCGTGAACGCGATCGGGACGGACGCACCGTCCTCACTGGAACTCTCTGCCGTGAACCGCTCCGAATTGCTTGCGCGCGAAGGCTGCCTCACCGTCGCGCGACAACCCGCACAACCCGTCAAGCCCGCGCCCGGTCAGCCAGGCACCCTCTCGTCGTTCGTGCCCGAGGCGGCAGAAGTGTTCGTCGCGATACTCGACGACGGCCGCATTCTCGCGTTCAACGGTCACGTCGATCTCGGCACGGGTATCCGCACATCGCTTGCGCAAATCGTCGCGGAAGAACTCGACGTGCCCGCCGCGCGCGTCGCGATGCAGCTCGGACACACGGCCGTCACGCCGAACCAGGGGCCGACCATCGCGAGCGCGTCGATCCAGATTTCCGCGACGCCGCTGCGTTGCGCCGCCGCGCAGGCACGTCATGCATTACTGCAACTCGCTGCGGAGCACTTCGGCGCGCAAGTCGAAGCGCTCGCCACCGACAACGCCGAAGTCTTTGTCGCTGCCACGCCCGACGCGCGCTGCGTGAGCTTCGCCGAACTCATCGCAGGCAAACGCATCGCGCTCGATCTCGACCTGAAGGCGCGCGTGAAAGACCCGTCGACTTATCGCGTGATCGGCAAGTCTGCGCCGCGTGTGGACATACCTGCCAAAGCAACGGGCATGCTCACGTTCGTGCACGACATGCGCGTGCCAGGCATGTTGCATGGGCGCGTCGTGCGGCCGCCGTATGCGGGCCTCGATAGTGGCGCGTTCGTCGGCGGCCTGCTCGACAGCGTGGACCGCGAATCGGTTGCGCACGTGCCGGGCTTGCGTGCCGTCGTCGTGCTGGGCGACTTCATCGGCGTGGTTTGCGAGCGCGAGGAACAAGCGATACGCGCCGCACGCGAACTGCGTGTGACATGGAAGCCCCTGCCCGATCTGCCCTCGCTCGACGATCCCGCTGCCGCAATTGCCGCCGCACCGGCCACGCGCCGCCCGCTGCTCGAAGAAGGCGACGTCGAAGCCGCGCGACGCGCTCCCGACACGCTGACCCTTTCGCGCACCTACGTGTGGCCGTATCAGATGCATGGCTCGATCGGGCCATCGTGCGCGCTCGCCGACTATCGCGAGCCGGGCGCGGGCCGCATCACCGTCTGGTCCGGCACGCAGAACCCCGTCTCGCTGCGCTACGACCTCGCGACGCTCATGGGGCGTGACGAAGCCGACATCGATATCGTGCGGATGGAAGCCGCGGGCTGCTACGGCCGCAATTGCGCCGACGACGTATGCGGCGACGCGCTGCTGCTGTCTCGCGCGGTCGGCCAGCCGGTGCGCGTGCAGCTTTCGCGTGCCGACGAACATGCGTGGGAGCCGAAGGGTACGGGGCAAGTCGTGAACGTCACGGGCAGCGTGACACGCGATGGCCGCATGACGGGCTACGATTTCGTCACGCGCTATCCGTCGAACGATGCGCCGATGCTCACGTCTCTGCTGACACGCGTCGTCGCCAGCGAGCCGCGCATCTTCGAAATGGGCGACCGGACGGCCGTCTCGCCGTATGTGAGTGCGAATCGCCGCTTCGTCTGTGAGGATCTTGCGCCGATCGTGCGATCCGCGTGGCTGCGTGGCGTGTCGGCGCTGCCGAACTCGTTCGCGCACGATTCATTCGCCGATGAGCTGGCGGCGCTGACAGGCGTGGACCCGCTCGAATTCCGCTTGCGCCATCTCGGCGATTCACGCGCCGCCGAACTGCTCGAAGCAGTCGCGAAGCGCGCGGGCTGGAAAGCGCGCACGCCGCGCAATACGCCTGTGCAAGGCGCAGAGCGCTTCGTGCGTGGGAGAGGCATCGCGTACGCCCGCTATGTGCATAGCCGTTTTCCCGGCTTCGGGGCCGCCTGGGCTGCGTGGGTGGCCGAACTCGTCGTCGACCGGCTGACGGGCGAAATCCGCGTCGAGCGCATCACCATCGGCCAGGACACGGGCACGATGATCAACCCCGACGGCGTGCGCCATCAGATACACGGCAATGTGGTGCAGGTGCTGAGCCGCTCGCTGAAAGAGCGCGTGCGTTTCGCGCACGGCAAGGTCGCCAGCCGCGAATGGGGCAGTTATCCGATCCTGACTTTTCCGGAATTGCCCGCAGTCGATGTCGTGCTGATGCCGCGCCAGGGTGAGCCGCCGCTGGGCGCGGGGGAATCGGCATCCGTGCCGGGACCGGCCGCGCTCGCGAACGCGATTTACGACGCGACGGGCGTGCGCTTCTGCGCGCCGCCCTTTACGCCCGATACGATCCGCGCGGGACTGCGCGAAGCGGGCGTGCTGCTCGACCCGCAGCGCGCGCCGCAGGTCTGATTCGCCGCCAGCACATTTACTCGCCGTCCGACTCCATCATCTTGCGCAGCAGGAACAGCAAGGCCACGCGTTCGCCCGCGTTGAGTGTGCCGTAGGTGCGCTCGGTCACCTGCTTCGCGAACGGCACCGTGCGCTCGATCAGCGCGAGGCCGGCGGGTGTCGTGCGCACCAGCAGCTTGCGGCCGTCGTTCGGGTCGGGCAGAACTTCGATCAGCGCGCGCGCCTTCAAACGCTCGACGACGCCGCGAATGGTGGCCTGATCGATCGCGGTCGCCTTGACGATGTCGTTGAGCGAGCAGCCCTGCGTCTCCTTCACCGCGCAAAGCGTGACGAATTGCGCGGCCGTGAGATCGGAATCGGGAATGGCTTCCTGAAAGATCGACACGTGACGCTGATAGGCGCGGCGCAGCAGATGGCCCACCTGATCGTGAAAGTCGTAAGAGTCCTTGTGAGACGGCATGAACGTACGGCCTGCGACGGGCCGGATGGCTGGAAACAATGCAGTGTACACCCTCAACCTTGGCATGCGATATGCGAGTCCGGATTGTCTTTTCGCCAGATCAGCAGCCGTACGACGAATGGCCTTCGATGTGGCGCCGCATGCGAAAGGGTCTTTCGTAAGGTGTTCTTGGCCTGTGTGCGCCCTGTCGCATGACTGCGCCTGCGATCACCTGTATTGCGAAGGCCTTGTTAGCAGGCGTTACAGGCACTTCCCAGTTCCAGCGACGACACTTCATATTTGAGCGCATACGCACAAATCATGTGCGAAACCAGCACCATTCGACGGCATTTTTCATACACCTCACGCTTCACCAAACGCCCTGTCACGTATGAACGATTCATGCTTTTCCGACGCGTTCCCGAAAATCCGGAGATCTTCCGGACACCAGGGTAATTTCGAGCGTATACGCTTATATTTTGACATGCTATACAGATGCTTGTGAGCGTTCGATGTGTGCACGCATCGGACGGCAAACTTCAATTCGACCCATCCCAACAGGGAGTCCTCATGTCCACCGTGCAATCCGGCAGCGCCGCTCTCTCTCCCGCCGCCACCCAACACGGCGAGCTATACCGCAAGGTCACGTTCCGCCTGATCACCATTTTCTGTCTGTGTTACTTCGCGGCCTATCTCGACCGCATCAACATCGGGCTCGCGAAGTTGCAGATGCTCGACGCGCTGAAGTTCAGCGACACGATCTACGGTCTCGGCGCCGGCCTGTTCTTTGCGGGCTACATCCTGTTCGAGGTGCCGAGCAATCTGATCCTGCAACGCGTGGGCGCGAAGCTGTGGATCGCGCGCATCATGATTACGTGGGGCATCCTGTCCGGCGCGACGATGTTCGTGAAGACGCCGGTGCAGTTCTATGCCGTGCGTTTTCTGCTCGGTGTCGCGGAAGCGGGCTTTCTGCCCGGCGTGCTGCTTTATCTGACGCAGTGGTATCCCGATGCACGGCGCGCGCGCATCGTTGCGCTGTTCATGGTCGGCCTGCCGCTGTCGAGCATGATCGGTAGCCCGATTTCCGGCTGGATCATGCGCTTCTTCGACGGCGCGCACGGTCTTGGCGGCTGGCAATGGCTGTTCCTGATCGAAGCGCTGCCTTCCGTGGTGCTCGGCTTTGCGATCTTGCGCTGGCTGCCGAACAACATCGAATCGGCGAACTGGCTCGACGCCAGCGAGAAGCGCGTGTTGCGCGCGAATCTCGATGCTGATCCTGCCGGCAACAAGAGCCACGCGCTCGGCGCGGCATTCGTCGATCCGAAGGTGTGGGCGCTTGGGCTGATCGATCTGTGTGTGTTGCTCGGGCTTTATGCTGTGAGCTTTTGGCTGCCTTCAATCTTGCGGGATACGGGCGTCAAAGACGCGTACACGATCGGCTGGCTGATGGCTGTGCCCAACGCTATCGCTGTGATCGGCACGCTGTGGTGTGGTGCGAGTTCGGATCGGATGCGGGAGCGGCGCTGGCATATCGTGGTGCCCTTTGCCGTTGCCGCTGTTGCGCTGGCAGTGGCAGCGGGCGGGTCGCATGGCACGCTGACTACTGTGCTTCTGTTCTCGCTCGTGAACGCGGGCGCGGCGGCCGCGATGCCTGTGGTTTGGTCTCTGCCTTCGACTTTTTTGAAAGGGTCGGCGGCTGCGGGTGGGATTGCGTTTGCATGTTCTATTGCCAATCTTGGCGGGTTTGGGAGTACCTATTTCATCGGATGGTTGAGGGATACTTTTCATTCGCAGAGCGCTGGGCTTTATGGGTTCGCCGTTTGCATGATTATGGGGTGTGTGCTTGCGCTTTCTTATTCGAAGCAGATGGTGAATCGTTAAGCCTGCGGCGGGGTTTTTTTGCGCTTGGGGTTTGTTGTGCATGCTTTGAAGTTGGGTGTTTGCTCTTTCGATGGCATACGCGTTTGGTCTTCTTGGCGCGGGCGGTTTGGTTTGCTTGTGCTTTCGCTGGCATCCGCGTTTTGCCTTCGTGCTTCAGGCGTCGCCCCTGTGCGGGGCGGCACCTACTTTTCTTTGCCGCCGCAAAGAAAAGTAGGCAAAAGAAAGCGGCTCACACCGCCAGCCCTTGTGTTTGCCTGAGGGACCCCAACCGGTCTTATGCTTCACACGGCAACATCTCTATTGGCGCGCGTTGCCAACGCTTCGAATAAGCGCCTCACCCGCTTCGAACTCCCATACAGAGGCGAGCGGCAGCGAATGGGTTTGCGCCGCCCAGGTGGCAAACTGTGTGTAGGTTGTCGCGTCGTATAGCCTGGCGCTCCTACAGGGTGGAACGCGTACGCTATCGGTCCGGAGTCTCAGGATTACCCACATCTAGAGAGCAGAGTAGTAATGGTTGCTTGTAAACTGTCGGCGTCGATGCTAACTTTGGCCCATTCTGTTCGCAACGGTAGTCGGGATTGGTCGACGAGAACGACACAGATAACTGGGCAAGTGCCGAATTTGGCGAGGCTGATCTGGGTGATGCGCGCCTGGCGCAGCGTCTTGTTGCGCTGGCGCGCCGACTCGCGTGCAGTCCGCAAGGTTCGTTTCCACAATCGCTCAAGCCGGCCGAACTGAAGGCTGCTTATCGTTTCTTCGATAATACGCAGGTCGACACGAACGGCATCCTCGCGCCCCACATTGCGCAAACGCTCGATCGCATGAGGCAGGTGCCGGTCGTGCTGGCGATTCAGGACACAACGGAGTTCAACCTGTCGCATCTGCCTGCGACGGAGGGTCTGGGTCGCGGCACCGGCAACAATGTGCAGGGCTTCAGGAGTCCGAAGTGAGGCGTGTGGAGCACTCGGGCCGACACACAGTTTGCCACCTGGGCGGCCGTGGACTATCTGGCGCGGCATGCTGTAACACGGGAGCGTGACGCGGGTGAGGCGTACTGCAAGAGCGCTGGCAACGAACGCGGGTCACGTGGTTGCCGTGTGAAGCGTAAGAACCTTCGGGGGCCCTCAGGCAGGAAGAAGAATTGGCGGTGTTAGCCGCTTTCTTTTGCCTACTTTTCTTTGCGGCGGCAAAGAAAAGTAGGTGCCGCCCCGCACAGGGGCGACGCTTGAAGCACGGAGACAATACGCGGATGCCAGCGAAAGGGCTAGAACGACCAAACCGACCGCGCCGCGAGGGCAAAACGCGGATGCCAGCGCAGAGGCCAGAACAACCAACCCGCCGAACGGCAAAAAAACTCACCGCCTCCTCATCCTGATAACCCGCGAAACCTGCGCAAGCGTAAAACTACTATCCTTAACGTACTCGGCGTAATCAGACGGCGCCGTCATCGACTCCGCAACAACATACTCCCCCACATATCGAAACCGATCCGACGACGTCCGCACAAAAACAGGAACCGGCTCAGTCTGCCGCGCCAGGGTTCGTCCCGCCGCGCGCGAAGAAGCGCTCCCGTCGCAAAGAATCACCTCAGGCGCATGCGGATTAAGATCAGGCCGCAATCGCGCGGCAACAACCTTACCGCCCTTGACGGGTAGAAACGCGTGCTTGCTGCCACCCGTCACCTGATGAATGTCTTCACGAGAATATTCTTTTCCAATTTCGAACATGGCTCACTCCAGGACATGACGTCACGCAGCGGCGCTGCGACGCCAATCCCGAAGATCGTATCGGGCCCCTTCTAAAATCGGTGTAAAGACAACGGTCCACGCAATAAACGCGCTATGTCGATCCCTCGCGTTTGCACAAATGCGCGCGCTTTTTACACGACGTTTACGCGCTTCGCAGTACGCTAGGTCCATCTCGACAACTGCCAATCGTGGCAACCAAGAACATGGGCTCCGCACAACTTCGCGCGCCGCAAGACTTCGTCCCGGATATTCCGTCGACACAACTCCGCTCCAACGTCATTCCTCTGCACGCTCAGCGCGTTCAACTCGAAATCTTTCTCACCGGCACCTCGCCGGACGCGTTTCGCAACCATCTCGCGACGCTCCTCCACTCGCCGCTCGGCGTCTACATTTCGCACACGCATACGTTGCACGACAAGGTGCGCGTGCACTTCAACATCGCTCCCGAAGATCTGGATTTCACGCTTCACACGCTGATCGCAACGATGTCCGAAGCAACCATCGGCACCATCACGCGCATCGTCAGGTGAAGGAGCGAACACATGTACTCGGGAATCTGGATTCCGCTCGTCACGCCGTTTCGTTCCGGTGAAGTCGATATCGAAGCGCTGCAAACGCTGACCGATCATTACGCGCGCACCGGCATCGCGGGCATCGTCGCGCTCGGCACGACAGGCGAGGCCGCCCTGCTCTCCGACATCGAACGCGTGACCGTCTTGCAGGCGATCAGCGACGTCGTCGATGGCCGCTTGCCGGTGCTCGTCGGCATCGGCGGCTTCGACACGCGCGAGTTCGTGCGCGAAATCAGGCGCTTCGAGCGATGGGACGTGGCGGGCTTTCTCGTCTCGTCGCCAGCCTATGTCTGTCCCGATCAGGCGGGCATCGCGTGGCATTTCGAACAGATCGCGCGCGAAACCGAACGGCCCATCGTGCTCTATGACGTGCCGCATCGCACGGGCGTATCGATCGAACCCGCTACCGTTGCGCGGCTCGCGGAACACGAGAACATCGTCGCGATCAAGGCATGCGTGGCGCAGCGGTTCGACGCGCTTGGCAAGCTGCCCATCAACGTGCTGTGCGGCACCGACGAGGCTTTCGTCGATTGCATCGCGTCGGGCGGACACGGCGGCATCCTCGCCAGCGCGCATGTCTGCGCGGATCTGCTGATCGAGGTTCAGTCGCTCATGCAAGCGGGCGACGCTGAGACAGCACGCCGGATCTTCGAGCGGCTCAAGCCCGTGCTCAAGCTGCTGTTCTCCGCGCCCAATCCGTCGGCGATCAAGGCCATGCTGTCGATCGAAGGCCGTATCTCGGATGAAGTACGCATGCCGATCACGGCGGCATCGGCGGTGCTCGTCGCGCAACTCGCGCAGGCGCACGAGACGCTGCGCACTCTGCGCGCGGAACTCGCCATGACCGTCTGAACGCGGCCGGCACGCGCCGGCTCAATTCACGCGCGGCCCCATTGATCGACGAGATAGTCGACGAATGTCCTGATCTTCGGCGACGACAGCTTCGCGCGCTCGAACACCACGTGCACCGGCGTAGCGGGCGGCGCAAACTTGTCGAGCAC
>Ga0247692_1000132_pt1 | contig 16770 bp, 14 predicted proteins | sample CNK33_metaG_FD_183041 | JGI IMG/M metagenome (GOLD analysis project Ga0247692, IMG submission 183041) | Soil microbial communities from Purdue University Martell Research Forest, Indiana, United States - CNK33 | ecosystem: Environmental > Terrestrial > Soil > Temperate forest > Bulk soil...
GCAACATCGTCCTCACGTTCACGCCTGTCCTCGATGCGGCAACAGGCACTTACGAGGTTGCCCGCGACTCGATCACCTGTAACGGGTTGAACATCCTTAACGCGCCACTCACCGGGACTACTACCCTGACTGCCCTGGTGGCTCAGATGAACTCGTTGCTTTCGGCAATGGGCGTTTGGGCGGTTGCGACCGCGACGACAATCACGCTCACGGGCCAGGTCTGCCAGAGCGTGGCGATACCATGGCTAGTTGATTAGGGTGATTAATGCCAAACCCTATGGGTTTGTATCATTGCAATAAGGGACTGGCTGACCCCAAACAGGTCAGCCATTTCTCGATAAGTCATACTGCCGCGCATTGCTCGAATTTGGTCAACGTCTGCGCGAGTCAGCTTTGCGCGTGGATTTGCTTCGCCGTGGCGGTCGTATTGAACATCGCGTCCCTTGCTTATCATGTCGGCGTTATTGTCGGCAGGCGTGCCAGAAAAAAGATGCGTTGGCCGCACGCAAAGCGTGTTATCGCACCTGTGGCAAATGTGAATTCCTTTGGGAATCGGTCCAAAGTGCAATATCCACGATGCTCGATGTGCGTAGGTGTCCCCGTCTCGTGCTGTGCCCCTTCCGATTTCGCCATACCCCTTTACGGTGTGGGCCGTCCAGACCCAACACGGTCCCAATTCGGGACAGTGTGCCGGTACCGGACCATCCTTATTCACTTTCGCCCAAAAGCGTTGTGGGAAGGTTTCCGAAAGACCTTGCGAGGCCAAATACTCGGGGGTAATCTCGATCGTCTTAGGTTATTGCCTCGTTGGGTTTACTGGACCCGCGAGGCTTTTAAATTTTTACCCAAAAATTTTAACTGGCGCAAGCTGGTTAATAACGGTGGTTACTGGTTAGGGTGGCGGCTTGCTTGGTGGCGGGCCGCCGCCTAACCTGACTTGCGTATGAAGATGATGCCCGCCGAAACCGATGACGGCATGGACTCGCTTTACGGCGGGGACAAGGCCGAGCCGGCAAACCCGCCCGAATCAATTGACCAAGAGGAAGCCGAAACCATGGAAGCTTCCGCCGTGGTCCCCATGAAGCTGCTTCAAGGCAAGAGCGCTGAGCCCCTCAAAGTCGGCGATGAGGTTGTCGTAAAGGTCAAGGGTATCCATGGCGACGAGGCCGAAATCGAGTACTCGCAAACCAAACCGGGTGAAATTGGCAAGGGCGAGGCCGGCGGCGCCGAGCAAAGCCCCGACGAAGAAATAGACTCACTCAACGAAGGGGGTTACTAAAATATGGCTACCGTAGTTTGCACTCAAAGCGCCCTGGTGCAGGGGCAAAAATGTTACGCCTGTCTGAGCCAGAAAGAGAGCCAGGCGGCAATCGTGTTTTTCCTCGAGGCTCGCCGCGCGGCTCTGGCCGGCCAAACCGCTCGAACAACCGCACAACTTCGCCAAATGGCTGCGTGCCTAGGTTGCTTCCCAACCGATCCAGTGGCAGACGGTCTTGATGCCTATGTGGCCCAAGACGGCGCGCGAGCCGCCGGGGTGGCAATTCCCACGATTGCCCAAATTCGCAATCTTATCAAAGGCCTGGCGAATACCTCGCTGGACGAGTTGCGAACGATGGAAATTACCATTCGCTGCCAGCTCAACCAGTTCCCTTAACCCATGGCTGTAAACTGCGACCCCGCCGCACTGGTCGCGGCCGCCAAATGTTTCGAGTGTATTCCGCCCTCGATGCAAAAACCCGTCGAACTGTACTTGCTGGCAGTGGCCAACGGTCTCGCGACCGATATCAACGGGGTCAGGGCAATCGAGACTGCCGCCAAGTGTTTTAATTGCATCCCAAAGCAGATGCGTGAACCTGTAGAAGCCTACTTACTTTGTTCTTTAGTTAACAAGTAGCCCAAATACGCTTTTTGACGATATTACTAATATGGCCCTGCGTCGTTCCAAGGAACTCGGCCAATGCGGTTTGAGTAATATCGGTTTGCGAGCAAAGAAAGCGTATCATTTCCACTTGATTCCTTGTCAGGCGGTGCCGCCCGTTATTTTCCCCGTCTCTTGGCGATATGAATTGACGGCCTTTTGCAATCATGTCTCGGACGTTATCGGTTGGGGTTCCAAGCCAAAGGTGTGTCGGTCTAACGCACCGCCTATTGTCACAGTGATGGAGCACCCACAGACCATCAGTGATAGGCCCGCAATGAAGAATCCAGCCAGCGACATGCGCACCGATAGAACTTTTACCAGCAGGACCGGGCCGAATCATGCCATACCCCGAACCGGCCTTGTGCGCCTTCCAAATCCAGCACGGGCCCAATTCGGGACAGTGTGCAGGTACTGGACCATTCTTGTTCACCTTCGCCCAAAAGCGATGTGGGAAGGTTGTGGAAAGGCCTTGCGAGGCCAAATACTCGGGAGTAATCTCGATCATCTTAGGTTGTTGCCTCGTTGGGTTTACTGGACCCGCGAGGCTTTTTCATTCTAGCTAATGGCTATTTCGTGTCAACCAGCCGATCTCGTAAAAGCTGCGAAGTGTTTCGCGTGCCTACCGATTTCGATGCAGAAACCGGTCGAGCTCTACCTGATGGCGCTTGCCGCCGGCGGCAGCTTGGATCCAGCCACCCTCGTTAAAGCAGCCAAGTGTTTCAGTTGCATACCCAAAGCACAGCGCGAGGCGGTTGAGGATTATTTGCTCTGCCAGTGGGCGAACAAATCAGGCAGCGCCAGCGGTGGCGGGGGGAGCGGCTCGGCAGGTCAAACCTTCACGACGAATTTTCCATCGGTCGAAAATCCCATTTCGCAAGGTGGCCTTTGGACAAACGGGGCGACCGACGGTCTCGATTGGAGCGACGTCGCAACGCAGTTCAGTGGCGGTGTGCATTACGCTGCGGGGCTTCAAAATGGCACAGGCCAACCCAACTTCACGGATGCGACCGCCATATTGAAAGGGAATTGGGGGCCCAACCAGTCGGTGTCGGCCGTCTTTCACGGCGCCGGCATTAGTGGATTTAAGGAAGCAGAGATCCGCCTTCGGTCAACGCTCACACCCCACGTAAACAAGGGCTACGAAATTGATTACGCGGTAAGCGCCTCAACCCCGTATATCGCAGTGATCCGGTGGAATGGGGCATTGGGAGATTTCACAGACATAACCCCGCCGCCTCAGGACCTGGTTGACTTCCTGCATGACGGCGACACAGTTTTTGCCAGCATCATCGGCAACAACATTATCGTGAAGCTGAATGGCGTGACGATCTACAATTTCAACAACAGCGACTTCGCGACCGGCAATCCTGGGATGGGTTTTTCCGTTCCAAACAACGCTGGTGTGGACACTTCGTTTGGCTTTTCGAGCTTCACGGCGAAGGATGGATTATGAGCATTTCTTGCGATCCTTCGGCCATCGTGAAGGCCGCAAAATGCTTCCCGTGCATCCCCAAGGGGTCCCGGCGCTGGGTCAAAGAGTATCTTCTGTGCCAGATAGCCAATGCGGCGCCTAGTGTGCCATCGCCAACCACGTTCACTTTTCTACCGAGTGACACAACCGGCAACACCGTGGTTGCCACTTGGAGCACCCCGCCCGCCGGCGTCATAGGGACGGAGGTTTGGACCAGCACCGACAACGTAACCTACGTGCTCTCGTCCACCGTTGCGGCGCCCCTAACGACGACTACCCTCGGTTACGGCGGGGCTGGCGTGAAGAATTGGTGCAAAGTCAGGTTCATTACCGCTACCGCCCAGGGGGCATTCACCTCGCCAATCCTTATCCCCGGCGAAGTTCCGGTTTGGATCAAGGCGGTAATCACCAACGGCGGGGCGGCAGTTGCTCAAGCGACCTGTCTAGCGATGAACACTTTTGCTATCGCTCTGGTGAACGCCGGCATCGACACCATGATGCAGGCAGTAAACTGCTACGTGCCCGACAACCTGACTGCGGCGCTTACCCCACTCTACAAGACTCAGGGCAGCGACCCTTGGACTAACGTAAACTTCGTGGGTGGCGATTTGACCGTGAACGGCCTCACCGGGAACGCGACTACCAAGGTCCTCGATACCGGTGTTGTTTCTACAACGGCTTGGCAAAACGCCGGCAACAACATAATCGCGGGCACTGCTGGTGGAATAAGTGTTTACACATTCACAGTGGGCACGGTTTCCAGCGGCACCGACGTAGGCTCTTCCAACAATGCACCGAGCGGGGAAATTCAACTTGCCGTAGTGTTCACCCCAACGGCTGATAATCACACCTATTTTGACTTCACAAATCAGACGAATGGTAGAATCGCAGTGGCTAATGCTGGTTGGAAAGGGTTCACTTCTGCAAATCGTACTACTGGGACAAGGAGTGATGTTTACATAGCGAGTAGCTCGACCCCTTTCGCCACACTTGGTACTGACGTCCAAAATTGCGTAGGCAACGCCATGCCGGTTCAATCTTTTTGCTGCCATGGTTTCAAGAGCACCACCGGTACGCGGACACCTAATAGTGACCGAACGATTTCCTTTGCCGCGCTTCACATTGGGCTTTCGAGCGCTCAGGCTCAGAGCTTGTTCAACGCCGTCCAGGCGCTGCGCACTGCGCTGGGGGGTGGTTTCGTTTGAGCATATCCTGTGATCCGGCAGCCCTGGTGCGAGCCGCGGAGTGTTTCCAGTGTGTTCCAAAAGGTTCTCGCCGATGGGTGAGGGCTTACCTACTCTGCCAATTCGTGAATAAAAACATCGTTGACCCAGTGGCCATGGATTGGACTAGGCGCGTCGTAGCCAATGGCGGCCCGTCCCCTTCCGTGGGAACTCAAACCGCAATGAGCACCTTTGTGCTCTGCCTTCGCGCGGCGGGGCTCGAGGCTCAGATGATAGCGGTAAACTGCTTTGCGCCTGACAGCATAGTAGCAGCTCAGACACCGCTTTATGTCGGTGGTGGATCTGACCCGTGGGTATTAAGCGCCCCCGCAACACCCGCTAACTTGGACAAAAACGGATGGCACACCCCAGACGGTCTTGGGGGTTTCATTTTTTTCAAAACGGGAATCATCCCTTCGGCCGTACCCTCCCTGTCCGCAAACAACGGCGGCCTGACCCTGTACACGACCGTCTTGGCAAATGGCGCAAGCTCTACCGCTAGTCCGATGGGCTGCGATGACTTCGGCAGCAAATTCATGAATTTGGATATAGGGACCACGGCGGGGGCAACTTACGCATCCGCGTTGAACCAGAATTCCGGTTTTGCCTCTACCGCCAAAGTGACAATCGCCCTTCCGACAGTGCCGGGCTACTATTCAGCAAACCGGATCAGCAATACCCAGAACGACCTTTACTTTGCAACAAGCACAAGCCCGCACGCCAGCATAGCAACGAGTGTCGCGGCCAACCCCAATGGTCCATGCACCCAGCAAGTCGCCGTTGGCACCATGAACAACGGCAATGTATTTGCCACTCCTGGCACTCACGTCTTTTCCTTCGCCGCCATCCACAACGGGCTTACGGCAGTGCAATCCGCAGCCCTGTTTGCGTGCGTTCAGGCACTAAGACAGTTTTTCGGTGGCGGTTTTCTATAAGGTTAATCCCCCATGAGCGAGCATGACATTTCACGATTAAACTCTCAAAAGCTGGACCGTGTTCTACTGGCAGTTGAGGGCACCCCGGATTACCCGGGAATCAACATGAGGCTGGCGATTGTTGAGAAAGTGCTTTTTGGGAAAGAGGGCGCCGGGGGGCTGGTCCAGCAACACGTAATCCTATGGCGAATTCACGTTTGGATACTTTGCACGCTGAGCGGCCTAGTTGGAACCGGATTAACACTCTTGGTTCAGAGGTTCTTAAAAGGCCACCCGTGATCTGGCGAAAGTGGCTTGCGGTAGGCTTTTCATTCATCGCCGGCATTATTCTTGGTTGTCTTTTGGGTCATTGAGGCGTACAACCGCCTCAAATGAACAAACTGACTAAGCCCGTAATTGTCCTATCCGCCCTGTTCCTCGCCTCGCTGGCAATTCTGGTAGGCTGTGCCACCCGCAACCCGTCCTACAACCCCCAGCAACCGCCCTCGCCCACAAACGAGCCTTACAGCGTCGATCCCCGGCTGCTCTCAATGTCGAACCAGGTGGCCGCCGTCAAAGACGCTCTGGCGCCGGTTAATCCTTATGCCGGTATCACTGACTACGTTTTCAAAGCCGGCTTTGGCCTGGCCGGTTTACTCAGCGGCTTGGTAGTGGGATACAAAAACCGGCAGGCGGTCATCAACACGATGGCTGCAGGTGTGGTAAAGGCTGGCCCGCAAGTGGCTCAAACCGTCCTCGACCATGCCGCGACCGTCCCCGGCCACTTCACCGCCATTGCTGCGGCGATTAACGACAATACCGGGGCCAACCAGACGGCAACCGGCGCCACCAGAACGTAAGTGTGCCCAAAGAGGTTTACATAGCGGACGGCACTTTCGACTTTTCCGGAGGTGTCAATTCGGATGCTACGACGACTGTACGCAGCGAACTCAATCCGAATGGGCTGCAACGCAACCAGCTCGCATGGCTCTCTAATGCCACCGTTCGAAGCGGGGCGATTACCCAGCGGTACGGATGGCAGAAGCTTCTCGACCTCATCAAGACCGGCCTTTGGCAGGGCGGGGTCATGTACGAGACCTTCGACAACAGTTCGAACCCGCGCATTATTTGCAGTATTTCGGGCCACATCTACAGCGTGCTTCTGGATCCGCCTTTCACGGTTACCGACCTCTCGGTTAAATTCGGACTATTTAACCCGCCGACGCCCGATGAAGTGTTTTTCTGTGAGGCTGAGGGCATTCTGTGCATCCAGGCCGGCGACTTCCTGACGGCGGCACCGGCCACATTGCCGCTTTTCTACCGCACACCGTTTGGCGGGCAGCCAGAGATTATGAGGCGTTCGAACGGCCTCACCGGAAACGTCACATACCCCAACATCAACGAAATCCCGGCCGCAATGGCCATGGTCTATTACGCCGGCCGGCTTTGGTACGCCCAGGGCCGCACGTACACGGCTGGCGATATCGTTGGCAACACATCTTCGGGAACCGCGCCCTACAACTTTCGCGATTCGGTTTTTAAGGTCACCGAGAACCCTTTGGCCACTGGCGGCGATGGTTTCACGGTGCCAAGCCAGGCCGGTAACATTCGCGCCCTGACTTACCCGGTAGCGCTGGACACAACCCTTGGCCAGGGGCCGCTCTACATCGTAACCCGAAAACAAGTCTATGCGCTCGACGTTCCCGTTTCTCGAACCGCTTGGATAGCGGCCGGCAACTCCAACCAGCCGCTTCAAAGGGTTGTCCAGATCAATAACGGATTTGTCGGCGAGCGAGGCCTCATCAGGGTGAATGGTGACATTTACGGCCAATCAGTTGATCCGGCAATTCGATCAATGATCACCGCAACGCGCTTTTTCGGTCAGCCCGGCAACATTCCGATTTCCCGAAACGAAAACCGAGCTCTCGCCTTTGAAAACCGCGCACTGATGCGGCTCAATACCGGCATCGAATTCGACAACCGCGCCCTATTTGGCAGCCAGTCAAAGCAGACGCCTTCGGGGGTGGTTACCCAGGGCTTTTTACCACTCAACTTCGATGAAATTTCGAGCTTGGGTGAGCGCCGCCCCCCGGTTTGGGAAGGGATTTGGGAAGGAATGGATTGCCTGCAGGCGTTTACCGGTGACTTTGGCGGTCGGCAGCGCGCGTTTCAGGTCGTCGTCTCCCGCCAGGACACCACGATCGACGTTTTTGAAATTACGGATTTCTCGAAAACCGAAAATGGTGACAACCGCATTCAGTGGTATTTCGAGACCCCGGCTTTCACATGGTCAACCGCCGGATGGGAGCTGGAACTCAAAAAACTGAGAGGTCTCGAAATTTGGTTTAGCCGAGTTTCCGGCACCATCGACCTCACGGTTTACTATCGTCCTGACTCGGACCCGTGCTGGCATCTTTGGAACGAAACCAGTTTCTGTTCCGTGCGCAACTGCGCCGAGGACCTTAACAACCCAATTTGCTACCCGATCAGCCCTGTTTACGGCGAAGGTTACGAATGGCCGATAGAGCTTGGCGAGCCGCCCGAATCAGCCTGTAGCCCAACCTTGCGATCGAGACGCCCCACAGACGTTGGTTATCAATTCCAAATAAAGGTGGTCGTAAAGGGGTTTTGCCAGGTTCGGGGCATCGTGCCTTACGGGACACAGGTTGAAAAAGCGCCACCGTCGTACCAAGATTGTGAGGTATGAACAGGCCTTGCCCCATAGTCATTCCGTGCCCGCCGGATACCCCCCTGGGCAATTTCAGCTCTGAGGCGCCCGATCCCTTCCTGTTCACCCGGTTTCACTGGCCGGTTTTCGACCCGCGTAATCCCATCGGTGGCGGCCGCCCGCCGGTACCGCCGGTTTACTTTGCCGGCGACTGTGCGGGTATCTGCACCTCAACGCTTTCTCAGGCCGATGCTGACCTGTGCGCCGCGCGCCAGGGCTACATTTGCGAGCACACCCCGCCGGGTGGTAGGCAACCAACCTTTTTCTTCAACACACAGCAGGTGTGCTCCATTGATTGCGGAAACGGGTCAACGTTCTTTTGGGTTGTGCCCAATGGCCAGTTTGCCGGCATGACCCAAGCCGAGGCCGATCAGCGCGCGTTTACCTATGCTTGCAATCAGGTCGCCCTGCATTTCTTCTGTCTGAGCGACATTCCCAACGAAGCCGATGTAGGTGTTTTCTACTCGGCAACGATCTTCGTTCAGGAAGGGGCACCACGCCAGCCGGTGATTTTCAATTTAGTAGCCGGCAGCCTACCACCTGGGTTGAGTTTGGTTCCCGAAGGGCCGCTCAGCATCGTTCTACGAGGCACTCCAACCACCAACGGTACATTCACTTTCACCATTCAAGCCACCGACGCCCAGGCTATCTTCGTGCAGAAAACTTACACGATACAGGTTTGCTCAATTACGCCCGCGACCCTGCCTGATGGCACTGTCGGTACCGCTTACTCACAACAGTTGGTGCTGCCCGGTGCCGTGGGCGCCGTTACCTTCGCTCTGGTCTCTGGAACATTGCCCGACGGTCTTACGCTGTCGGCTGCCGGATTGATTTCGGGAACACCCACAACTGTTCAAAACTCATCGTTTACGGTCTCAGCCGCAGACTCGATTGGACAGACCTGCATCTCTAGCAAGACTCTAAACGTCGTGGTGGGGTGCGATGCCAGCACTGACTGGATCAATAGTCCGGGGACATGCCGACTGAGAATTAAGGCTTACGTCGATGGAACATTTATAAACAACCTTGGGTGTCCCGCATACGACGCTGGCGCGGGTGTTGTCTGGGATGGCACTTTCAAAAATTTCGTTCAGATCGTTCCCAACACGTCCTGCCGTTACGACATAGTAGGTCAGGGATTTGGGCAGATCAGTGGTTTTGCTATTGATACGTCCCTTCAATTTTTGCTGCGATTCTCAGCAGGAAGCTGGCTCTTGCAAGTATCAGCTCTGCGCGGCGGCGTACCTCAACCGCTATGGACTTCCAATAACAAAGCTGGGACCAACCCGCTGGGTACGTACACCTTCTTTAACGGCTGCGGGAATATTCCCGCGAGCCTGATTGTGGAGGGCTTTTAACCTTGAAGCTTGCTAAAAAAATCCTTTGGGTGTAAGGCACCCCTATGCCTGACCGGCCAACCTTCTCAACCGCGCTCAATAGCGACCTGCCGCGCGTGCTCGGTCTATGCGCTCAGGATCGTTCGAAGGTGGCTCGGTATGTGAACCGCTCCCAAGAGGAACTGATTACCGATCCCATGGCGCCGGAAGAAGGGTGGCACGGCGGCTACGTCCACATGCTGTTCAATGTGCCGGTCAATAATCTGACGGCAACACTGACTACGCCGCGGGAGATTGCCCGGGTGGATGTGCTGGACATTTGCACTAGGCCGCGCTTCATCCGCAACGGGTTTTATGAATACCTCATGTTCGGGACGGGTCACAAACCTCGACCGTGTAACCCTGCTTGCGGCAACATTGCCCAGGCGTTTGAGAGAGATAATGTCCCTACGCTCACCGATTTTCCAACCAGCGTCCCGCAGCAAATCCGGATCTATCCGTCGAATGCCGCTGACGCGGGGAAAATCGTGCAGGTTCAAGGTACCGATCAGAACGGTAACGTCGTTTACAGCATCGACAATATCACCGGCCAGGCGATTATCGGCGAGCAGGTGATCCTCAAGCTGCCTTTCTCGATGGCGCTATTCAGTTACCAGAACATCACGGGTTTGCTCAAGGATCCGACCGTTGGACCGGTAACCATTTTCACAGTTGACCCTCACTCTGGCCAGCAGACGCAACTCAGTGCCATGGAACCCGGCGAAACCACGGCGGCTTATCGCCGGTATTTGCTCAATGGGCTGCCCTGCTCATGTTGTCCGCAATCGTCGCCCAGCGGCATCGTCCAGATTGATGCGCAGTGCAAACTTGATTTCGTCCCGGTAGTCAATGACTCGGATTACCTCACCATCCAGTCGGTACCGGCGTTGATCGCGCAGTGCCAATCGATCAAGTGGTCAACCATCGACGCACCGCAGGCGTTGCAAAAAGAGGCGTACTTCCACAAGAAAGCAATATCGATACTTTGCGGACAGATTGACCATTTCGAAGGCAAAACCAAAACCGCAATCGGCCTCAAAATCTTTGGCAGCGACCGGATCAGGCCGCAACCGATTTAGTTTATGGCGACGAATTACTCAGGGATGGCAAAACAGTTCCAGGATTACTTTGGTGGTCCTGTTGGTGGCGGGGTGAGTAACTTCAACCCTTACGGCTCAGCCAGCCAGGCCCAGGCCTTCAACCTCGCCGGCGGCGAAAACCTTTCCGCGCTCAGCGACACAATCAACGCGATTACCCGCAACGCCCAGACGCAGGCCAACCAGGCGAGAATTCCCGGCGCCGCGAACCTCGAGGCGCAGAGCTCAGCCAATATCGGCAGCGAATTGGAAGGCCAGTTGCCGGCCGACGTCGTAAGGCAGCTATCACAGCAGGCGGCCGAGCGCGGGGTGGCAATCGGTTCGCCGGCAAGCCCGAATTCGCGCGCGGCGCTGCTAAGGGCGTTGGGGCTGACCAGCCTCGACCTCACGGGCCGCGGGCAAGCGGAATTGAGCGCGGCTTACGGTCGCAACCCCGCAGCACCCATTTTTGACCCATCAACTCAACTCATAACACCTTACCAGGGTGCGCAACTTGGTGCGGAACAGACCCGGCTCGAGCAAGAGTACCAGAATGAGCGCGATCGGCTGGCAATGGAACGGACTCAGCTTGCGCGGCAGGGGTCTTTTGGCGGCTCGCGAGGCGGGGGCGGCGAGGACCAAAGCGGTATCCAGTACGTTCGCCAGCCGTTTGCTTCCGACCTGCAAACAACTTTCGTGGGTGGGCCAACCGGTTCGACCGGACCCACCGGTGCCTTGCTTGGTGGTGGGTCAGACCTGCCGATCTGGATGAATCCGAGTTTCCGGCAGTATGGGACCGGCACTGATGCGGGTACGACTACTTTTACCACGCCGAGCGGCACGACGGGCACCGCTACCCAAGATGAGTATGATGCGATGCTCGCGCAACTACCGGGGAACGAATAGGTATGCCGCAACCTGATACCGATGAGGTGGAGGACATTTTGGCGCGCCAATCGCCTAATGTCGGCTCGATGTTCATGGTAGGCGAGGATGATGCCCCCGGCGCCCAATCAGCCGCGCCACCGCCGCGTGCACCCATATTGGCCCCGGGTGTGCCGCGATCATCGAGTGGTGTTCCTCTCCCGCCGCCGCCGCCAAACATTCAATGGATGGGCGCTCAACCGCCGGCGCCATCAGGTGACATTTATAGCCAAGTAAAGGACCTACCCTTTGACCAGGCCGCCGCTGCCGTTTCCACTGCGCTCAAGTTTCAAGCGATGCGGGGGTATCAGCGGGATTTGCAAAGCGGTATGGCACCGGCAGATGCCTTAGCCAAGTGGGCGCCGACCATGTTCAAGAATGAGACAGCAATTACTAGAGCTGTCCAAAGACCGGAGCCTTACAAATTTGTACCGGGTGGTGCCAATGAACCCCCAAGGTTTGAGTCACGAGGACAGAGGCCCGTGCTTGTGCCGCCGGGTTCCTTGCCCCAAAACATCGGGCCTTTACAGGCTCAGTCAGTTTTAGACCCGAAAACCAAAGAGGCCATACCGGGTTTCATGGCAGTGCCAGCCGCAGGCGGCCGGGGAATGACGGTTCATTTGACTCATCCACCAGCCCAGCTTTCGCCAAGTGCCGCGGCTGCGCTCCTTTCCAAACTAGATGACCTTGAAGAGCAGTTCCCAGGTACAAAAACAAATCTCGGGCCGGCGTTAATGGAACAAATACGTTCAGTGGTTACACCGCCCAAATCTTCGACCAGCACCGGCAATACCGTTATCCGACGTACCAAAGACGGTCGGCGGGCTGTGTTCGATGCCGAAACCAAGAAATTTCTGAGGTATGCCGATTGAATCACCGACCTGGGATGAAACCGAGGCGGTAGAGACAGAGGCCGAGCCGACTTGGGAGGGTAGCACGCCAGAGGAAGCCCCGCGCATTGTCCCACCTGGCACCAAGCTCAAGCTGACACCCTACCAGCAAGCTGCGGCCGAGGGGCGCGACACGGGCATGTGGGGTGAAGGTCCAATGGCGATTGCGCGAGGCCAGCCAGGCGGGGGCGGCGAGGCTATTGGGGCGACCGCCGCTGCGGTAATTCCCGCTGCTCAGGCTGCGGGGAAGATGATTGGCGAAGGATGGGAGGCCACTAGTATTCCCCAAGTAGGTCGGGATCTAATGTCTGACTTCCTCGTGCGGACCGGCATCGACCCAAGTTCTACGCCAAATCCTGAACTGGGGCGAGTGTTGAATTTGCCCAGGCTGACACCCGACATGGTGAGTGGGTTGCCGCAGCCGTTACAAATCGGGGCGGGTGTGGCGAATGTAGTGCCGACGTTCATCGAAGGCATCGCGCAAGACCCCGCTTTGTTTGTTGCTACTTTTGGCTCAGGAACTGTCCCCAAAGTCGCTCGCACCCTCTTGGGCACACAACAGCTTCTCGAATTGCCACAAGAGATTCGTGAGGCGGTTAAAGTTTGGGGCGATCCTAAATCGAGTACGGCAGAAAAAACGCAAGCCATCTTGCAACCAGGAGTCAGTGCGATTTTCGCGCGTGAAATGGTACGGCATGGTTGGCGACCGGCAAAACCGGAATCAATAACTGGCGAAGATTTAAAAGGCCGTCCCGAAGGCGCACCTCTACCGCCGCAACCGCCACCGGTACCAACAGAGCCAGTGCCACCGAGGACAGCTTTTCCGCCCGGCCCAGCGCCAACCGGGCCAGTGCCGCCGCGCGAGGCATTTCCGCCTGGTCCCGCACCAACGGCGCCGGTACCGCCCAGGGAAGCATTTCCACCCGGCCCCGCGCCTGCATATCCACCGGACCAGCAGTGGGCATACCGGTCAGACCTGCCGCCGGGACCGGCGCCGAGAACGCCGGTACCTCCGCGTCCGCCCGATGTTGTTCCTGGCACGCAGCCTGCGGTATCAGCGGAAGTGCCAGCGGTAACTGATTTTCGAGAAGCTTCCAAAATCCCAGGTCTTGAGTTTCAGGATTGGCTCGATAAGCACGGCCGGGACCTCACCCGGCCAACCAATGCGGCATACGCAATGGCCGATGCCATTAAAACGCCTGAGGACCTCGCTACAGTTGAAACGGCTGGCGCGGATGCTCGCAAAGAGGTAGCAGCGTTCCGAGAGAAGGCGCGCGCCGCAATGGCTCAAAACCCCGAGGAAGGGGTAAAGCTGCTCAACAAAGCTGCGGCGTTCGTTAGCAAGATTCAGTATTTCGATGAGGCTGCCCGTATGTACAAGGCCCGCCAGGCGGTTGCCGGCGGGATAAGCACGGCGGATGCCGCCAAAGAATTTGGGGTGACAGAAAAGCACATCGGTCAACCCTCGAAACCAAGTGAAACTCAGCCAACTACGCCTACGCCAGAGGCTGCGACACCTACAACGCCGAATGAACCAGCACCAGCGCCGAGTGCTCCAGTTTCTGAGGCGCCAACAGCGATTGAAAAAACGCCACTCGCGGGCAAAACCATTGGCGAGTGGGAAGCGGTCAAAGATGCCTCGCAGTTACCCAAAGGCGAAGCACGCGCCGCGCTCGCGAAATGGTTAGCAGTACCGAATCAGCCAACGCGCATCCTGCAAGCCCTGGCCAACAAAAAGCGCACCCGGGAGATTCATGCGCCGCCCACCGAGGTTGCACCGGTTGAACCTGCGGCGCCGCCTAAAGCCCCAGCGCCCACCGCACCCGAGGGAATGCTTTTGGACGTACCAGAGGTGCCCCGCACGGGACCGGCGGCCCGCGCTTACCTCATTCGGCGGCTGGAAGAGCTCGAGGACGTTGATCCGATTACCGGCCAGGCGATGCACACTCGCCCTGCGAAGGGGTTTGGTCCGCTGGCAGACCCTGAGGGGTTTATTTCGAATCAGGTAAGCACTCCCAATGGTGACGTGAGAGTTGCATCACAGGGTGGACGGCTCACGGTTGAAATCGCGCGTAAGGATTCGCGTGGGGAAAGCAGATGGGTTGCAGTCGAAAACTTTGCTCGCGGTGAACAAACCGCAAATGCCATTGGTGAAGGGGTCGCGCGCGCTACTGAAAGTCCCATTCAGCCGGGCACCACTAAAGCAATCATGGCTGGTCTCAAAGATCTTGAGCGCCAGCGTCAGGCGTTAATTAAGGAAGGCGAGGCCCGAAAATCTCAGCTTGGGCCCACCGGCGGCGCCGGCCCTGGTTCGCCGTCTATCACTCAAGGTCCCGATCCTCAGACCATCGGCCTAAGCGCCGGCAGTCCTACTCTCAACCGTCTGCAGCGCGCCTTTTCTAATTTCTACGCTGGCATGGGGCAGCTATTCAAGCGCGGCCCGGTCAAGCAAGACCTGATGACCCTCGCCAATCGGGCCACCAACCTGCCGAAAATTGTTGGCCAGAAGGCGGGTAACTCGATCCGATTGGAAGCCGCCACCCGTACCGCTCAGCAGCAGGAAGCGCTCACGTTCCTCATTCAATCCCTCAAGATGAGCGGCGAGGGTCTCAGCGAAGAGGGCGCGGCCCGCCTCGGCAAACTCGAATTCGAAGGGGACCCCACGGGTTACCTCAGAACCAAGCAAGCCGACATGGAAACCCTCGCGCAACAGTTCCTACAGCAGGGCAAGAAGCTCGAAGCTGAGGCCGCTATCAAGGCCGCCAAAGCCATGCAGTACGCGCGTGAGCATTTCAACGAGTTGCGCCCGGTTGCTGACCTTTTCCGGCGCAAGACCGATTTGCAACACGCGCGCCTGGCGAATGGCGGGATAGACGTGCAATACGAGAATTGGTACGTGCCCCAGCGTCAGGATCTCGACCTGATGACCGGCGCAGACCGCCCGATTGTTCTGGGTCATTCGCTCGGTGCCGGCGTCGCTACCGGGTTCAAAAAGGCCAAGGTGTATGAGGATTACGCCTCAGCTATCGAGGCTGGCTTTATCCCTCGCTCGCTGAATGCCGCAGACCTGCTCGAGAACTACGTTGCTCAGACTGAGCGGGTGCTCATGCGCAAAGGCTTTTTCGATGCGATGCGCGAAATTCCGGACCCCGTTGACGGAAAGTCGGTAGTGATCGACGTGCCCCGGCGGGTAATCACCCGGCCGGATGGGTCAATCGACGTGCAAGAGAGTGTTCCGATTGGCTACACAATGTCAGAGGTCGTGCCCGGCGCCCGGGTGGCAGTCCACAATGGTTACAACCGCCTGGTCAAAGCGCTGACCGGCTCGAGCCAACTGGCCGAGTCTGCCCCGGTTGGCACCTTGCAGGACATTGCGGCGATCGAGAAGCATATCGGCCTGGCCCTCGATACCTTCCACCTTTCCCGCGTGCTACAAGCCGAGCTGGCCTTGACCGGCAAAATCAGTGTGGGTGACCGGCTGCGCATGGGGCGGGCCCTGGTCGAGTATTCGCCCCGGGACCTCGATAAAGCGGTCACCGCTGGCGAGCTCACCCAGGAAATGGCTGACTGGATCCGGACACCTCAGGAAATCCAGGTGAACGGCCGCGCGGTTCGCCTCAACCCGCAGCAGGTGCTCAACATCGGGATCAATAACGGGCTCAACATCGCCCGCTTTGCTGACGTGATTTACCGCGATTGGCTGCGCGAGACACCAATACTCAAAGAAACCACCGGCGCGCTCAACAAGCTGGTTTTCGACAAAATCAGCCGCAGCGCCATTGCCCACGGATTCAGCGCCGAATTCGAGCGCATAGCGGCTCAGCGGCCAGAGCTCAGCGCCAATCAGGTAGGCAAACAGGTCGCCCGGGATATCAACGTGATGTTTGGCAACTTGCAGAAGGAAAGCTTTTTCCGTAACCCATCGCTCAACTCGATAATGCAAATCCTCTTCCTGGCGCCTCGCTGGGTCGAGTCCCTCGCCCGGCGTGAAGCCCGCGGCGCAATCCAGCTCGGTACCGCTGGCGTGCGCCTCGCCCAGGGTAAACCCGCGAACCTCGGCACGGTTGGTAAAGGCATTGGTACCGGACTGGCCGCTTACTTTGTCGGCACTCAGATCCTGAACCTGATCACCCGCCATCAGCTTACGTTTCAGAACAAAGAGCGCGGCCACAAGCTGGATGCCTGGATCCCCGATATCACCGGCAAGACCTCAGGTTTTTTCATTTCCCCGCTCTCGGTGTTTGGGG
>Ga0247692_1000133_pt1 | contig 16691 bp, 17 predicted proteins | sample CNK33_metaG_FD_183041 | JGI IMG/M metagenome (GOLD analysis project Ga0247692, IMG submission 183041) | Soil microbial communities from Purdue University Martell Research Forest, Indiana, United States - CNK33 | ecosystem: Environmental > Terrestrial > Soil > Temperate forest > Bulk soil...
CCCCTTTGCAGATCAGGATGTGAGCACCGTCTCCCCGTGCGAGAACGACAGACATCCGGCGCCGTTCGAAATCGAACGGCATCTCGTCGATTTTGGTGAACTGCTCATGCACCTTGAGTTGCTCATGAAGCTCGGCGTGCTTCAGCACGGCGACATCGAGCAGGTTCTTGAGGCCCGACTGGTGAGTGCTGTTCAGATAAGCATATTCCAGCACCTGATCCGATTCGTCGCCGTGGAGGTCCAGATGGCGCTTGAGGATGATGCGGTCCTGCGTCAGGGTGCCAGTCTTGTCCGTGCAAAGAATATCCATCGCGCCGAAATTCTGGATCGCGTTCAGCCGTTTCACGATGACTTTTTTCCGCGACATCGCGATGGCGCCCTTCGCGAGATTGACAGTCACGATCATCGGCAGCATCTCGGGCGTGAGCCCTACCGCCACGGCTACGGCGAAAAGCAACGCCTCGAACCAGTTACCTTTGGTCAGCCCGTTGATGACAAATACGAGGGGAACCATCACCAGGATGAAGCCGATCATTAGCCATGTGAACCGTGTGATGCCTTTGTCGAAGCTCGTCTGGACACGTTGCGCGGCTATCATGTCAGCAACGCGGCCGAAGGCCGTCCTACCCCCTGTGAGCGCAACGACGCCGCAACCGACACCGCTGACGACAGCGCTGCCCATGAAACAGATATTCGGCAGGTCAAAATGCGTCTCGGCAGCACTGGTATAGGAATGCGCCACTTTCTCGAGTGGCATTGCCTCGCCGGTCAGCGCCGATTGATTGATGAACAGATCTCTCGCCGAGATCAGCCGCAGGTCAGCCGGGACCATATCGCCGGCTGACAACAGGACGACATCGCCAGGAACGATCTGTTCGATTGGAATGTCGACATGATCCACTTCGGCCCCCGTTGTACGTCGGCGTACAGTGGCGGTCGTACGCACCATCCGGCGCAGTGCGTCAGCGGCTTTGTTCGAGCGGTGCTCCTGAAGAAAGCCGAGTGAAACGCTAAGTACAACCATCACTGCGATCATGATCGCAGCACGCGGATCGCCGAGGAAGTACGACGCAGTCGCCAGCGACAACAGCAGCAGGTTCAGAGGGTTGATCGATCTGTTGGCGAGTTCACCGAGGATCGTGTGACGCACCTCGTGAGCCACCTGGTTGGGGCCCGTCGTACGCAACCGCTGTGCTACCTCGTCGCTAGCGAGACCGCTCGCCGTGCTGTCCAGCCGCTGGAGCGCTTCGTCAGGTGAAACTCGCGCGAACTCGCCGAGTGTTTCGCTGCTTGCGATCGACACGTGCGCGCCTGCTGGCGATGAACGTCGCAGCCAGGTCAAGACCGGGATCATGATCATGGCGCGCACGCCATATTTGCCGTCGAGAAATATCATTGCCTGGTCAGTCGGAAGTCGAACACCTCTGGCCATTGAAGGCGGCGAAAGGAACGGGGAAAATCCGCCGATAGGTGGCCCCTGACATCGGGCAGCCTGCACATCTTATAGGCGGTTCAGTGGATGCTCGCGCGGGCGAGTCGGCGCGCACTTGATATGTATCAACGAAAGCGCCAGCATCGCCACGAGAGATAGCGCGTTCAGAACCGGAGTGGTTACGGTGAGCATGTTGGCCAAAATTCGGAGGAACTTCCGCGATAGCGTCCCGTTTAGGGACATAACGTGGCGCACCGGGATCGGCAACTGACGCTTGAATCGCGTTACGGAGCACGCCAGCGGTCGGGGGGGCACAAGGGTGCGCGCCTCATCTGCGCCGGCTGAATGAGAATTCAGGAGGACATCGGGCGGACTGTTCATCTTCGCATCGGGATGGTGTGATAGCCGAATCCGGAGATTGCCAGCAGCGCCTCGCAAGATCGCGGCGGTTCGATAAGATCGACCCGCCTCACCACGCTGTATGGGCACCGTGCGGGATTGCGCGTGAGCGTATCAGTGTCGGACCATACCCTTACCTGCGCGACGAACGGCGGTGCTGCGCCCGCAGTGTCTCGATCTCGTCCAGCAGGTCAAGCACCAGCGCAATGCCTGGTGGATTGATCTGCAGGTCGTGCGCGAGTCGCTGCGCGGTCTGCACCCGGCGCAGCAACGCACCGCTAAAACGCCAGTCCTGCGGTTCGTTGCCGTTCGGGTCGAAAGCGCCTTCGGCGACCCAAAGCGTCAATTCGTCTTCCGACGCACCAGTTACCCGGCACAGTTCGACGAGAGAGAACTCGACATCTTCATCGACTAACTGCCCTTCCAGTTGGGGCGACTCAGATTCTTTCATGATGGGTTACCCATAAAACTGCGCACGGGGGTCGAAGTTGAATGCTTGTCGCATCGCTTCATATGCGGCTGTGGCCGTTTCGCTATCGGCCGGGGGCAACGCAACGTTCAACACGACATATAGATCTCCTGCGGGAGTCCCGGGAATCCCCTTCCCCTTGAGTCGCAGGCGCCTGCCGCCTGCGGAATTCCGGGGCACGGTCATTTCCACTGCGCCATCCGGCGTCGGGACCGTGATCTGCGCACCAAGCGCCGCTTCCCACGGCGCGACCGGGAGGTCTATCCAGACGTCACGTCCGTCGGCATGAAATCTCGGGTCGTCCCGAAATGCGATTTCCAGGTAAAGATCTCCGGCAGGCGCGCCCGCTCCACCCGTCCCGCCCTGTCCTGACAGCCGGAGGTGCTGTCCAGCTCGCACACCCTTTGGAATCGACACGTTGAGAGTGCGTGCCTGCAGCGTGACATGGCCTTGCGCGTCGACGACCGGCAGTTGCAGCGTAATCGAACGCTCCGCGCCAAGATATGCATCTCTCAGATCAATGACGACCTTCGCATGATGATCCTCTCCCACCGCCGGTGACGGTCCTCCTCGCGAATGTCTTCGGCGCCCTCCGCCGAACATCGCTTCGAAGAAATCGTCCAGATTGCCGCGCGCGAAAGCGTCATCGCCCTGGCCGCCGAACTCGAAACCTTCGTCCCAGTTTGGCGGGGGCTGAAAGTCCTGACCGTCTTGCCAGTTGCTACCCAGACGGTCGTAAGCTGCGCGTTTTTCGGGATCCTTGAGCACCTCGTAGGCCTCGCCCAGTTCCTTGAAACGATCCTCGGCGTCTGAGTGCTTGCTGATGTCCGGGTGATACTTGCGCGCGAGTTTTCGATACGAGCGTTTGATGTCGTCCTGGGTCGCGGTGCGCTCGAGACCGAGAACCTCGTAATAGTCCTTGTATTTCATCTGGAAGTCAGACCAAAAGAGTATGCGCGACCGCGTGGCTCAGGACACCACCTTCATCGGATGCATTGACTTTACATGAATACGGCGCCTCGCGATGTCGCTCGCGCCAGCCACGGCGTATGGACTGGTGCCCAGGCAGGGGAACGTGGCCACTCGATCACGACGCCAGCGAACGGGTCCAATGTGCGCGCAGCAACCCCTCGCCGTCGCGATAACTGATTTCCAGATGTCCATGATGTGCATGCAACATGGCCGCTCCTATCCTGCGCACCAGATGCGGTCCCGTGGTGTGCACGACAATGTGCGCCGGATGTGCATCGACGTCCATGATCCTTTCGAGCGGATGCTCCCTCTGCTCGCTGGCCGCCTGACGATTCAGCAATGCAAGTACTTCCTCCCGGCGGTTCAGCAGATAGTCACCGTCGAATATCATTTCGCCCGCTGGCGCATGTTCGTGTGTCCGCTGACAGGCTGGGCACAACAACTGATGCATCTCCGTGGAGGACGCGTTCCAGGTCCAGCGACCTTTGTCATACACTGCACCGCAGTCAGGACAAGCCGAGGCACCTGTTGCGCGCCTCGGCGCCCGGTAGCTGTCGGGAGTATGCGCCTCGGGTTGTTTGTCGCGGCGCATCTGCGTCCTTTTCGTCCGTTGCTGTGTCGTGCTCATAGCCTTCGTCCTTGTGTCGTGGTTCGATCGGGCCTCGCTGCCACGCCCTAACAGGAGGGACAACGCGATGCGTCACGCCTCCTGCGCTCTTAATCTCGCACCAGCGTGCGCACGTCGTCATGCCCCGCAATAGCTCAGACACCGAGCCCACCTTGAACGCGTGGTTGTCCGCCGCCCGGACAAATGCGCTTTGGGCACTCGCCATCTCTTTTCTGTACGAGCGATGAGTAACCCTAATCGTAGACCACGATACCTTCACGTTGATATCCTCTTGTCGACGCAAGGCGATTCGGCCTCGACTGTGTGGGATGTATCGCTTTCCGCCACATCGATGAACCGGCATCGCGAGCGTTGCGTCACGTGCTCAACGCGTGCTTATGAACGCTCCTCCGTCACGCCGTCATGCACGTGGAGTCGAGCGGCTGATTGCGCCAGCATGTCGCTCGCACAGGATCATGCGTTCCCATTCTCTGTCGATCAGTTGATCGGCAAACGTTTCTGCTTCGACGGCTTAAGCAGCGCCAGCGACAGCAGGCCGTCCTGATATTGTGCGCTCGCCGTCGCTTCTTTAATCTCACTCCAGAGCGAAAACGTTTTGGTGCCGGATTGGCATGTTACATTCTTGCAGTGGAAACGGCATTGAAGCCGACAAACCCGGCGCATACGTCATGCAGGCGTATCCGTTTCGCGGGCATCAAGGCGCTCTCTATCAACCCGGTTTCCCCTTCAATCTCCCAACACCGCTGGCTTGCTCGGCAATTCACTACGTCGCTCCTGCTGGGCAGGGAAGTGTCTCTTGAGCAGTTCGGTCACTTGCTCGACGCCCCGGAGTACGCCAGCCTCATACTTTCCGATCCTGAAATTCGCCTCCATGTTCTGGCAAATGGTTTCCCACTCAGCGGCGCGCACCCGGGCGTGAACCCCTCGGTCCGAGACGATTTCAACATCACGGTCGGCCAGCAGCAGATAGATGAGCACGCCGTTGTTGTGCTCAGTATCCCAGACCCGAAGCTCCGAAAAGACATCAATTGCGCGCTCTCTTGCCGACACACCCTTCAACAGCGCACCGATGTGAAGCGCACCCTCGACCACGAACCGGACCTGGCCTATATGGCCACGATGGCTTTCCCGAACCGCTTTTTCAATTGCGCGCAGCGTCCGGGACGGAAAGGCTGCGGTCACCTGCCATCTGGTCAGTAACAAGTGTCTGATGACGCGTTTGAGGTCCATGGCTACCACCTGCCCGAGGCGCCACCACCACCAAAGCCACCGCCGCCGCCCCGAAAGGTTGTGCGGCCGGTCCCTTCCCCTGGACCACCAATAGCTCGTCCTCCGACGAACGCACCCAGGCCACTACCGAATAATGTGAACAGGAGTGCGATGGCGCCCGCGAAAAATGCAATAGACACGGCACCTGACAGCAGCCAGGCAACAACTGCGACGCCGCCACCTGTCACGACTGAGCCCGCCAGGCGTCCCAGCACGGCACGAAGCACGCCCCCTGCCACCAGGGTCAGTACGAAAAGGACGGGCAAATAGCCACGGACGTTCCCGGAGCCACCGACAGCCCGTCTATCTGGTGGTGGTAACGGTTCGCCATTGATTACATTCATCATGCTGTCGACACCAGCCGAAACGCCACCACGAAAATCTCCCTGCTCGAATCTGGGAACAATCACCTCATTGATGATGCGGCTGCTAGTGGCGTCGTTGAGTACCCCTTCAAGGCCATAACCAACCTCGATGCGAAGCGCCCTGTCATTTTTTGCAACGATGAGAAGCGCGCCGTCGTCGACACGCTTGCGTCCGAGTTTCCATTGCTCGACAACGCGCATTGAAAATTGCTCAATGGTTTCGGGCCGTGTCGTTGGCACGATAAGCACCGAAATCTGACTTCCTTTCTTCGCCTCGAAATCCTGCAGCGTTTGCTCGAGCGAGGCGCGCTGCCCGCCGGTGAGCGTTGCCGTCTCGTCGGTGACGCGCGCGGTCAAGGCAGGGATTGCAACATCCGCGCTCGCGACAGACGACCAGAACGGAATGAGCGCGAGCAATACAATCCTCGCTGTCTTCACGATATTCAATTGGTCGCTCCGCTCGCCGGCGTCGGCGCCGTACCGAAATTGACCTGTGGCGGACGGGAGATTTCTGCCTCGTTCGACACGGAGAAGTTTGGTTTCTCCTTGTACCCGAAGACGCTTGCCGTGAGATTGGCCGCGAACGACCGCACCGTCGTGTTGTAGTCCTGCACTGCCTTGATGTATTTGTTTCTGGCCACTGCAATGCGGTTCTCAGTTCCTTCGAGCTGCGCCTGCAGGTCGCGGAAGTTGGCATCAGACTTCAGTTGCGGGTAATTCTCCGATACCGCGAGGAGTCTCGACAACGACGTCGTCAACTGTGTCTGAGCTGCTTCAAATTTCGCAAATGCTTGCGGGTCGTTGAAAAGCTCCGGGCTCGCCTGGACGGAACCCACTCGGGCGCGGGCTTCCGTTACACGCGTAAGCACTTCCTTTTCGTGGCTCGCATAGCCCTTGACCGTATTCACGAGATTTGGGACGAGGTCGGCGCGACGCTGATACTGATTCAGCACCTCTGACCAGCTCGCCTTCACCTGTTCATCCCGACTTTGGATCGCGTTGTAGCCACAGCCGGAGATTCCCAGCGCGACGGCCGCCATCAACCACGTCAACATTGCGCGCATTGGAGTATTCCTGTCGTCAGTCTGGTTCTTTGTCATTCTTCTGACCGCCAGTCCGCACACACATGCGGCCCCAAACGTGGTGGTGGCGGCAAATTCAGCCTACTCGGTGGTAGTCGACCGCATTTGACGCAGGTCAAGGTCATCCCGGACTCACACTTCTCCGGTTATCGGAACGCGCTTTGCCCAGATGACCAATTGAATTCATACGAATGGAGCAAGGCTTCGAGTTGCGACAGAACGATGCAGCGTCGTTGCGCAATGCCATGACGCGGCCTCGACTGCTCTGACGAATATGCGCCCGCCGAACCCTGACATGTTTCCGTCGAGTGTCTCCTTTGCAGACCTGCATATTTACCTCAACGTGTCTTCTTTGCGCTGGATCAAATGGGCCCGCATGCACGTTAGTACATTCAATCGTATGCAACCGACAGTGGACGACATGAAGCATCTCACGGCGGAGACACGCTGGAAGGTCACGATGAACGACCCAGCTAGCTGACGGGTGAAAACTCTGTCACTGTGTATTGCAGTGGCAAATCCGCTGGCTCTCTACGGTGTCAATGCCGGCGTTCTGCCACAGGACAAACACATGCATGTTCAGGAACTGCGTCTGCAAGGACATGTTATTGCGACGGCAGGCGACAGTGTCAACGACGCGCCCGCTCTTGCTCAGGCCAATGTGGAAATTATGATGGATGCCGGCACTGATGTGGCCATGAGCAGCGTCCGCGTGCTGCGGGCCAAAGGCGACCTGCGAGATATCGTGCGAACCCTGGCGCTTAGCCTCGCGACAATGAACAACATCCGGCAGAACCTCTTTTTCGCATTCGCATATAACAGGCGGAATTCCTGTCTGCGCGAGCGTGCCGTATCCGTGGCCGGGTATTCTGCGATTGCATCTACTTCTACGCGGATATAAGACGGCCGCCAATGGCGCCCCGCCCTGCCTCACCCGGGAGAAGCGGGCACACGATGGTCGACTAGCTTGACGGAGCCCCATTCCTGACCGGATCTGCTTTTAAGTTTCAACTGCGTATGACGGGCTACTCGCGCCGGTTCACGGATGTTCCTGAAAATCAGGTCTTCGCAAAGTTCAGACAACGACTTCCGCTGAAGATCGTGAACTGAACCACAACAAAAGGAATCAATGAAGTTGGCACAGCGCGTCTGATCTAGGAAAAGCTGAAGGAGATTTACCATGCGCATCCACGGTGCAACAGGCACGATGACGCTCATGTCCGAGTTGGACACTACGTCCGAACGCGAGATTCGCGCGTTGCGCCTGGAGGCGTCGGTAGATGGCAACGCTGTCGTGCTGACCGATATCGACCGCAGCACCCTGGGCATTCGTCGGGAAGTTCGCTATGAGCTGACTGTGGCCGGGTTTATTGCGGCGATTTGTGCGCACGGAACTCAATCAGTCGTCGAATTTCCAGATTAGTGACCGGAGCGCGGACCGAAAGTGTAAAGGCCGGCGAGTTGAAGGTAGCAGCGTCATTGCCACCGCCTCGTCTCGCTCTTGAAAGCGGACAGTCGACAATACTCCCCAAGACTGCGTTGACATTCTTCGACAAGTCACCATGCCGGCATACCATGTCCCGGTACGCAAGGAGTACGAGATGAAGCCGTTGCAACGCCACGCCGCTGCCGGCAGCTTCTATCACCTGGCCGGGATGCCGCTAACAGGCTGTGCATGCAACGGTCTGGCCTGTTTCGCCGCCCGTGCGGACAACCCCGCGCGTTGGGCCAGGGCGTGCCAGCAGCCCTCACCCGTCTACTGCCTCGGCAAGTGCTATGCCGCGCCCAGTGATGCCGACCACGACACCGCGCCGAATATCGCGGTCCACAGCCGCCGCAGCGTGCTGCTGGATAATGTGATATGTGGCGGTGTGCGCGGGCTGGCCGAATACCAGAAATCCGGTGGTGGCGCGGCGCGCCTTGCCGCGTTGTCCATGCCGCCGCCGGACGTGGTGCGGCTGATCGACATTGCCCAGTTGCGCGGCCGCGGCGGAGCAGGCTTTCCGGCCGGCCGCAAATGGCAAGCCGCGGCAGCGCAGCATGCACAGCATAAATACCTGGTGATCAATGCGGACGAGGGCGATCCTGGTGCATTCTCCGACCGCTTTCTGCTGGAGGGCGACCCATTCCGCCTGATCGAAGCCGCCACCATCGCCGCCCATGCGACGTGTGCAACGCACGGCTATATCTACCTGCGCAAGGAATACCCCGATGCGGCCCGTGTGCTCGCCAACGCGTTGCTTGAGGCGCGAGCAGCTGGCTGGCTGGGGGCGCAATTCGATCTTGAATGTGTGATCGGCGAAGGCAGTTATCTGTGCGGCGAAGAAACCGCGCTGCTCAACGCGCTGGAAGGCCGCCGGCCGGAAGCGCGACTGCGGCCGCCGCAGCTCACAGAACACGGGCTGTTCGGCCTGCCGACCCTCGTGCAAAACGTGGAAACCCTGTGTGCCGTACCCTGGATCGTCACGCAAGGGGCGGATGCGTACGCCGGGTTGGGCTTCTCGAAAAGCCGCGGCACCAAGCTGCTGTCGCTCAATTCGTTGTTCCGCAAACCGGGACTGTACGAAGTGGAGTTCGGCATACCGCTCGAGCGCGTGGTCAACGAACTTGGCGGCGGGCTACGGCGCGGCCAGCTCAAGGGCGTAATGGTGGGTGGGCCACTGGCCGGTATCGTGCCGCCGGCGCTGCTCGGTACCCGGCTGGGTTATGAGGAAATGCAGGCAATCGGTTGCGCGGTCGGTCACGGCGGCGTGATTGCCTTTGCCGACGATACACCGCTGGCAGCCATCGTCGAGGAGGTATTCCGTTTCGGCGCACGCGAATCCTGCGGCAAATGCACGCCATGCCACCTGGGCACGCCACGGCTGGCCGCCATGTTCGCCGCCGATAAGGACGGCGGGCCGAGGAGTGGCAGTGACGACGCGGCCCAATGTGAAGCGCTGCTGGAAGCGCTCGCTGCCACCAGCTTGTGTGGGCACGGACGCGGCCTGGCCGAGTTCGCTCGCGCCGTGCAAACTCACTACGGCGAGGAGTGGTCCGCATGCTTCGGATAATGATCAATGGCGTCGCGCATGATGCGCGGCCCGGCACGTGCCTGCTGGATGCCCTGGAACGGGCCGGTGCGGCGGTGCCGCATACCTGTTACGACCAACGCCTACCCCCGGCCGGCGCTTGCCGCCTGTGCGTAGTGGAAATCGACGATCAGCCCCGGCCGGTACCCAGTTGCGCCACCGCCGTCGAGGATGGCATGCGGGTGCGCACCCACACGCCGGCGCTGGAGGCGTTGCGTCGAACCAACCTGGCACTGATCGCGGCGCACTACCCGAGGCATGCCGTCGTCGCCGAACCAGAGCGGCCCTTCCATCAACTGCTTGCCCGCTACCACGTAACGGCCGGCGGGGTGAGGCGCTCTCACTTGTTCCAAGACGACAGTCACCCCTATCTCGGCGTGGCGATGGAGCGCTGCATTCATTGCTATCGCTGCGTGCGGATCTGCGAAGATGTGCAGGGTCAGTTCGTTTGGGAAACCTGGCAGCGCGGCGAGGAAACCCATGTTGCACCCGGCAAGGGGCCGACCTTGCTCGATGGCGGTTGCGTGAGCTGCGGCGCCTGTGTGGATACGTGCCCGACCGGCGCGTTATTCGACAAGCGCAGTCCGCATGAGCCGACCGACTGGACCCGCACTACCTGTGTCTATTGTGGCGTCGGGTGCCAGATGGAGGTCGGCAGCAGCAATGGCAAAGTCGTCGCGGTGCGGCCCGCCGATCACCCGACCAACCGGGGTCACCTGTGCGCGAAGGGTCGCTACGCCTTCGAGTTCAACCATGCGCCGGATCGCATCGTCACGCCGATGATCCGCCGTGACGGCGAATGGCAAGCGGCAAGCTGGGACGACGCGCTCGATTTCGTCGCCAACCGGCTGCGCGTGATTGTCACCACCACCGGGCCGGATGCGATTGGCCTGCTAGGTTCAGCTCGCGCCACCAACGAGGAAAACTATCTGTTGCAGAAGTTCGCCCGGGTGGTGCTCGGCACAAACAATGTCGATTGCTGCGCCCGCGTCTGCCATACCCCTAGTGCCAAGGCGCTCAAGACCATGCTGGGCACCGGGGCCGCCACCAATTGCTTCGACGACATCGAGGTCGCCCACGCCTTTCTGCTGTGTGGGGTCAACCCGACCGAAAACCACCCTGTGGTCGGCGCGCGCATCAAGCAAGCGGTTTTGCATGGTGCCAAGCTGGTGGTGGTGGACCCGCGCAGCACCGAGTTGGCGCGGCTTGCGGATGTACATCTGGCAGTGCGGCCCGGCTATAACATCCCGCTATTCAACGCCATGGCCGCAACGCTGATTGGGGAAGGCCTGGTCGATCAATCCTTTCTGGCCGAGCGGGTGACCGGCTTCGAGGACTTTGCCACCTTCGTCACCCGCTACGCGCCCGAGCGGGTTGCCGATGATTGCGGCGTTGCCGCAACGGACATTCGCGCCGCCGCGCGCATCTACGCAGCCGCCCAGCCTGCGATGTGTTTTCACGGCCTGGGCATGACCGAGCACCTGCAAGGCACCGAGGGGGTAATGACGCTCATCAATCTCGCGTTGCTAACCGGCAATCTCGGCAAGGCCGGCGCCGGCATCAATCCCTTGCGCGGCCAGAACAATGTGCAAGGGTCAGCGCACATGGGATGTGACCCGGTGTCGCTGACCGGCTCTCAACTGATCAAGGACGCCAGGCGGCGTTTCGAAGCTGCCTGGGGCTGCCGTCTGCCGGACACGCATGGCCTGGATCTGCTGCAGATGATGGATGCTGCGCGCGACGGCAAGCTCAAGGCGTTGTGGGCGTTTGGCTACGACGTCTACCTGTCGCTGGCCAACGAAGCCGCGACCCGCAATGCGCTGGCGAATCTGGATCTGGTGATCGTGCAAGACCTGTTTGTCAACGAGACCGCGCGCGCTTTCGGCACTGTGTTCCTGCCGGCGGCGTCGTTCTTCGAAAAAGACGGCACGTTCACGAATTCGGACCGGCGGGTACAGCGCATCCGCAGCGTGGTGCCACCGCCCGGCGAAGCCTGGCCGGACTGGTGGATCATCCAGGCACTCGCCGCCAGGCTCGACCATGCACAAGGCTTCAGCTTCAACGGCCCAGGCGCCATCTGGGACGAGGTACGCACGCTCTGGCCTGAGGGGGCCGGTCTGTCCTACGACCGGCTGGAACGAGAAAGCCTTCACTGGCCCTGCCCGAGCGAGGATCACCCTGGCACACCGGTCTTGCACCAGACGAACTTTCCGATCGGCAAGACCGCTGCGTTGGCGCCGATCGACTTCATACCTACGTCCGAAACCACCGACGAAACCTACCCCTTGCTTCTGATCACCGGCCGCACGCTCTACCACTTCAACGCCGGCACGATGACCTGCCGCACGCCTAACGCGCAGCTGTGCCCGGCCGATACGCTCGACATGTGCCCGACGGATGCTGCGCAACTGGGGCTCGCGGATGGCGATCCGGTACACGTGCACAGCCGCTATGGCGGGACAACGCTGCAGCTGCGCGTGACCGGGCATGTCCGGCCGGGGCAGTTGTTCGCAACCTTCCACCAACCCGAAATGTTCGTGAACCGCCTCACTTCCCCGATCCGCGATCGGCAGGTACATGCACCCGAATACAAGATAACCGCCGTGAGGGTGGAGCGCGCAATGCAAGGTGTCACAGAGAAGGGAAAACTAACATAGTTACATTGGCGCGATTGAAGACGCCGATGCGACTGCCCTCCCGACAGGTTGCGGTGGCGTCGGCGCTAGGACGGTCGAAGCCGACGAACACCTGTGCCGAAGCTGATACCCGTATTCAGGCGGTTTCGCACGCCGACAGGCCTTGCGATCACCGAGATGGGACGACTACGATAGGCACAAAGCAGCCAAAGGACAGGATAGCAAACGGCGCTCGCCTTCATGCACAATCGGCCGGTTTTGAGGATGATCTGCGAGACCATCAGCCATGCATCCTCCTTGTCGTCGGCCGGCACGATGTACCAACGCGCGATCTGGGTACACAACGAAACATTCAATGCGGTATTCGAGCTTGATCGCCAGTTAGATTTCGCCGGGTGTTAATGTCAAGCGCGGCGATTTCCGGCGCGGTCAGAAGTAGCAACGTAGCAACGAGCGCCATGTCCCGCAGTCTCCGGTACGGGATTGCCTGTGCGACAGCGGACGCGAAACGCAAACCGCGTTGACCAAATGTGACTCAGGGTCGAGCCGATAGTCCAGTCGACGCCCCTCCCTCTTTCGCGAGTTACTTTGCGGAATCTTCGACAGCTCCAGGCGCCGCTCGGAGGGCGTTTTAAGGTGTCCTGGGCGGCTACGTCTGCGACACCGGGCGCTGCTCTTGCATCGTGCATCTGGCGCTGGATGCATTTGCAGAGCGTAAGCCGTACGCTGTGCTGGTTGCTGCGCTGGCCGGCATCCCCTACTGCACTGATGTCAGTCGTGAATCTGCTGATCGGCTCACATTTTCGGTTCGCGCTTTTGGCTTTGACGGTGGTATGGGCTGCTGCGCTCGTTTCCCCGTGCTCATCTTCATCTGTGTGCGATTGGCGCGCGCCGAGGAACGAGAGCCGATGACCGAGTTCGGCCCGGTGTATCGCGATTACATAACCGGCATGCCGGCGTTCGTTCCACGGCTCGGCGCTCGCCTGACGGATCTCGTGATCAGCCCCAATCAGATTACGGGCACTTATAAGGACGTGACGCCCAAGGACGTGGAGGCCGGCAAGCTATGCAGCGTCGGTTGGACCGGAACCCTGAGGCAATGACCATCCGCAGAAGTACTGTCGAGCATGTCTTCGGCACGCTCGAGGACTGGATGGGTTCCACACACTTCCTGACGCGGACGCTTGGGCGGGTGAGTACCGAAATGAGTCTCCAGGTACTGGCCTACAATCTTAAGCGAGTCGTGAATATACTTGGGGTTGCGAGGATGATGAAGGCGATGAGGACCGCTGCAAGACTGAGGCCCTGAAGGGCCTCCTTGCAACCGGTGAGTCGGGATTCGCTCAGTCCACAAAGCGCGCTCGAGCACGCCAAGCAAACTCGCCTTAACGCGAAAAAGTCGTTTCCACGCGTCCTCGGCCGGCAGACGCCGTTCCAACCGCTGCCCTTGGAGTTGGCGCCCATGTGCGCGTGTGCGCGATTGAAGACAACTGCCATTCTGACGCCATGGCCTCGGGGAAACTCGTTGGGCCCGAAACGTGCCGAAGCCGGGCGATCCATGTGCGTCTCCGTTGCCCAACACTCCTTCTTCGCTTCCTCCGCCGCTCGTGCAGGTCGGTGCCGACGAGATTCTCTATGACGACGCTGTGCATTACGCGCAGCGGGCGAACGCGTGCGGCCACGATGTGACGCTTCATGAAAAGAAAGGATGCCTCACATGTTCACATGTTTCAGCAAAACGTCGAGCAATTCGAAGCGACGCGTCAGGCGCCGGTCGATCTGGCGGCGGAGTTTCTGCATCGGCACATGGGAAGCCGATCACGACGTCGTCGCACTCCATTTCCGCATCGTTTTGCTGCTTCGTGCTGGGTCTCGCCGTTCGTCGACGAAACGATCATGGCCGCGCTCGTGATCTGGACGCTGCTGCTCGGCTACGGGCTCAAGTGGATCGTTCAGCTCGATTCGGTGCTGGAAGCGTCTCAGCATCCGGTTGAGTGCTGCTTCATCAGGCTGATTCCAGCGATTGTCGTAAGGCCGCACACCCTATTGTCGAGCGACAAGAACCACTTTAATGGTGGACGATGGCGTCAACCCGGAACTTGGTCTGGACACAAAATCCGCCCTCGGGTCTATTGCCGAGCGACACAGCGCCGTTCAGTTGCCGAACGCGCTCACGAATGCCCGCAGACCAAATGAGTTTGACTTGTTGCCGGATGCAGGATCAGCACCGCTTCCGTTGTCATCGATCCGGACTTCACACTGATCGTTTTCGAGCTGGACTGTCACGATGACTTCCGTAGCATGCGCGTGACGTGCAACGTTCGTCAGCGCCTCTTGAACGATTCGAAAGATCGCGGTCGCCGCGGTATCGCTAAACTTAACTTCGCCCGCCGACAGACGGGTATGCGTTTTGATTTCGTAGCGCTTGCTGAACTCATCTGCCAACCACTCAATGGCGGGCAACAGTCCCAGATCGTCCAGCATCGTCGGGCGCAGATCCGACGCAACGCGTCGTACAGCACTCATCGTTTCGTTGATCTGCAATACCAGGTCGCGCGCCATTGCGGCTGTGTCCATCGTGCTATGGTCCGCCTTCACTTCATGCTGCAGGATGACGGCGCTCATTTTCAAAGCGGTCAACTGCTGGCCGAGATCGTCGTGCAATTCTCGGGCGATGCGCTTCTTTTCCTCTTCCCGCGCCCTTTCAGTCGCCGCGGCCAGCTCGCCCACGTGCTCAAGCTCTTCCAGTCGCTTATGCTCTGTCAAATCACGCGTCACCTTGGTGAAGCCTTGAAGCGCCTCTGTCTCATCACGAATGGGGGTAATGATGACGTCTGCCCAGAAACGCGAGCCATCACGTCTGATGCGCCATCCTTCAGCTTCGGCGCGGCCCCGCTCGGACGCCGTTTCGAGCATACGTTCTGGCAAGCCCGCCGCTCGGCCTTCCGGCGGATAGAAGACCGAAAAATGGCGACCGATGATTTCGTCAGCGGAGTAGCCCTTGATTCGCTGAGCGCCAGTGTTCCAGGATGTGACCTCCCCGGTCGGACTCAGCATAAAGATCGCATAGTCTTCAACACTGTCGATCATCGCCTGGAGTCGCTGCTCGCTCCTGCGAAGCCTTGCTTCGATCAAATGGCGTCGTGAAAAGTCGTGCGCGACAGCTGCAAAGCCCGCCAGATCGCCCTGCTCACGTCGTTGCGCGATGACGAGAGCGCTCGCCCAGAATTGCGTCCCATCCTTCTTCGAATGCCAGCCCTCGTAATAGGCCCGCCCTGTCGTCGATGCTCTGGCCAGTATGTCCGACGGAACTGGAGCACCCGCCGAGACAATTGGGTAGAGTACGGAAAACGGCTTGCCAAGGATCTCACCCATCTGATAGCCAGTGATGTGTGCGGCTCCGGCATTCCAGGTCTCAACCTGGCCCGCCGAATCCAGCGTGAAAATGGCGAACTCGCTGTCAATGTCAATGGCGAAATGGTAGCGATTCTCCCCACAGACATCGCCCGCGGATACCGGCTTTCCCCCACCATCGGTTTGTGAAATCTTGCCGGTCACAGTCGCCTCCCCTCACACAACCGAATATTACTTCCCCGTCCGAAAAGGACCACTGTCCTCAGCATCAACGCAACTTCGAGCACTCGACACAAGGAAATCACCCTGTCACCGAATCTTTCGTGAGACAGCGCTTGGTGGCACGACAGCCAGTCACAGCACAGGATCGCCCAGTTCCGGATATTCGTCAGCAAGGATTTCAAACACGTTGGCGGCCCCCGCGCTTAGATTATGTTTGAGGTGTCGCTGGAGGTACTCGTCTGATCGGAGCCAGGAATAGGCTTGCCTGACATCGTCAACGGTGGGCCCATTTTTCATGATCTTCACCACGACGTCGTCTTCGAAAGGCCCGATGATCTTCCGGATATCATCGCCCGTCGCCGCGGTCGGGATTTCTGCTGCGGATGTTGCATTCATCATTTCCTCTCCAAGTGAAGCTTGCGTGAAACGAAGTCACCGAGGTCAATTCCGGAACAGGCCGCTCAGGACAGAGCGCGCCCTCCATCTCCAGAACTTTCCTCATATCTGCAAGGTGTGCGAAGCGTGATGAACAGAAGACGCGAAAGCGGAACGCCCGTTGGAGCGGTCCGCTCACAAGTAGTTACCGCCGAATGTACGGCCATCCGGAATTCCAGGGTTGACCTGAATCAAGCAGCGAGGACGCGATCGAAAGACCGTGGTGGCGCAACGAAGTGGTGACGCGCCTCAAGCGCGGCACAGACCGGCTGACGTTCTGCTACGAAGCCGGACCCTGCGGCTACACCATTTGCCGACAGTTGCGCGAGCTCAAGCAGGATTGCCAGGTCGTGGCGC
>Ga0247692_1000134_pt1 | contig 16641 bp, 13 predicted proteins | sample CNK33_metaG_FD_183041 | JGI IMG/M metagenome (GOLD analysis project Ga0247692, IMG submission 183041) | Soil microbial communities from Purdue University Martell Research Forest, Indiana, United States - CNK33 | ecosystem: Environmental > Terrestrial > Soil > Temperate forest > Bulk soil...
CGCCGCGCCCGGCACGGCGGTCGAACAATACGCGCCGCAGGCGCGCCAGTCGATCTCGCGCCACCACGCGAGCACCTTGCCGAAATTGCCCATGATCGCCGCGATCGCCATGATGGGCACCGCCTGCTGTGGACCGAAAAGCATCACGAGCACAGGCATCAGCATCATCGACGAGCCCGTGCCGATCACGCCGCTCAGCGTGCCCGCCGCGAGGCCGACGGCGAGAACCAACAGATAACCCATGCGCATCCCCGAAAAACGCGTTGGCGCCATGCTACTGGAAAATGGCGGCACATCAGCCAAACCTGTGACGAATCCCACTCGCCAGATTTGATTTGCCCGCGTTGCTGCATCCAATTGCTGCTACAACTCGTATTGCATACGAGCGCAGCTCGCGCTTTTTTTGTCTGCGGAATGCGCGTGAAGCGATGCGCGTATCGACGTGTGCGGCATAGACCCGAAGGGAAGCGCGATGTTGAGTGAATCCAACAGAATGTTCGTTGCGGGCGGCCTGCTGATCGGCGCGCTTGCGCTTGCGACGCTGGGGCTTCGGTTCGGCAATCGCGAGTCGTCCGCGAAGGAAACGGACGGCCGCGTCGATAGCGCCGTGTCGTCCGCCGCGCGCCCCGTGACACCCGACGCGCCTGTCGACGATCCGCGCAACGCGGGCATCGCGCGCGTGTTGCAGGCGGTGCACGACAGCCTGCAACGCGGCGACCTCGCGTCCGCGCACGTGCTACTCGACGCAGTGCTGACGATGCGCAGTGACGAGCCGCAAGCGCTGCTGCTGCAAAAGGAACTGGCCGTGCGCGAAGCGCAGGCGCGCGAAATGCGGTCGGCCACGTTGAATGAGCAAAGCGCTTCGCAGCCGCTTTCGCGCGCTCATGCTTCAGTGAAGACGACGCATGCGCGGTCGGCAACGTCACGTCATGTGACGGACACTTCGGACCCTGACCAACCCGCAATCGACGCAACGCCGCTCGTCGATATCCGCTCCGACAGCGCGACGGACAATGCAACCGCAAGCGATCACGCAGCCAACACGGCTCCGCTTCAACCTCATGCGCAGCCTGAACCGGTGATCGCATCCGCGGTGCAAACTGCCGCTACGGTCGCCGAACCCGTCGAGCAGCCGCCGACACCCGCTGCGCCATCGACGGCGCAAACTCACGAGCCCACTGCCCCGCCGCCCGCCGCTGCACCCAGCGACGGACCGAAGACACGCGCCCAAGTGCGTGACGAACTCAGTCGCGCGCGCACGAACGGAACGATGTCGCGCTTCGGCAATCCCGACCCCTATGGTCCAGGCGGTTCGCCGAGGGACAACACGCAGCCTTCGATCCGGACCTGGTAGCCTTCCGCGGCAAGGTCTGCATTGCGAACCATCATCAACATGTGATGGCTCGCCTGCGCGCTGCTTCTCCCGCCGATGCTTCATCTAATATTTAGTGGTTAACCCCATCATTACCCCTTAAAACACCATCTCATAATAGATTCGAACCCCGCGTCGAATCGCTTGCTGGGGCCAATTGGCGAATTAGTCAACCTCGCTTTACAATGGTCCGCTATGCGAACCATTGCCCCGAATCCGATTGACACGGAGTTGAGTGACATGACAGCATTCGCCCCAAGCACCAAGACGGGAGACAAGCGCGACATGCGTCCCAACCAGCCGCCCGAGCACCGCGACATCGCGCGTTTCGACGACGAACCGTACGAAACCGATCGCCAGTTCGTCACGGCGCTCGCGCGCGGCCTCGAACTGCTGCGCTGTTTCGGCCTGAAGGAACGGCATCTCGGCCTGACCGAACTGGCGCGCAGAACGGGCTTGCCGAAAGGCACTGTCGCGCGGCTCGCCGGCACGCTCGCGAAGCTCGGCTATTTGCGCTACGACGAACCGCTCGGCAAGTACAGCCTCGGCACGGGCGTGCTGTCGCTCGGCTACGCGATGCTGTCGAACCTCGACATTCGCGACCTCGCGCGGCCGCTGATGCAGGAGCTTGCCGAATACGCAGGATGCTCGGTGGCGATCGGCGTACGCGACCGGCTGTCGATGATGTACGTCGAATGGGTGCGCAGCAGCGCGCCGATCACCGTGATGCGCAGCATCGGCACGCGTCTGCCGATTGCGACGACATCGATGGGCCGCGCGTATCTCGCCGCCACCACCGATGCCGAACGCAAGGCGGTGCTCGACCAGGTGCGCGCGCAGGACGAAACCGCCTGGACGCACATCGAAAGCGGCATGGGCGAAGCGATGAAGGATTACGCCACACGCGGCTTCTGCCTGTCGTATGGCGACTGGGATGCGGATATTGCGAGCGTCGGCGTGCCGTTCATGGCGCCCGATGGCACGCAGATGGCCTTCAATTGCGGCGGGCCCGCCTTCGTGCTGAGCCGCGACAAGCTGGAGAACGACATCGGCCCGCGGCTCGTGGCCCTTGTCAAACGCGTGGAGGCCGCCATCGGGCGGCGATGACAAGACCCGGCGCGGTGCGCTTCAAGCGCTCATGCGAGCGCGACAGGCGAACCGCGTCATAGCAAACAGGTAAAACGATGATCCGCGATCAGGAAACACTGTCCATTCTTCTCGATTCGCTGTCGCGCTTCGTGCGCGAGCGTCTCGTGCCCGCCGAAAACGAAGTCGCCGAAACGGATGAAATCCCCGCCGGCATCGTCGGCGAGATGCGCGAACTCGGTCTCTTCGGGCTGTCGATTCCCGAGGAATACGGCGGCCTCGGACTCACAATGGAAGAGGAAGTGCTCGCCGCGTTCGAGATCGCGAGGACCTCACCCGCGTTCCGCTCGCTGATCGGCACGAACAACGGCATCGGCTCACAGGGGCTCATCATCGACGGCACCGACGAGCAGAAGCACTACTATCTGCCGAAGCTCGCGTCGGGCGAACTGATTGCGTCGTTCGCGTTGACGGAGCCGGGCTCGGGTTCGGATGCGGCATCGTTGCGCACGACGGCTGCGCGCGACGGCGACCACTACGTGATCAACGGTACCAAGCGCTTCATTACCAACGCGCCCGAAGCGGGCATCTACACGGTGATGGCGCGCACCAACCCTGAAATCAAAGGCGCGAGCGGCATCTCGGCGTTCATCGTCGAGAAAGGCACGCCCGGATTGTCGCTCGGCAAGATCGACAAGAAAATGGGCCAAAAAGGCGCGCATACCTGCGACGTGATCTTCGAGAACTGCCGCGTGCCTGCTGCGAACATCATCGGCGGGAAGGAAGGCGTCGGCTTCAAGACGGCGATGAAGGTGCTCGACAAAGGGCGGCTGCACATCTCGGCAATCTGCGTCGGCGTGGCCGAACGCATGCTCGACGATGCGCTGCGTTATGCAATGGAGCGCAAGCAGTTCGGCCAGCCGATCGCCGAGTTCCAGCTCGTGCAGGCCATGCTCGCCGACAGCCGCGCGGAAATCTACGCCGCGCGCTCGATGGTGCTCGATGCCGCGCGCCGCCGTGACGACAAACAGGACGTATCGACGGAAGCATCGTGCTGCAAGCTGTTCGCGTCGGAGATGTGCGGCCGCGTCGCGGATCGCGCCGTGCAGATTCATGGCGGCGCGGGTTATGTGTCCGAGTATGCCGTCGAGCGTTTCTATCGCGACGTGCGCCTGTTCCGCATCTACGAAGGCACGACGCAGATCCAGCAACTGGTGATCGCGCGCAACATGATTCGCGACGCAAGCCGCTAGCCTGGATAGAACATTCGATCAAGACGAACAATGCAATCGCCTTGATCGAAGTCAATGCTTCAATTCCACACACCCTCGCTGGCATATTTCAGATTGCCAGATAAATCATCCCGTCCTAAACTGGGTTGTTGACGCAACGCAACAAGCATCGGGTCGCGCAACGTGCGAGTCCGATGTTCGCATTCATCAAAGCGTCATGCTTCTGCCATTTTTATCGCTGATCTTGATCGAAGCCGCGCCTCGTCGAGGCGCGTTGATGTCTCGCCCTGGTTTCAGGCCGCGCGACTCATTGCGACGATGCTCGCGCGTCGGGTAAGCGCTTCATGCGCGCATCGCACGTGCATGTGAGCCTCGCGTGAGACCGCGGCGCCGACCCTTGAAGGGAGCAGATGCGACCATGAATCAGTCTCAACCGAACTCCGCTACACCTGACACATTCGCGCCTTCGATGCCCTTCGCATCGATGCCGGGCAATCTGTTCGCGCAAGGCTACGCCTACGCCGTCGACACATGGCAGCGCAGCGTGCTGTTCGCCGACGTGATGCGCGAACGCGGCAATCAGTATCAGGCCCATATGCAGGAGCGCGTACCCAACGTGCTCGACTTCGGCACCGAGCTCATCATCGATGGGCGCACGCTGCCGCGTCCCGTCAATTACGGCCTCGTACGCATCACTGCGCCGGATGATCTTAAGCCCGACCGCGACCTTGCGGAGGGGCATGATCCCGGCCGCCTGCGTCCGTTCGTGGTCGTCGATCCGCGCGCGGGACACGGCCCAGGCATCGGCGGCTTCAAGCGCGACAGCGAAATCGGCGCTGCATTGCGCGCGGGCCATCCTTGCTACTTCATCGGCTTCCTGCCCGACCCCGTGCCGGGACAGACCGTCGAAGACGTGATGCACGCGGAAGCCGCGTTCCTCGAAAAAGTCATCGAGCTGCACCCGAACAGCCCCGGCAAACCCGCGGTGATTGGCAATTGCCAGGCAGGCTGGCAAGTGCTGATGACCGCTTCGATGCGCCCCGACCTGTTCGGGCCGATCGTCGTCGCGGGCGCACCTGTGTCGTACTGGGCCGGCTGGCGCGGCAAAAACCCGATGCGCTATTCGGGCGGCATGCTCGGCGGCTCGTGGCTGACGGCGCTCACCGGCGATCTCGGCGATGGCCGCTTCGACGGCGCGTGGCTCGTGCAGAACTTCGAGAACCTGAACCCGGCGAACACGCTGTGGACCAAGCAGTACAACCTGTACGCGAATATCGACACGGAAGGTCCGCGCTATCTTGGCTTCGAGAAGTATTGGGGCGGCCACGTGTTCCTGAACGCGGGCGAAATGCAGTACATCGTCGATAACCTGTTTGTCGGCAACCGCTTCGTCAGCGGCGAGATCGTGACGTCGGAAGGCGTGCGGCTCGATCTGCGCAATATCCGCTCGCCCATCGTTGTGTTCTGCTCATATGGCGACAACATCACGCCGCCGCCGCAAGCGCTCGGCTGGATCACCGATCTCTATCGCGACGACGCCGACCTGATCGGTCACGACCAGACCATCGTCTACGCGACGCACGACAGCATCGGCCATCTCGGCATCTTCGTGTCGAGCAGCACGGGGAAGAAGGAGCATCGCGAGTTCGTCAGCAATATCGATCTGATCGACCTGCTGCCGTCGGGCCTCTACGAAGCGCACATGGGCGCGAAGACGGACGCGACGCCGTATGCGGAACTCGTGCAAGGCCAGTATGTGCTGTCCATTTCTCCGCGCACCATCGCCGACGTGCGCGAGATCGTGCAGCCCGATCCCGAAAGCGACCGGCGCTTCGCCACGGCCGCGTATCTGTCGCGCGTCAATCTCGGCCTGTATCGCAGCTTCATGCAGCCGTGGGTGCGCGCATGCACGACGCCGTGGACAACGGATATTTCGAGCAAGCTACACCCGCTGCGCGTCACGTACGAATTGTGGTCCGATCGCAATCCGTTTGCGTCGTCCGTCGCGCGGGCCGCTGAAAGCGTGAAGGAAGCGCGCGCGCCCGTCGCGGCCGACAACCCGTTCATGCAGATGCAGACGGTCATGTCGAATGCCGTCATCGCGTCGTTCGATTTCTATCGCGACATGCGCGACGCTGCCGTCGAGCAGATTTTCGAAACCGTCTATGGCGCGCCCTGGCTGCAGGCCTTCGCTGGTCTTCCGCCGCGCGGCGACAGCGAAGCAAACACCGCGTTGACAGAACCCGGCGACACCGAAGAGCGCGAAGCGTCGATCGTCGCGGAACATGAACGTCTGCGCCACGACATGACGGAAGGCGGCCTCGTCGAAGCAAGCGTGCGCGCGCTGCTATACGTGCGGCGCACGCACGGCGAAGCGGACGAGCGACGCTTCAACCTCGCCCGCGAAATGCTGAGCAAGCTGTCGGATCAAGGCATTCTGTCGTTCAAGCATGTCGTGCGCGAGCAGGCCGCGCTGCTGCGCCTCGACAGCGAGGCGGCGATCGACGCATTGCCAGGCCTGCTGGCGAGCGCGCCGCCCGACAACATCCGCAACGCCGCTCGCGACATCGACAAGCTCAGCACGGTGCTGACGCTCGACGACCACGAGCGCGCCGATCTTGCACGCGTGCTGACGATTTTCGAATCGGCGTCGAAGAAGAAAACGTCGCGACGCGCGGAGCCCGCGCGCCAGCAGGTCGAATGACAGATGGCATCCGCGTGCGCGAGCGGACGGGTACAGTCCGCCGCGCACGACAGGCACTCCGATCGCATCACCTACGAGGGCACTGAAGATGGAACACAAGCGCGAGAAATACGAGCGTCTGGTCGCCTTTGCCGCCACGCTTCCGCCGACGCCTACCGCCGTCGCGCATCCTTGCGATCACGATTCGCTGTCGGCTGTCGTCGAAGCCGCGCGGCTGAAACTGATCGCGCCGATCCTCGTCGGCCCGCGCGCGAAAATCGAAGCGGCCGCGAAGGAAGGCAATCTCGATCTCGGCGATCTGCCCATCGTCGACGCGGCGCATAGCCACGCCGCCGCCGAATGCGCCGTGCAACTCGTGCACGAAGGCCGCGCGCAGGCACTGATGAAAGGCTCGCTGCACACGGACGAACTGATGGGCGCCGTGGTCGCGCGCGCCACCGGCCTGCGCACCGAGCGGCGCGTGAGCCATTGCTTCATCATGGACGTGCCGGGCCGCGCCGAAGCGCTCATCATCACCGACGCCGCCGTCAACATCACGCCCACGCTCGATGAAAAACGCGACATCGTGCAGAACGCCATCGACCTCGCGCATGCGCTGCGTTTTCCCGTTGTGCGCGTCGCGATCCTGTCGGCGATGGAAACCGTCAACTCCAAGGTCCCGTCGACACTCGAAGCCGCCGCGCTGTGCAAGATGGCCGACCGCGGCCAGATCACGGGCGGCATACTCGACGGCCCGCTTGCGCTCGACAACGCAATCAACGAGGAAGCCGCGAAGATCAAAGGCATCGACTCACCTGTAGCGGGCCATGCGAACGTGCTCGTCGTGCCCGATCTCGAGGCGGGCAACATGCTCGCGAAGAGCCTGACGTTTCTCGCGGGCGCCGATGCTGCCGGCATCGTGCTCGGCGCGAAAGTACCCATCATTCTCACGAGCCGCGCGGATTCCGTCATCACGCGGCTCGCTTCGTGCGCCGTTGCGTCGATGGTCGCGCTCGCGCGGCGCGAGCAACCCTCTTCCGCCATCGTTTGACACGTCTTGAGGGAGTGGCATGGACGTCATCCTCGTCATCAACGCGGGTTCGTCGAGCATCAAGTTTCATGCGTTCGAAGCGCAAGGCGCGCAGCTCGAACCCATTGCGGGCGGCAAGATCGAAGAGATCTACACGAACCCGCGCTTCACCGCGAAGCGGCAAAACGGCGAAGTCATCGAAGACAAACGCTGGCCCGAAGGCGAGCGGCTTGGGCACGACAACGCGACCGCATTTCTGCTCGACTGGCTGCGCAGCCATGGCCAGGGACGCGCGACACTGCTCGCGGTCGGCCATCGGGTCGTGCATGGCGGCGACAAGTATTCGAAGCCCGTGCGCGTCGATGCGCAGGTGATGCAGGATCTCGAAGCGCTCGTGCCGCTCGCGCCGCTGCATCAGCCGCACAATCTTGCCGTCATCCGTTCGATCATGGCGCGCAATGCGCAGGTGCCGCAGATCGCGTGCTTCGATACGGCGTTTCATCACACGCAGCCCGCTGTAGCGACCCGCTTCGCGTTGCCGCCTGATATTACGGAGCGCGGCGTGCGGCGCTATGGTTTTCACGGGCTGTCGTACGAATACATCGCGAGCGTGCTGCCGCAAATCGACGAACGCGCCGCGAAAGGCAAAACCGTCGTGCTGCATCTGGGCAACGGCGCGAGCATGACGGCCTTCGACCAGTGCAAAAGCATCGCGAGCACGATGGGCTTCACGGCCGTCGAAGGACTCGTGATGGGCACGCGCTCGGGCAGCCTCGATCCCGGCGTCGTGCTGTGGATGCTCGAAGAAGCGAAGATGGATGCGGGCGCGATCGAATCGCTGCTCTACAAGCGCTCCGGCCTGCTCGGCGTGTCCGGCATTTCCAGCGACATGCGCACGCTGCTCGCGAGCGACGATCCGAAAGCCGCCGAAGCCGTCGAGCTGTTCTGCTATCGCATTTCACGCGAACTCGGCTCGCTCGCGGCCGCGCTCGGTGGGCTCGACGCGATCGTGTTCACCGCGGGCATCGGCGAACGCGCGGACCCGGTGCGCAAGCGTGTGGGCGAGCTGGCGGCGTGGCTCGGCGTCTCGCTCGATGAAGCGGCGAACCAACGTCACGGTCCGCGCATCAGCAGTCCGACCAGCGCCGTCGACGTGTGGGTGATTCCGACCAACGAAGAACTGATGATCGCCCGGCACGCGCTCGGCCGACTGGAGGGGTAAGCATGGACACGCCAACGAGTCAGGTGATGGCGCAACACAAGGTGCTGGTCGTCGGCATCGCGAACGAGCATTCGATCGCGTACGGCTGCGCGCGCGCCTTCCGCGAACTGGGCGCCGAACTCGCGATCACCTATCTGAATGAGAAGGCAAAGGCTTACGTCGAGCCGCTCGCGCAGGAACTCGGTGCGTCGCTGCTGCTGCCGCTCGACGTGTCGAAACCCGGCGAACTCGAAGCGGTATTCGATGAAATCCGCGCGACATGGGGACGGCTCGACGTCGCCGTCCATTCGATCGCGTTCGCGCCGAAGGCCGATCTGCAGGGCGGCCTGCTGAACAGTTCGGCGGAAGGCTTTTCGGTGGCGATGGACATTTCGTGTCATTCGTTCATCCGCATGGCGCGCCTCGCCGCGCCACTGATGGACGAAGGCGGATCGCTGTTCGCAATGAGCTACCTGGGCGCGACGCGCGTCGTGCCGAACTACGATCTGATGGGGCCCGTGAAGGCCGCGCTCGAAGCGTCGTGCCGCTACCTGGCGCATGAACTCGGACCGAAACGCATCCGCGTGCATCCGATTTCGCCGGGACCGCTGAAGACGCGCGCCGCGTCGGGACTGAAGGACTTCGATCTGCTGCTCGCCGAAGCGGCCGAGCGCGCACCCATCGGCGAACTGGTCGACATCATGGACGTCGGCTACACCTGCGCGTTCCTTGCGACGCCCTACGCGCGCCGCATGACGGGCAACACGGTGTTCGTCGACGGCGGCGTGAGCATCATCGGGTGAACGGTACAAAAGCATGAAACTGTTTATCAGCGGTCTGCCGCAAAAAGCCTCGCTCGATGAAGTGAAAGCACTCGTGTTCCGCTATTCACACGCGGACTGCCGCGATATCGAACTGGTCGGCGAAGCTGACGAGCACCCCGCCGCGCTCATCGCCATCAAGGGCGCCAACTGGACGACGCTGAACTATATACGGCGACGCATGCATGGCATGTACTGGCATCGCTGCCGGCTGTCGGTGCAGGTGCTGTCGTTCTGGGACGTCAGCGAAGCGGCCGAGGCGCGCCGCCAGACGAGGACGGCGCTGCCGGGACGCGTTTAACCGGCCGGCTGTAAACCGTTTCCCGCTGCGGGACGTTGTACTTCTGCACAACCCACGCGTTGCCCGCTGACGCCGTTGACGTTATGTCATAACATGATGGATCTCGCAGCGCGGCTGCCGGCCACGGCCTACGCCCATCCTGTCCAGTTACCGGTTCGAAAGAAACACGTTGTCGAAATGAACGATGCGTCGCATAAGATAGGTTCTATCTCTTCGTCGTCTAAAGCTTCCGCCTTGACCACACCGTCTACCGTTCCCGAGCCGGAACGCGCGCAGGACAACTGCGTCGCGAAGGATGCCGCGAAGCACGGCGGCACGCCGTGGGCGATGTTCGCGCTGTCAGCCGTCGGGCTGCTGGGTCGGCGCGTTCGCGGTGATCGGGCCTGAGCATGTGTCCGTGGCCGTCGCCAAGACGCTGCTGACGGTCGGCTGCCTGCTGGTCGCGGCGCTCGCGGGGATTGTCGCGTCCGACCTGTCGCGCAATCGGCGGTGATGGGCATGCACCAGTACGGGGCATCAGCAGTTGCATAAAACTGGTGCACCGCACCACCTTTTCTGCTACACTTGCAGATTCACTTTTCAGCACGCGTCGAATTGCGTCCTAACTGGAAGGCACTGCGCGGAAGTCGGGTGGACGTGCTGGCATGCCAGCGCTTCACAGTGACTTCGAGCACACCGTTCCGCGTCAATCGATTCGTGCAACACCCCGCCCACACCTCACGATCCGACAGGTTAGCCCGCCTGCCGCGCGTGTTTGCGCGGGGATGCGAAACAGCCTGCCGAGGAGAACGTATTGGCAAAGCTTGACCGGGACAATTCCCAGTTCGAAACCACCGCACCGAAGGCGCCCAAGCGCGCAGCAAAAGCGAAGGCGCAACCCGCCGCCGCACCGCTAGATGCAGCCTTGCTGGAATCCCTCGTTGAAGAGCGTCAACGTCAGATGCGCGCGCTGATCGCGCTGGGCCGCGAGCGCGGCTATTTGACGCACGCCGACATCAACGACCACTTGCCCGACAATTTCACCGAAACGGCCGCGATGGAAACCATCGTCAGCACGTTCGGCGAAATGGGCGTCTCCGTGTACGAAACGGCGCCCGACGCGGAAACGCTGCTTCTGAACGACGGCCCGTCGGCTGCCGCATCGGACGATCAGGCCGATGAAGAAGCGGAAGTCGCGCTGTCCACGGTCGACTCCGAATTCGGCCGCACCACCGACCCGGTCCGCATGTATATGCGTGAAATGGGTGCGAGCGAGCTGCTCACGCGCGCCGGCGAAATCGAAATCGCCAAGCGCATCGAAGGCGGCCTGCAGGACATGGTGCAAGCCATCGCGATGTGCCCGTCGATCATCTCGACGATCCTCGCGGACGTGGACCGCGTCGTCGCGGGTGAAATCCGCATCGACGAACTGGTCGACGGCATCAGCGACACGAGCGAAGCCGCCGAACTCGACGAGGAAGCAGCGGACGCCGCTGCGGAAGAAGAGCTGGAAGCGAGCGCCTCGGACGAAGATTCGGACGAGGACGACGGCGACCTCTCGGATGACGGCGGCGAAAAAGCCAACGCCGCGCGCCTCGAGCAACTGACGACCGACAGCCTCGCGATCTTCGGGCGCGTGCGCGACCTGTTCGCGAGCGTGCCCGACATGCCCGTCACGGACAAGCGCCGCGCGACGGCCATCGCGAACCTGCGCGAGTCGATCCAGCAGGAACTCACGCCGATCCGCTTCACAGCCAAGACCATCGACCGCCTGTGCGCGGAAGTGCAGGCGCAGGTCGCGCAGGTTCGCGCGATCGAACGCCACATCCTGCAGATCGCCGTGGACCGCTGCGACATGCCGCGCGAAGCGTTCGTCGAATCGTTCCCGGGCAACGAAACCGATCTCGACTGGACGATGCGCGTCGCCGCGAAGTCGAAGTCGTACGGTCCGGCGCTCGAGCGTCACCTGCCTGCGATCCAGTCGGAACAGCAGAAGCTGGTCGACATCGAGGCGTCGATCGCGCTGCCGCTGCAGCAGCTCAAGCAGATCAACAAGCAGCTCGGCTCGGCGGAAGGCAAGATGCGCCAGGCCAAACGCGAAATGATCGAAGCGAACCTGCGTCTCGTCATTTCGATCGCGAAGAAGTACGTCAACCGCGGCATGCATTTCCTCGACCTGATCCAGGAAGGCAACATCGGCCTGATGAAGGCAGTGGACAAGTTCGAATACCGTCGCGGCTGGAAGTTCTCGACGTACGCAACGTGGTGGGTCCGTCAGGCCATCACGCGCGCGATCGCCGACCAGGCACGCACCATTCGTGTGCCCGTTCACATGATCGAATCGATCAACAAGCTGAACCGCATCCAGCGCGAGATCGTCCAGCAGACGGGCCAGGAGCCGCATCCGTCGGTACTCGCCGAGCGCATGGACATGCCCGAGGCGAAGATCCGCAGCATCCTGAAGATCGCGAAGAATCCGGCTTCGCTGGATTCGCCCGTGGGCGAAGATGCCGACACGACGCTCGGCGACATGATCGAGGACACGTCCGCAACGTCGCCCGCCGACGCCGCCGTGCACGCGAACATGCGCCGCGCGATCGACGAAGCGCTCGACGCTCTCACGCCGCGAGAAGCGAAGGTGCTGCGCATGCGCTACGGCATCGACACGGCGTCGGAACTGACGCTCGAAGAAGTGGGCCGCCAGTTCGACGTGACGCGCGAGCGTATCCGCCAGATCGAAGGCAAGGCGATCCGCAAGCTCAATCACCCGAGCCGCGCGGACAAGCTCCGCCCGTTCCTCGAACGCAGCTGATCGCTATCGCCGCCGCCTGATATCGGCGCGGCACGAGCCCAAAACGAAACGCGGCAGCCCAAAGGCCGCCGCGTTTTTTTATGCTTGCGGTTCGCTCGATGCGAACCGCATGACACGCTTAGTGATGCTCGCTGTATTCCTTGCGAGCCATCGGCGTTGCGCGAACCTTCGTGTACTGGAACGCCGGAATGGCCTTCACAGCGTCCTTGGTCGCGCCTGCCCACACCAGCTTGCCGCCCGTAAAGTCGATCTGCGAGAACGGCACGGCGACGTCATGCTGCGACACGCCGAGGAACTGATGCGCGGCGACGATCGCGAACGAAGCAGCATTGTCCGGCGCGATGATGATGTCGTGCAGCACGCCGACCTTCTGGCCCTGCTCGTTGTAGATCGGCTTGCCAAGCAGGCTCTTCTTCGCGCTCCAGCCGTTGACGATGATCGATTCCTGCTCGACGCTCACGCCGATGGTCTGCGAGCCTGCCACTTGCGCGCTTGCCTGGCCTGCCATCAAGCCGAACGTCGATGCCGCGATCAGAACCGCTGCCCACTTTGCCTTCATAGCTTATTCTCCGATGTGAAATGTTGCGAGGGACTGCCGCTGCTGTAAGAGGAAGCGTCATACCTTACCGCATCAGAAAGAAAAAGTCGCAGAAGGGTACGTAGGTTTTTTTCCGAGAATGCGTGGGCCGTTTCCGATACGCACGGCGACGCGCATCGGGTCGATATGCGCCGCTACTTCCCGAGCCGCAGTCCTTTGCCGATCACCGTGCCGTCTTTCTGGTTCACCAGCCAGACGGCCTGAACGTTCGCGTGCAGCGTCGAGGTGCGGCGCGTGATGTCGGTGGGTTCGTCGTCGGTGGGATCGCTGTGCTCTCGCGTCTCCGTCAGATACGGCGGTTCGAGCGTGCAGACGAGCACGATCGCGAAGCTGTCATCGGCCTGCTCGAAGGCTGCTTGCGGGACGGTCAGACGCCCGCGCGCCGCCGTCTTCGCCTTGCCTTCCGTCGCCAGTTCGATCGAATCGATATTCTGGATAAAGCCCTTGGCCTTTGCATCGGGCGCGATCACGAGGCCGCGCCCGCTCGGGCCGACGATGCTCTGGTAGAGTTGGATCGCGTCGGGATGTTCGTCGCTCGCAAGCGGCACATTCACACTCAGCACATGCGTATTCGACCGATACAGAATGCCGCGCGGCGCCGGAATCATGAACAGGAAAGTGCGTTGCCCGTTTTCAGCCGTCGCGGCATGGCCGCGCACGATGCGGTCGTAGGGTTCGCGCGCGAACTTGCGAATGCGAGTGGTCAGCGAATCCGTCGCGGCCGGGGGCATCTGGCTCGCGAGCATGTCGCGCACCTTGACAGGGTCGTCGGCGGTGAAGCGGTCGGGCGTTGCCGGGGCGCTTGCCTCATGAGCCACGTTGCCCTTGGGCGCGGCCGGCGTGGCGTTCGCCGCGCCGGCGCACAACGCCAGCGCAACACACAGCATGGGCAGCACGCGATTGCCCGAAGCAACCGTGCGATTCAGAAATTGCACAACATCCTCTCCGTTGAAAACGGCGCTATCGGTGCGCCTCGCTGCGTTGAACGCAATCCATTTCAGCACGCATTCTAAGCGTATTCGATCAACGGGATATGGCGTGCACGTATTTGCCCGAATGCGTTGGCGCAAAAAAAAGCCAGGCGCAAGCGCCTGGCGTCCATCGACATCGAACTGCACGGCGCGCGAAGCGCCTTCGTTCTTCTTGGTTATTTGATTGCGAGCACGCTGCTCACCGGTTGGCTCCACCAGGCGGGCAGGTTCTTGTACGGATTCGGCAAGTCCGTCGATGTGACGAACACGCTGCCCGCGCCATGCATCGCCGCGTACGACACGATGCCCGGCATCTGCTCCTCCGTCGCGCCGTACACCATGTGCACGAAACGCTTCGCCGGATAGCTGGCTTGCCACTTCGCCGCTGCATGGCTTGTGTAGCGCTTCGCCGAATCTTCGAATACGACGAACTGATCGGCGGTGGGCAGGCTTGCGTAAAGCTCGGGAATGTTCGTGCCCGGATTGCCCATCACTGAATACGCGGGCGAAAGCCCTTTGATGTAGTTGTAGACCGATTGATAGAACTGGATATGCGACGTCACGCTATCCGACGTCATCTCGTCGATGAAGAAGCCGTCGATCTTATAGAGCGCGACATACCGGTTGATGTCTGTCACGACGGCCGACAACGAACGCTTCGCATACGATGTCGACACATAGCCGATCACGCGGCCGCCTGCTGCATGCACCTTCGCGATTGCTGCGATATAGGCAGCGTCCGCATTCGTGCCGGGACCGCTGTTGGGATTCAGAATGACTGTGGTCGGCACTTTGGCCGCCGTCGTCGCGAGGTCGTTCCAGTAACCGGCGCACTTGCCGACGGGATCGAAATACGCGGGGACGATCAGCGGCAGCACAGTTGCCGCATAGGCATTTGCATGAACGACAATGGCCAACGGTGCCACTGCAAGCAACGCCACGCGACGCAACCACTGAATAGCGCGAAACCCTGAAACGGGCGTGCGAGCGTTGAACATCTCGATGCCTCCTGACGACGGCTTTTATCACCGTCCATCGTTTGGCCCGCTGCGGATGCAACGGGCAACTGGCTAACTCCTGCACGGAGTCCCTATAGCTTTGCGTCGCCGGATCGCTCCGGTTTTGCCCTTCCGTGTATATCGACGCCCAGTTGCCCGTCTTTAGGCTTTAATGCGGAATTTTAAATAGGGAGAGAATGCAGAGATATTCGATAGCTTTGTGATCCTGATGATTTTAACGTTTGCGAATTGCGATAACGCGATTCGCAAACGTTTCCTTTTCCATATTCGCAGTACTGCGGCCGCGAAAAACTTATTGCACGCTTGATCCGAGCAACCCGCGCGCCGCGAGATTCGCGTACAGCGCGCGCACGCCGAAGGTCCAAGGCGCGATCTCCGTGCACAGTTGCACCGTGTTGCGCAACGCGCCGAGTTGCGGCGTCGAGATCGTCACGATATCGCCGAGGTGATGCGTGAAGCCACCGCCTTTCGCGTCGCGGTCTTTGATCGGCGAAAACATCGTGCCGAGGAACAGCATGAAGCCATCCGGATACTGATGATGCTTGCCGCACGTCTGCGCGACGAGGTCGGCGGGATCGCGGCTGATCTCCGACATATGGCTCACGCCTTCGAGCAGAAAGCCATCGTCGACGCCTTCGACGCGCAGCGACACGCTCGTGCGCCGTACGGTATCCAGCGTGAAGTCGCCATCGAAGAGCCGCACGAACGGTCCGATCGAGCACGAGCCGTTGTTGTCCTTGCACTTGCCGAGCAGCAATGCCGAGCGCCCTTCGATATCGCGCAGGTTCACATCGTTGCCGAGCGTCGCGCCGACGATCACGGCCTTGCTGTTGACGGCCAGCACGATTTCCGGCTCGGGGTTGTTCCATGTCGATGCGGCGAGCAGGCCGACATCCGCGCCGAAGCCCACGGACGACATCGGCTGCGACTTCGAAAACACTTCCGCGTCCGGGCCGATGCCGACTTCCATGTATTGCGACCACGCGCCGCGACGCTCGAGTTCCGCCTTCAGACGCGCCGCCGCTTCCGAGCCGGGCTTGATCTTCGACAGGTCCGTGCCGATCACCGTTGCAATCGTCTGCCGCACTTCTTCCGCCTTCGCGGGATCGCCGCCCGCCTGCTCTTCGATCACGCGCTCGATCAGGCTCACGGCGAACGTGACGCCGCATGCCTTGATCGGTTGCACGTCGCAGGGCGCGAGCAGTTGCAGGTTCGCCGACGCGTCGTTCGCGAGACTCGCGGCGATCAGTTCGGCTGCGCTGCCCAGCCGTTCGCCGGGCGCATTGCGTGCGATCTCGACGGCATCGGCGCGTTCGAACAGATCGGCCGTGGTCGGCGCGCTCGATGTGATGTCGAACACGTCGCCATTGCGCACGACCACGACGCTCGGCCCTTCATAGCGGTCTGTCTTGCGCCATACGCGGCCAACCAGCAGCGCGCGGCCGAGATCGTCAGGAAGATAGTTCGTTTCGTTCGATGCAGTCATGAGGCGAGTCTCCAATCATTGTTGGTCAATGCGAATGCCGCGGATTCCCG
>Ga0247692_1000135_pt1 | contig 16612 bp, 17 predicted proteins | sample CNK33_metaG_FD_183041 | JGI IMG/M metagenome (GOLD analysis project Ga0247692, IMG submission 183041) | Soil microbial communities from Purdue University Martell Research Forest, Indiana, United States - CNK33 | ecosystem: Environmental > Terrestrial > Soil > Temperate forest > Bulk soil...
GGCTATCGAACTCGCGCATCCTGCGCAGACGGCTGAGTTCCTGTCGCAGAGCACGGGTGTGCGGCTCGACGTGTGGTCGAAGGCCTTGCCGAGGCTGGAATGGGGTATGCACTACCCGCTCACCAACGAGGTCGTCAAGGCGCAGCAGGACGCTGCGGATCTCGCGTATCGCGAGCATGTCAATCCGAAACGCGTCGACGTGCGCGAAGCGATCGTCGATATCCAGCAATAGCCATCAATCGCGTACCTCGTCGATATGAGCCAGCGTTATCTGTTTGACGTGTTCGGGCGGATCATGTTGATCGAGAGAAGCGAGGACGGTTGGGCAGCCTTCTACGTCGATCAGACGAGAATCGCACGCGGTGGCTTCGATGAAGCGAATGCGTAACGTTCGACTCACGATCTCTTGGGCCGGATAGTGCAGGCTCCGCCTAGCGAGCGTGCGCCTCGCGAAGGCACACATCGCCTTTGCGTTTGGCGATGGCGGCGCTCGCGGCGGCATAGTCCTCGGAGAACGCTCGCTGCGCGAAGCACGGCGCCGACGTCGCGAGCAGCGCATCGATCTTTGCGAACTGCTTGTCGAACACCCAGGGCCGGCGTGCGAGCGTGCGGTCGTTGAGCCAGTAGGGGCTCCAGTCCCGGGTCGTCTCGATGATCTCGCGCGCGAATTCCGGCCCGTACTCGAGCCCGCCCTCGATCACGACATCGATATACGACTCGACGAGCGGAAACCTGGCGTCCGGAACCGGAAGCCCTTCGCCCGGCGCCTTGCCTTCGGTTTTCGGCACGTAGACCCAGACAGTTCCCTGCGCCGGTAGTGGCTGCCACGATACGGGCTCGATGAGCGCGCGCGGCACCTCGACGCGCACGTATCCCTTCTCGCGCTCATCGAACGCGGACATGTCGTTGCCGGCAACGGGATAGATCACGCCGTTGATTGTCATCGGCGCTTCACCCTCGAACGGACGCCGCAGTCCGAGTGCCGTGAAGCCAGTACGCGCGCGGTCGCTCCAGCTGCGCACATAACCGAACGCCGCCGAAACGCGCACCGGAATCGCTGCGACCGGTTTGCCGGCCGTGTCGTTGCGCGATGGCGTGTTGATGAGCGAGCCGTAGCCGAAGATGAACTGCGTCGGCTGATCGGGAAGACGCGTTCCCCAGAAGTCGGCGGTCTGTGCGTGCGCCGCCGAGCTAACGAGCGCCAGTGCGACAACGAATCCTCGAATCTTGGCCATCGCTGACATCGTCAGATCTCCGTCAACTGCGTTGACGCAGATGATCGCTCATGCCAGACCGCCCGGCAACTGCGCGCGCCGGGATTGCGCGCACAGTCGTGGTTCCTGAATCTGACGACGCTGCCTTGCGCTACGCGTAGTACTCGTCGGGCAGCAGCATGTCTTCGAAGAACGCGCCGAATCTGCCCTGTGGGTCGCGGATATGGCATTCGACGACCCATCGCATCGCGGCGGGACGGCGCTCGAGTCGCGCCAGGGGACCCGCATGAATCGCGGCATGCGGATAATCCGAAAGTCGGTGGCCCGCGACGACGGGATCGAGGAGCCAACCCGCCTTCGACGCGGCCTCGGCGGCGTGCCGGTACAGTTCGGCGCCCGTGAGCCCCTCGTTGATCCACAACGCACGAACGTCATGGAACAACGCTTTGACGTCGCGCGCGCAACGCGCATGCTCCGCATGATCTCCGACCACGAAGGTGTCGCCCGCATCGCCTTCCCATGCACCGTAACGCGGGCCGATGTCGATGAAGAAAATGTCGTTCTCCGCGAGCACGACGCGGGACGCTGGCTGCTCCGTCAACGGCCTCGCCGTGTTCGCGCCAAAACGCACGATGACGGGATGCCACGTGCGCGCCATCCCGGCATCCGCGAGCAAGCTCTGCGTCAGCTGAACGGCGTCGTCTTCCGTCATCCCTGGCTCGATATGACTCGCGACTTCGCGAATCACCGCGAGTGTCTTCGCACGTGTGTCGAGCATCCCGAGAATTGAAAACCCACGCCCGACCTCTTCGGGATCTTGAACTTGCGAATCTTGCACATGGACCTTTTTTGAACTTCAACATCTCTCGTTTCGATAGACGCCTCATCACCAGCCTGCGAGAAACTCGTGCAGCAACGTGATGTAGAGCGTCGGCTCTTCGACGTTGGGAAAATGACCTGAACGCTTCATCTCGACGAATTCCACGTCGGAAATCAGGCTCGCGCACTCCTGACCGTCCTGCACGCTGTTGAGCCGGTCGTAGCGTCCGGACATGACCAGTGTATTGGCCTCGATGCGCGGCAGCGCTGGCCTCAGATCGAAGCCCGTCAACGCCGCTGCGGCCGAGGCCCATTCTGGGGGCGTCAATGGAAAGCGGCGCTCTTCGCTGATCCACGCCGCCTTCGTTGGCTCGCTCGCGTAAGGGCCGAAGGACAGCTTCAGCAGATATTCCTGCTGCTCGTCATGCGTCATGCCCTTGAATTCATCGGCATGTTCCGCAATCAGCCGCGCCGATGACGATGTCTCGCCATGACACTTCGGCACTACGAGCACCAGGCTGTGAATGCGCGCGGGGTATCTCGCAGCGAGACCTTGCGCGACGTAACTGCCCATCGACGATCCAACGACACGAGCGTCCGTCATCCCGAGCACATCGAGGACGCCTGCGGCATCGTCGATATGGTCGTCGATCGTATAGTGCGCGGGACGCGCCGATTCGCCATGACCTCGCGCGTCGATTGCGACCGTCGTGAAGTACGGCATGAACGACTCGACCTCCTTCGACCACACCCGCCCGCTCGCGCCGAGTCCGTGAAGAAACAGCAGCGGCGGTCCCGTCCCTTCTATCGCGACACTAAGATCGACACCGTTCACGTGCAATATCGGCATGGTTTGAGTACTCTTTCAGGCAGTTACGGAAACGTCTGCGGACGCCGGGCGCATGTCGATGCCGAGATGCGCGCGCAGGAACATGGCGCCTTCTTCCAGCGCGGCATCCGCTTCGTCGAGAACGGAATGCCATATGTGCCATTCATGAATCATTCGTGGCCAGATATCGAGGCGCACTCTCGCCTGCGCAGCACCTGCCTTGCCCGCGAAGCGCACCGAATCGTCAAGTAAGGTCTCGTTGCCGCCGACGTGAATCAGCAACGGTGGCAAGCCAGCCAGGTCGCCGAACAGCGGCGACGCGAACGGCGTGGTGTGCAACTGCGCACGCAAGTAGTTTTGTGCAAAGAATGCAAGACCTTCCGGTGAAACGATGGGATCGACGCTCGCCTTTGTCAAGACGGATGGTCCCGACATGCTCAAATCGAGCCACGGCGAAATCAGGAACGCCGCAGACGGCAGAGCGAGACAGCGACGCTTCAGATCCAGCATCAGCGACGCGCACAGTCCACCTCCCGCCGAATCGCCGACGAGCGCGATCGATTCCGGCGCATATCCCTGCTGCAACAGCCAGCACCAGGCGGCAACGGTGTCATCGAAGGCTGCGGGGTAAGGATGCTCCGGCGCCCGCCGGTAATCGAGCGCATACACATTCGCCGTCGTGCGCACGGCGATCTCGGCGATCAGTGTGCGGAACGTCTCGGGCTCACCCATCACGAATCCGCCGCCGTGCAGAAAGAGGATCGCCTTACCGGCTAACCCCTGCGGCGCGCTGCAATGGAGTCCCTTGAACCCCGGGGAGTCGACGGTTCTAAAGCTCGCTCGAGGATTGACGGGCAGAGGTCCGTAGAGCGCCTTCAGTCCTTCGCGCAGTTGCGGCGCGGACATCTGCGCATGCGCGTCCTTGCTGACGCGCTCGATATTCGAAATGACGTTGATCAACTGTGTGTTCGACATGCTCTTGCCCCAGACGGTGACAGAGATTGAATAGCGACGCCGCGAACGTTCGACCGTCCGGTTCAAAGGCTTTCCGGCGAAGGACCGACATGCCACTCAGGCTCCCTGAACTCCGAAATCGGTGCATGCGGGTCGATCTCGATCACTTGCCCACCGAACACGAGCGACGGCAAACGCGATACGTGTAGCGCTTCAGCTTCCGCTACCGCATCTCGCCGTTCCGACAGATTGACGACACGCAGCGCAAAGCGGGTCTTGTCGATCAACGTGTCCATGCTCTCGACCACTGCGACGCAGATCGAGCAGCCATCGTGATACAGCGTTATGGGAGTCATTTGCTTCTCCATCAATATAGTTCGGATATCTGCATGCTTACGACGCACTGCAAACCGACGAGCATTGTCGGCTGGCCGCGCTAAGGGGTCCATGGGCGCGAGATTCGAACTCAAGCCAAAGAAGGGCATCGAACGGCCATCTCCGCACACGCATGCCGATGCCGTATCCGATGCGCTGCGCACGCGGCTTCATTTCCGGACACAACACGTCAACAAAGCGCCATGCCGCGATCCCGATCAAACCGCAGCCATACACTCGATTGCGTTCAACGAATCAGGGGCAACGATGCATATCGGAATCCTTGTCCTGCCACGTCACAGGGCGTCGGACCTTGTTGCGGCAATGGACACACTCAGCCTGCTCGATGAAGGCTCTAACAACGGCGAACACTACCGGTTCCAGCTGATCGGGCTGGACTTCATGTATGTGACGGGGAAAGGCGGCCTCGCCGTGATGGCCGATTCGACCATTGCGACCACCGCGCCCGATTTCGACACGCTGCTGATAGCGGGCGGCGAATCAGACCGGTCGCCGACCGCCGCGGCGCTCGTCGAATGGATCGCCGCAGCGGGGCAAAAGGCGCGCCGCATCGGCGCGGTCGGCGAGGCGGTACCGTTGCTTGCGAGCGCGGGTCTGCTCGACGGATGTACGGTCGCGCTTCACCCCGCCGCGCTTCGGCGGTTCTCGCAACGATGGCCGACCGTCGTCGCGAGGTCCGATCAATCCTTCATACGTGACGGCAAGGTGTTGACGGCGTTCGGCCCGGAATCCAGCGTCGAGCTTGCGCTTGAACTCGTCAGAGATGACTTCGGACAGTTCGCCGCGTCGCAACTGGCTCAACGTCTCGACACCTGCTGTCGAACGTCAATGAAACGGGCCGCGCGACCCTGTCTTCGCATGGGCAAACGCGCCTGCATCCGCGAACTTCAGCATTACATCCTGTCGCACCTGTCGGCGGATCTTTGCGTGTCCCGCCTCGCTGCCCGCGCCGGGATGAGCGAGCGTCATTTCGCACGCGTGTTCGTCCACGAAACGGGCACCACCCCGCTCGAATTCGTGCGCACGCAACGCGTCACGCGAGCGATGCGATTGCTCGTCCAATCCACTCACTCCATTGCGCAGATCGCCCAGTTGTGCGGCTTCAGCGGAGCGCAGACGCTCAGGCGCAACGTGACGGCCGTTCTCGGCACAACGCCGCTTGAACGCTGAGCGTTACCCGTCGCAAGCGAACTTCAGAACGCCTCTTGGCCGACTGGCCGTTCTCTGTCCTTCGATGGCCGAAATTTGATCGTTGAGCTACTTTCGGCCACGCGATTCATGAACCAGAATTTGTTCCAGGACACCGGGCCCTTGCCCGATCGGGATTCAAAATATTCAGGAGGTTCATCATGTCCACGCTTTCTTCCCCTGGCTCACAAGTTGTCCGAAATAGCGCTTCCATCAAGAATCTGCCAGTGAACCTGTTTGGCTCTGTCATGGGTATTGCCGGCCTCTCCCTCGCTTGGCGGCTCACGAGCTACGAGTTCGGCGTGAGCCCCTATATTTCAGGCGCAATCGGCACCTCGCCGTCGTGGTTTTCCTGCTGCTCAGCGGCGGATACCTCGTTAAGTGGTTCAGGCATCCCGGCGCAGTGGCCGGCGAATTCCGTCACCCGATTGCGGGCAACTTCTTCGGCACGATCACGATAGCGATCCTGCTGCTGTCGTCCGTCATCGCGCCCGTCAGCCTGTTGCTTTCCGAAGTGGTCTGGACGATCGGCACCATCAGCACGGTGGCGCTCTCGTTCGTGATCGCGAGCCGTTTGCTGCAGGGCAAGATCGATGCGGGCCACGCGGTTCCGGCGTGGCTGATACCGGGCGTGGCGACACTCGACATTGCCGTGGCCGGCGGCACGATGCCGATGCCCTGGGCGCATGAAGTCAACCTGTTCGGGCTCGCCGTTGGCGCGATGATCGCGCTGCTGTTCTTCACGATGATCATGTCTCGCCTGATCCATCACGAGCCGCTGCCCGTCGGGATGGTGCCCTCGATGGTGATTCTGATCGCGCCGTTTGAAGTCGGCTTCCTCGCGTACACGAACTTCACCCAGCACGTCGATACGTTTGCGGGCCTGCTTTTCTACTTCGGTCTGTTCGTGTTCGTGACGCTGGCGTTCAAGGTGTTCCGAAAGGGCATCCCGTTTGCGGCCGGCTGGTGGGCGATCAGCTTTCCGATGGCCGCGCTGACGAGCGCGTCGCTGAAGTACTCGACGTTTGTGCAAGCCTGGCCCGTGACGCTCATTGCGATCGCTCTGCTCACGCTTCTCACCATTGCGATCGCCGTGCTGTTCATCCGGACGCTGCACTTCCTGTTCAACGGCAAGCTTCTCGGCGCGTAAGCATGGATGCTGCGGCGTGAATTTCATGCCGCAGCAGGTCTTGCGTCACACCAACCTCCACGCACCGTTATCGTCGCGGGCGTGGAGGTTTTGTTTCGTCCGCGCAAAAGTGAACTCGCTGCTGCCCTTGCCGGGAAGCGAAGAACAGAGCATCGAGCAACGCATTCAGGAACGATTCAACGACTTCATACGGCACGACGCATGTCGCGTGGCGTCCTTCAATGCGGGACCACACCAGTTCGACATCGAAACCATCAACAACCAGTTCCACCGCTGCGAGGATGAATCGCTCGTCACCGGACGACACGGGTAACCGGAAATGGATGATGCATTCAGTCGACCTTCTCGAATGCATCAGGAGCGGGATGAACGCGGATGACAAGTCGCCTCTCCCTGAATGAACGATGGATGCTACGGCAACTCACTAACCGCGTGACGCACGTGCGGACGCCACGCGTTGTGAGATTGACTCCCGCACATAGGCCTCGCCAAGCGCATCGAGGTTCGGGTCGAGAAACGCACCGATAGTGCCGATGTCATTGATGCGCAGTATCGAACGACCCAAGGTCGTGACTAATACCGTTCCATAGAGTCAAACGAACAGGAAGATCGAGCTCGTTTCGAACGCGCTCCATCCAGACCTGGAGCTTTGCGCCCAGAACCTTGTCTAGCATATAAGAACCTGCAAAAAATAAGACTGAACCGCCGTGGCGGATGACGACGCCAGAACGCCAGGCCGGACTACGAAGCCATTTTCAGACCGATCACGCCGACGACGATGCACCCGAGAAAGGCCATCCGGGCAGGCGACGCGGAATCGCCGAACAGATAGACGCCAAGAATGGCCGTACCCGCTGCGCCAATGCCCGTCCACACGGCATAAGCGCTGCCGATGGGCAAAGTCCGCACAGAAGCTGCCAGAAGCGTCATGCTGGCCAGCAGCGACAGCGCGGTGCCGAGCGTTGGCCAAAAGCGTGTGAATCCTGCGCAATACTTCAGACCAGTGGCGAAGAGAATTTCGAAAACCCCTGCCAGGAACACACAAAACCAAGCCACCTGATGCACCTCCCCACAAAAAAAGAACACCCAATTGCCAGATCATGGCCGTCCCATTCTGCCAACGAATAGCATCGAGGTGAGCCGTGGGAAGCCGTCAGAAACGGTCAAGTTGCGATAAGGTCAGGACACGCACGGACGGAAATCCGCATCGGGTTACGAATGAGGCGTGATGCGAAATAACGGCCACACTCGGCCCATTTCCTGCCATCGGTTCTGATGACGGCGTCCTGACGCATACAATGCAGATAGCTTCAATCGATCAGCGTCCGGAGTCATGATGCGAATCGCTCTCTTGGTGTTTCCCGGCGTCCAGATGCTCGACCTTGCCGGGCCAATGGACGAGTTTACCGAAGCGAACTGTCAGCTCGGCGATCCGAACGCCTACGCACTGCTGACCGTCGCCCCTACCCTGGAAACTCTCTCCGCGTCGAATGGCATGCGGTTTCTTCCCGATGCGTCCATCGCCGACGCACCCTGCGACATCGACACCCTGCTCGTAGCCGGAAGCCCGCGCATTAACGAATATGAAGAGAATGGGGAGTTGATTGCGTGGCTCGTCGGACAGTCCCGCTACGTGCGCCGGCTAGGCTCCGTCTGTTCGGGCGCGTTCCTGCTCGCCCGTGCGGGCTTGCTCACGGGCAGGCGCGCGACCACGCACTGGAATTCCGCGGCACGGCTCGCAAAGAACTATCCGAACGTGCGTGTCGAACCTGACCATATCTTCGTCAAGGATGGTCCTGTGTACACGTCTGCGGGCGTAACGGCTGGAATGGATCTCGCACTTGCCCTGGTCGAAGAAGATCACGGCCGTGGCGTGGCATTGCGCGTCGCCCGTGAACTCGTGATGTTCGTCAAACGCCCTGGCGGTCAATCGCAATACAGTCTGCATCTGGCGGCGCAGGTCACCGAACGCAGCCCGTTGCGGGACATTCAGGAATCGATTCTCAACGATCTGTCGGCGGAACTTTCCGTCGAAGTGCTAGCCGGTCGGGCGGGAATGAGCGTCAGAAACTTTTCGCGGATGTTCAAGCGTGAGACGGGCACGACGCCCGGCGATTTCGTCGAAATCGCGCGCGTGCAGGCTGCCAGACGAATGCTCGAGGAAAGCGACACGCCCCTCAAGAAAGTAGCGTACGTGTGCGGATTCAGTGACCAGAACAGCTTGCGCCGCGCGTTCATCCGGCGTCTCGGCGTGACGCCGATCGAATATCGCCAGCGCTTTCGCGGCGAGGGTCCGGCGCTGCTGGAAACCGTGCGGCAGGCTATTGCCGCCACTTGAGACACTGCACTCCGGCTACCGGCAGCACGAGACATCACACGGGAGACGGCACATCCCGTCTCCCGATTGCTATTCGTAATGGCTAAGAGAATGCTCGACATGCGCGCGGACTTCATTCATGTTCAATGTCCTCGTCGTCGAGATGATAGAAGTCAACTGCGACTCGGAATGCGCGCCCACCTGCCGATAGACGAGAATGCCCTCGCGAAAGATCATCAACGTCGGTACTGAGCGTATGCCGGCCGCCGCTGCGAGATCCCAGCGTTCTTCCGTGTTGACCTTCACGAAGTCGATGTCCGGAAACGCTGAGGCGGCGGCCTCGAACACGGGTGCAAAATGCCGGCATGGTCCGCACCAGGGCGCCCAGAAATCGACGACCACGATCCCGTCCGGCGCGATGATCGATTCAAGCGTATCCGGATGCAGTTCAAGCAATGCTACTCATAACTCCTCTCAATTTCAACCATTTCCAAACGACTGCGCGCTGCGTACGAAGCGCTAACGGTCAGAGAAATTATGAGGGGTTCGAAATGAGGCTGACGGTCAGAACGGCACCAGTTCCGGCTACCGCGAGGCGCGCTGCCGATGCGTGGCCGTCAAGCACATCAACGTGGCCGCTATTGCGACCATGTCACGCTTTCCGTCGCGGTCTCGGGCGTCCAGAATGACCTTGGGAATCGCAATTCCGCGTTGCCCGCCATCGCGAGTCTGAGGCTACTCTGCTGCCGCTACCGAAACGTGATGGGTCACTTTGGCACCTGTTTGTGTGCGTCCCGATATGAAACTCTCACATGCGCTTTCCCTTATCTTCACGCTGGGCTGTCTCGTGCTCCTTCGTGCTCTGCATCGCCGGTTGCTCATTGCCGCAACTTATGGACAGCTTGCTCACCGGGCCCTCTGCGGGCTCCACATCCGATCAGGGACCAGAAGTTGTCGACGGTATTGATGTCTGGTTGCATGGCGCACCCACCCGTCCGTATGACATCGTCAAGCAGACGACGGTCACCAACTGGCTGCCGCTACCCGGCATGCATGGCACGACGTCGCGCATCGTAAATGCGGTTCGGCAAGCGGGTGGCGATGCCGCTATCGTCTACAACACGCACACGTATCGGGAGTCGACCAATACGCATCGACACATCTACGTGTCGACCATCGAGCGTGCCGAGATTGCTGTCGTCCGATACCGATAGCAAGAATGCGCCATCCGTTCGACTTGAAACGACCAGAGAACACCTGGTTTTCGAGCGCAATGTTTATCACTTTCATCACCGCAACCCGTGACTCACCCGATCGTAGAAACACCATCAATCGCAAGCACAGGCGGCACCTCCTGCACCAGGAAATCCGGCAGCGCCCGCACCGACGGCAACTGATTCTGCCCATACGGCACGAGTGCCGTCAGTTGCGCATCGCCGCATGTCCAATCGGCTACACGCGCATCACGCGGCCATCGGCGAGTTCTTCCTTGCAGACATAACCGGCAACGCGACGATGCCAAGGCCTGCGACGGCCGCATCCTTTAGTGTGAGCATGCAGCTCGTCATCAGCACCGGCGACACGCGATGTCCTCCGGCGCTTCGGGCAGCTTCGCGCCATCGAAGAAATCGGGGCTGCTGAAGAGCATCACGGCGTCGGTGCGAGCGGGCGCTGGATCAAGGTCGAATCCTGCAAGGGCTGACTGTGAGCTCGAATCGCGTCGAACCCATCTGACGACGGAACGAGACAGGCGCCGCATGATCGAGTGCGTGAAGTTGTTCTTCGGCGCAGGTGTGTTCGCGTGGCTTGCGATGGTATCCGTCATCCTGCATCGCATGTTCCACGCCGCGCCGCCCGTGGTTGCGACCGCAGCGTGGCTGGCCAATACACACGGCGCGCCGGAATTGCTCGCGCAGACCACCTGGGCATATGGCGCGTTCCAGTTGCTATGGTTGCTCCGGCTTCTGCCGTAGATCATGAAGCAGCCGTTCGCGCCGTCGTACTAGGCGTTCACGTGGCGCTTGCGGCGATTATCGTCGGCACTGGTGTGTGCGCCTGGCAGGGCAAGCGGGAACGAGAACGTTCCACCCTAAGCCTTTACGAATGCTCAGCGACGCGCCTGACATGGTTGAGCGCGTGCCTGCTGTCCCCGCTCCCTGCAAGGGCTGTCACTCTCTACCAAAAAAAATGGCGCCGCGGGCTGAATGCCCGCGGCGCCATTGCGTGGCGCTACGACGAGAACAACCCACCGTAGCCCGACAGCACGCTTACATCTCCACGGTGTCGGCCACTTGCTTGAAGTCCTCGATCTGGTCGAAGTTCATGTACTGATAGATCTTGTCGCCATTGGCGTTGAGCACGCCCATGTCGGCCATGTACTCCTCTTTGCTCGGGATCTTGCCCAGACGCGAGCAGATCGCTGCCAGTTCCGCCGAGCCGAGATACACGTTCGTGTTCTTACCCAGGCGGTTCGGGAAGTTACGGGTCGAGGTCGACATGACCGTCGCGCCTTCGCGCACCTGTGCCTGATTGCCCATGCACAGCGAGCAGCCCGGCATTTCGGTACGTGCACCGGCCGTGCCGAAGACGCCGTAGTGGCCTTCCTCGGTCAACTGCTTCTGGTCCATCTTGGTCGGCGGCGCCACCCACAGCTTCACCGGGATATCGCGCTTGCCTTCCAGCAGCTTCGACGCGGCACGGAAGTGGCCGATGTTGGTCATGCACGAGCCGATGAACACTTCGTCGATCTTCGCACCGGCCACGTCCGACAGCGTCTTCACGTCGTCCGGATCATTCGGGCAGGCCACGATCGGCTCGTGGATGTCGGCCAGGTCGATTTCGATGACGGCTGCGTACTCGGCGTCGGCATCCGGCGACAGCAGTTGCGGGTCGGCCAGCCACTGCTCCATCGCCTTGATGCGGCGCTGCAGGCTGCGCGGGTCCTGGTAGCCTTCAGCGATCATCCACTTCAGCAGCGTGACGTTGCTGTTGAGGTATTCGATGATCGGTGCCTTGTTCAGGTGGACCGTGCAACCGGCGGCCGAGCGCTCAGCGGACGCATCCGACAGTTCGAACGCTTGCTCGACCTTCAGATCGGGCAGGCCTTCGATTTCAAGAATGCGGCCCGAGAAAATGTTCTTCTTGCCTTGCTTGGCAACCGTCAGCATGCCTTGCTTGATGGCGTACAGCGGAATGGCGTTGACGAGGTCACGCAGGGTCACGCCCGGCTGCATCTTGCCCTTGAAGCGGACCAATACCGATTCCGGCATGTCCAGCGGCATCGTCCCCGTAGCGGCCGCAAAGGCGACCAGGCCCGAACCGGCCGGGAAGCTGATGCCAATCGGGAAGCGGGTGTGCGAGTCGCCGCCCGTGCCGACGGTGTCGGGCAGCAGCATGCGGTTCAGCCACGAGTGGATCACGCCGTCGCCCGGACGCAGCGCGATGCCGCCACGGTTGCTGATGAAGTTCGGCAGGGTCTGGTGCGTCTTCACGTCGACCGGCTTCGGATAAGCGGCCGTGTGGCAGAACGACTGCATGACGAGATCGGACGAGAAGCCCAGGCACGCCAGGTCTTTCAGTTCGTCGCGCGTCATCGGGCCGGTGGTGTCCTGCGAGCCGACCGAGGTCATGCGCGGTTCGCAGTACGTGCCCGGGCGGACGCCCTGGCCTTCCGGCAGACCGCAGGCGCGGCCGACCATCTTCTGCGCCAGCGAGAAGCCCTTGCCGCTGTCGGCCGGTTGCTGCGGCAGGCGGAACAGCGTGGACGGAGCCAGACCCAGCGCTTCACGTGCCTTCGCCGTCAGTCCACGGCCGATGATCAACGGAATGCGGCCGCCGGCTCGCACTTCGTCGAACAGCACGGCGGACTTGACCTGAAACTCGGCGATCACTTCGCCGTTCTTCAGCGCCTTGCCTTCGTAGGGGCGCAGTTCGACCACGTCACCCATTTCCATCTTCGACACGTCGAGTTCGATCGGCAGCGCGCCGGCATCTTCCATCGTGTTGTAGAAGATCGGAGCGATCTTGCTGCCCAGGCACACGCCGCCGAAACGCTTGTTCGGGATGAAGGGGATGTCTTCGCCCGTGAACCACAGCACCGAGTTCGTAGCCGACTTGCGCGAGGAGCCGGTGCCGACCACGTCGCCCACGTACGCGACCAGGTGGCCCTTTTCCTTCAGCGACTCGATGAACTTGACGGGACCACGCTTGCCGTCCTCTTCCGGCGTGATGCCGGGGCGGGCGTTCTTCAGCATCGCCAGCGCGTGCAGCGGAATGTCCGGGCGGGTAGTGGCATCCGGGGCCGGCGACAGGTCGTCGGTGTTGGTTTCGCCCGTCACCTTGAACACGGTGATGGTCAGGCTTTGCGGCACTTCCGGACGGCTGGTGAACCATTCGGCGTCGGCCCAGCTTTGCAGCACGGCGCGGGCGTTGGCGTTGCCCTTGTCGGCCAGTTCCTTGACGTCGTGGAACTGATCGAACATCAGCAGGGTTTTCTTCAACGCTTCGGCGGCCACGGTGCCGACTTCGGCGTCGGACAGCAGCTCGATCAGCGGCTGGATGTTGTAGCCGCCCAGCATCGTGCCGAGCAGTTCAGTGGCGCGGGCGCGCGAGATCAGCGCGCAGGCGGTCTCGCCTTTGGCCACGGCGGCCAGGAATCCCGCCTTCACGCGCGCGGCTTCGTCCACGCCTGCGGGCACGCGGTTGGTGATCAGGTCGAGCAGGGGCTGCTCTTCGCCGGCGGGCGGATTCGTCAGCAGTTCCACCAGCTCGGCGGTCTGCTGAGCCGTCAGCGGCAGGGGAGGAATGCCGAGCGCGGCGCGCGCGGCTACATGAGCACGAAAGTTTTCAAGCATGGGAGACCTGCTGGTATTGCGTTTCAGGGGAGGACTTGTCAGGCACGTCGAAGCTGCTCCGGGCACTGCTTTGATCGCGATTTTAATTGCAATACCCTACGAGGTCAAATGTCTTATGTCTTATATAAGAGTTGAAAAACAGAAACATTCGAGATGAAGGACATTCAACCGGCTGTTTCAGCCAGGAAGCAGACCTTCGGGTGCACACGCGCTATCAGGATCGCCGCGAAACCTGGCTCGGGCATGACCCCGTGGACTCGCGAATCTGTAATTGCGCCCGCACCTCATGTCCATGCTGAACCCGCTTGCCATCGAGTGCGTCGAGCAGGTGTTGCGCTGCAAGCCTTCCAATCTCGGCGGTGTCGACTCGCATGGTCGTGAGTGCGGGACGCATCTCTTTCGCGATCGCGAGATCGTCGAAGCCCGTGACGGACAATTCGCCTGGAATGGCGATCCCCAGATCCTCCGCCTCGCGCAGCACGCCCAATGCAATGTGGTCGTTGCCGCAGATGATCGCGGTCGGGTGCTCGCCTGCCGATTGCCAGATCGAGCGCAAGCTGCGCCGCCCGAATCCGATCGTCGATTCGCCTTCGAACATGTGTTCCGGCCTGACGGCGAGGCCGTGTCGTTCGAGCGCCGAGCGAATGCCCGCGACGCGCGCCTGGACCCGGTCGTTGTCGCGAGTCGGCTGGATGCAGACCGCGAACGAGCGGTGGCCGAGGCCAATCAGATGTTCGGTGATTTCAACGTAGGCCGCGTGATTGTCGAAGCCGATGCAGTCGTGCGGGCTGCCCTCGCGATACGCATACGTGACGGCGTAAGGCACCCGGTAGAGCCGCAATGCATCGAACAGTTCGGCCGGATGCGCCTCGCCAACGATAGCCATCGCCTCGACGCCACGCGCGAGCATCGCGCGCACCTGCACGATCGCCTGCGTGGGGTCGTAGTTCGAGCAGCCGAGCACGAGCGTGATGCCGCGCGCCGCGAACGCCGCCTGCATGCCGCTCACCTGCGAGGCGAACACCTGATCGTCGAGGGTCGGAATGATGATGCCGGCGATATGGCTGCGCGTCGACGCGAGCGCACGTCCCGCCGCATTCGGAAACCAGTTGAGCGTGAGCGCGGCGTGCTCGACGCGCTCACGTACGTTGGCCGAGACTTTGTCCGGCTCGTTGTAAACGCGCGACACGGTCGCCGTCGATACCCCCGCGAGTTTCGCGACATCCGAAAGCACCGTGCGCCCTGTATTGCGACGGGCGCGGCTCGTTGGCGTGCGGGCCTGGGCCGTGTCGGCAGCGGGCGCGGGAGAATTAGGGGAGCGAGGCATCGGATCAGGCAGTGACGGTTGAACGAGGGCGGACGCAGCAAGCGCCGTCATCATACCGTCGCGGCGTTTCGCAGGGCGCGCGCACGCTTGTGCTCATGCGGGCGCGCCGAGCGCGGCGATGCGCGAGCGGAAATGCTCGGTGCCGGCGACGATCTTGTCGAGCACCGCATCGAGCGCCCAGAAGCGCTCGCGAACGTCGTAGTCGATCACGCGGCAGCGAATCGACTCGAAGGTGCCGATGCGCTGATGGTAGATCTTCGCGAGCGCCGGATAGCCAAGCGCTTCGGAAACGGCGGCGAGAACGAGAAACGTCGACAGTTCCTCCGCGAGTGCCGGGTCCTGTGCTGCATCGTTGCGCAGCCACTTGTAGAGGTCGGGGTGAAAGTTCGTGAACACACCGTTGAAGCCTGCCGAGCCGGCCTTCATCGCGTCCCACGCGATCGCCGCGTTGGCGTTCAGGACCTTCAGCGGCGAACCCTGCGCCATCGCGACGCGCCGCTTGACGGTCTGGAGATCGCAACTCACGTCCTTCAGCATGATGAAGCGGCCCGTGTCGATGCATATCTTCAGTTCATCGTCGGAGAGAAGCCGCCGGTACGGCGCCGGGCACTCGTAGAGGCCGAGCGGAATGTCGGCCGGCAGGCGCTTGAGAAGCCGCTTGAGATTGGCCGTGAAGACCTCCGTTCCCTCGTGCTTCGGATCGAGCCGGTTCGTCACGAGCACGATGCCTTGCGCGCCCGTCGATGCAGCGACGCCGAGTTCTTCCGCCTGCGCATCGGGGTCGTCGCTGATGTGACCGGAGACCACGACGGGAATGCGGCCCGCCACCTTCTCGACGACGAACCGGCCGAGTTCACCGCGCTCGGCGAGGCTCAGGAACTGCATCTCGCTCGACTGCGCGACGGCAAAGAGCGCGTCCGAGCCGTGCGCGATGTACCACTCGATCAGACGTTCGAGTCCGGCATAGTCGATCGCGCCGGAAGCGTCGAACGGTGTCAGCATCACGGGAACGATGCCTTCGATTGAAGTGGCGGAATGCGTGGCGCTCGTCATGGTTATCTCTCTGAATGGATTAAATAGAGCCCGGCGTGCGATCTCGTCACGCCTGCGCTCGAATGGCTTCGACGTGTGCGGGCTTATCCTCGATCGGCTTGCGTACGAACAGCACATAGCTCATCGCGCCGACGAACGCGATGCCTGCCGCTGTCAGCAGCGCGGGCACGAAGGACCAGTTCTGCGCGATGTAGCCGGTCAGGATCGGGGCAAGCGCGCCGCCCAGGAAGCCGCCGAAATTCTGGATCGCGCCGAGCGAGCCGACGCGGTTGGGTGGCGCGGCGGCCGTCGCCAGCGCCCAGGAACTGGCTGAAGCGGCGTTGGCCAGGAAGATCACCACCGAGATACACGCGATCGCAATCGTATTGCTCTCCACAAGCGCCGCCGGAATCGTGAACGCGACCATGCCAAGCATCGCGATCACCACCGCGTTGCGGCGGCTGCCGACGGGATTCGTGCTGCGGCTCGTCATGAGATCCGAGAACCACCCGGCCGTGAGCGAGCCAAGAAAG
>Ga0247692_1000136_pt1 | contig 16575 bp, 14 predicted proteins | sample CNK33_metaG_FD_183041 | JGI IMG/M metagenome (GOLD analysis project Ga0247692, IMG submission 183041) | Soil microbial communities from Purdue University Martell Research Forest, Indiana, United States - CNK33 | ecosystem: Environmental > Terrestrial > Soil > Temperate forest > Bulk soil...
GACGGCGTGCGAGTCGTCGACCATCACGAGTGCGCCGTAGCGGTCCGCGAGATCGCAGATGCCCGCGAGATCGGCAATGATGCCGTCCATCGAAAACACGCCGTCCGTCGCGATCAGCTTGAAGCGCGCGCCCGCTGCATCGGCTTCGCGCAGCTTCGCTTCGAGATCGGCGAGGTCGTTGTTCTTGTAGCGGTAACGCTTTGCTTTCGACAGACGCACGCCGTCGATGATGCTCGCGTGATTGAGTTCGTCGCTGATGATGGCGTCGTTATCGTCGAGCAGCGTTTCGAACAAGCCGCCGTTTGCATCGAAGCAGCTCGAGTAGAGGATGCAGTCGTCCGTCTTCAGGAAAGCGGACAGCGCGCGTTCGAGTTGTTTGTGCACGGTCTGCGTGCCGCAGATGAAACGCACCGACGCCATGCCGAAGCCGTCCTGGTCGAGCCCGTCTTTCGCGGCGGCGATCAGGCGCGCGTCGTTGGCGAGGCCGAGATAGTTGTTCGCGCAGAAGTTCAGCACGTCGGCACCGCCCTCGAGACGAATATCGGACGATTGCTGGCTCGCGATCACGCGCTCGGTTTTGTGGAAACCATCGGCGCGAATCTGGTCGAGCGTGCTGCGCAGATGCGCGAAGAAGGGGTCACGCATGAAACGGCTCCTTGAATGGACGGCTTTGCAGCGCACCATGCTGCGCGGCGGCCTGTTATAGTCGGTTTCAGTTTTATCGGAAATTTTCGTTTTTTCGAACTAAAGTTCGATATGTCGAACAACTCTAAACGATAGGTCAGGAAATGGCAAGTTCGGGAACGCGCAGGAGTTCGTCGTCTACGGCGGCCACGGCAGCGCAGTCGGTTGCGGCGCCGCCGCGCGTTGGAGAGCAGATTCAACGATTGCGCAGTGAACGCAAAATGACGCTTGACGATCTGTCGCGCGCGGCCGGGGTGTCGAAATCGATGCTGTCGGAAATCGAACGCGACAAGGCGAATCCGACGATCGCCGTCGCGTGGCGGCTGACGAATGCGTTGGGCGTCAGTCTCGATTCGCTGTTTGCACCGCAGAAAGCGCCGGAGCCGGTGGCCGTGTCCGGTCCGCATGAGATCCCGACGCTGAGCGGCCATGACGCGCGATACCAGTTGCGAGTATGGGGGCCGATTGAACTGGCGGGGAAATTCGAATGGTACGAACTGACGCTGCAAGCGGGTGGTGCGTTGGTGTCGAGCGCGCATGAGCCTGGGACGCGCGAGCACCTGACTGTGCTGCATGGCTCCATCGATATCGAAGCGGCGGGCACCACGAAGCGCCTGAAGACCGCCGACACCGCACGCTACGTCGCCGACGAGCCGCATGCGATCCGCAACGCGGGGAAAGGCGAGGCCAAAGCCCTGCTTGTCGTCATTCACGGCTAGCCTGAATCGCAATTCTTCGGCGTACACCCGGCTTGCAGCGAGTACTGTATGTTTGTACAGTATACGCAGTCCGATGGAGCCGAAGAATGAACGAACTGAACAAGGAACAGGATCTGGCTGCGCTGCGCTTCAAGTCCGCAGCGCGTGACCTCGAACACATCGTCCGGCACATTGCGGCGCGATACATCGTGCAGGAGGTGCCGCTCACCTGGCGGCTTCTGCATGCGATCGAAGCGGAAGCGCTCGCGGATCTCGGTTTCGCCAGCCGGCACGATCCCGTGATGCTTGGGTTGTTTCAACGGCCCGACGACTTTCAGTTCCCCGAGACCGATGATCCCGTCGACTTCGGCCGGTCGAATGCGTTGCCGGCTGTGTTTGCGTTCGCTGTCGCTGCTTACGACGCTGCGGAGAAGTCGAAGGCTTCAACGACCCGAAGTCGAGTTGCAAGCGATGAGCGCGGCGCTGGGCGAGCATGGGGCGGATGACGTGTTGATTGGACGTCGCTGCGATCTGCGGGCGGCAGGAGTTTATGCGCGTAAAGTCTGCGCGGCCTGCCGAGCTGAGATGCCAACGGCTTCCAACACAAAGTATCTCGCCCGTTGACCGACTACAATCGTCCCATGCAACTAACGGAAAGACAGACTATGGTCTCCACCGATCCTGTTGGCCCCACTGGTCTATCCGCTGCTAGCGCGGATCTATTCGATACTGAACGTCAAGACTGGCTGATCGATCCGCGCGCGGCGTTCGATGCATGGCTCGCCGGGCAAAACTTTCGCCATTCGTCGGCGGAGGTGTATCGGGCGCAGTGGGGGCTGTTTCTCGAATGGCTACAGGCGCGTCACAAGAATCTCGTGACTGTCGACATGCGATCGATAGCCGAGTTCGTCGGCGGACTGTCGATCCGAAAGCCGCAACGCGCCCGATATCTCCGGTTGATCGAGCGGGTACTCGACCACGTGCGCGAGATCGAACTTGCATCGACCAACCCCGCGCGATTCATTGCTCAGGATGGCGAAGCGGAATGGCGTAACGCGCGAGACAACGAGCCGACAGGGTTTCTGACCGTCGCCGAGCGTTCGGCCTTGATCGCTTATCTTTCTTCGCCCGTGACAAATCTGACGTCGGCCCAACGCTGGCGCGAGCGCCGCGATCGCGCGTTGATTGCTGTTTTTCTGGGCGGCGGTATCAAGACAGGCGAAGCGCGCACGATTTCGGTCAATTGCATGACAGCGGGTTCGCCGTGGGTGGTGATCGAAGCGTCCAATCCATTGTTCACGCGGAGAACACGGCTCGCGCCATTCGCCGTGTCCGTCCTCGACGCCTGGCTCAACGAACGCAAGCAAGCGGAACTGCCCGGTGAACTGGTTTTCCCCGCCTCGCCATCGGGTCGTCCAATGCATAAGGCGACGATGCTTCGCGCCGTCGACGCTCTTGTCGAAGCGGCCGGAATCAGTCGATCGCGCGAAGCACGTGCGAGTCCGCACACTTTGCGTAACTCGTTCGCTGCCGATCTGTTCGAAAGCGGGGTGGAGCCGGAGGTCGTTGGACAATGGCTTGGATTCGCGCAGGCTGTTTCCGCGAATCGATTGCATCGCGCGTGGAAGATGTGGAATGACCAGGAAAAGTTCGACGCCGAAATGCGCCTTGCGGACACACCAACGTCTTCTGAAGATCCCGAGCAGACGCGGGACCGTGGCTAGACGGCTCCCGTAAACCTTCACCTTGGAAGCCCCGAAAACGCTCACCTCGAGCGCTTTCGAAGAATCCAGTTCGTTTTTCGATCAGGTCAACGCCGAAGTTTGCGTCGTAGACATAAAACGTGTCACCGCCGCCAACCGCGAACCACCCGTTCCCGACGAGTGCTCGCATTCAGGGCAGAGGAGTTCATAACGGTGATCGACCTGCGAAAGCTCTGGCTCACCTTCGGCGCATTTCGGACAGCGTGTCGGCACCGCAACGTGTCCATCGGCGGCCGTTCCGATCGACTCCAATTCCTGCGTGCTCAGCCTGCCGGCACTTGCCAGCTGACAGAGCAATTCCGCGATGGCGGGGTCGATGCCTTGCTGGGCGCGCAGTGCAGTCATCTGGCGCGTCAGCAGATCGAGTTCGTCCGATTGTTCGCGCAATTGGGCCTCCAGCCTGTCGCCGCGCGCCTTGGCAGCCGCTAGTTGCTGGATGAAATCGAATTCCTTCCTGCTCGCATCGCGCACTCCCGTCTGATACGTCGCAGCCATCGCTCGCAAAGAGTCCAATTCCACGAGCATGGGCTTGACGCGACGCTCGGCCTCGGCCACTGCATCCTTGATCTGTTGCGCGTAGTGCTCGGCGTTTTGCCGCATTTCGGCATGCAACCCATCGAGACGGTCGCGCAGGCCCGCGTTCGTCGACTGTTCGGTATCAAGACGCTTGTGCAACGATTCGTTCTCGGCTTCCAGTCGCCGGACGGACGCCTTTAATCCTTCCTGATGTGCCGATCCGCTGGTGTTTACTGCGGCAAGTTGAGTCTCAAGGACACGGACGCGTTCCCATGCAGCGTCGGCGCGTGCCTCGCTGCGCTGTATAGCTTCTTCGGAAACTTCTTTTCGAATTTTGCCTTCGTGAGAATCGCGCTCGGCCGCAGCGCGCAATGCATGGAGTTCTTGGCGCTCTTCGTCGAGCGATGCCTTCGCGTGTAACAGCGCATCTTCGAAAAGCGCGCCCAATAGTTCACCCGCTTTTTCTTCTAACGCTTTGGGAATCATGCCGGCGCCAACGCGCACGCGCGAGGCAGAGCGAATACGCTCCCAGAAGCTGTCGATGTCTTTTGGGATGTCGCTCGCACTGCCCGTTTGCGTCAAGTCACGCACCGCAGCCATGGACGGGCGAATGCCGAGGTCGAAGAAGAGGCGTTTGCAGGCATGAAGCGACAGTTCCTGGCGACGCGCCCCATTGGCACGCAGCGTATCGAGTTCTTTTCGGATGGTTTGGCGTTCTTCGTCCAGGTTCATGATTGTCTCTGAGCTACGTGAGTTCGACAAATCATAACAATTTACGTAGCGTTTGATACGTTTTTAGGCTTGGATGCGTCTTTCTTGCCACAGACGGTCGGATCAAGCCAACTTCGGTGCGTCGGTATCAATGGCGCGGGTTGATCCGTGAAACAAATCGAAGAATACCTGCTAAGCCGTTGTTAATAAATATATTTACGTACTCGCGGGATGTTTTGGCACTGTTTCACGATGAGGTGCGCGAGCGTTCTCGATCTTGGTGTGGTCGTTTTTTGGGAAGCTCGCGGGGCCCGTTGTTGAGAGTAATAAAAGTAAACACCTTTGAACCTTAGTTAAAAACGTTAACGCCAGGCAGAAGCCTTACTGGATAAGGCGTAGCGCCCGGTCAGGTGAAGGTTTACGGGATGGATGGTGAGCTTCGGCAGGATATCGCAGTGATGGAGTTCAGGGACACGGGTGAGCAGGCTCGGGAAAGATCGTGAGTGCCTTCGGGAGCGCCGTGAAGATGGCCGCTGATCATAGGTGAAGGTTTTCGGGAGCCATCGGTTGATTGCGGCCCGTATACGCTGGCTGCCTCGATTTCGCACTCGCCGAAGCGTGGTGAGGGGATTCAGGAGAGGGAATCGAGGGCGATTTGAGTCGATTTTAAGAGCTCGAAGAGTGCTTGGTGAGCGCTCACGGGAGAAAACAGGAGTCGAAGGTGAGACTTTTCGGGGCCGGGAAGCCGTTTTGGGCCGATTTTTGACGCGCAATGCACAAAGGTGAGGCTTTACGGGAGCGCAGAGCGTTCTCCTTTTCTAGAACCAGAGAAGAAAAGCGACGTCTGCAGCAACCCGGGTGTCAAAGGTGAGCGGATTCAGGATTCGCAAAATACACGCATATCTTGCGCCAGAATTGTCACAGGAAGTCGAAAGGTGAGACGTTACGGGAGCAATTAGGCGCCCGTCGGAGCAAAAAGGTGAGGAAATGCGGGATTCGCTCTGCGAAAATCGCCGCCGCAGGCAGTGCCGGTGCGGCCCGATGTTCGCCGTCGATCACCCTGCGGTTTTGCTTAGGTGAGGATTTTCGGGAGGGCCGTTTGTCCAGTTTTTAGGCATCGTTTCATGCCGCGACTAGCTAAAGGTGAGGCTTTTCAGGAGGCTGCCGTCTTGCCTGTGAACCAATTGGCCAAATAGGCATGAGCTAAGTGCCTAAATTGATTGATTTTTTGTCGATTGTTGTCAAAAGGTGAGCGTATTCGGGGGCCGACGGGCTGGTGCCGAGCGATCCATTCATTACGAGGGACCGCCGCTTCGAGGTGAGAATATTCGGGAGCATTTTTCCGTCGACGTTCTATCTATAGGGCGCGAAATGCGGCCAGACCTCACCTTGCCCGATGCCAAAGGTGAGCATATTCGGGGATCGGTGCTTGGGTTGTGGTCTGATGACGGATCGTCCGAGCTGCGATGTGGTGCTCGGATTTAACATTCCGCCTTCTGGGTGCGATTCATGACTGGTGAAGCGCGCTCCGCGTTGCGGATCGGAGCATGCAGATCCGGCGTCGAATTGAACCGCGCGACGTACATGTGTAGATCATCTGTGCTTACAGCATCGAGCGCGTCAAAGGAATGGCACGTCTTACAAGCGTGCGCGCGCGTTTGTCCGCGTTGCGTTCCGGTGAAGCTGGCAGCCCAAACCGGCGTCGCGGATTTGCGACGCCCGCAAGGGTGAGAATTTTCAGGAAGTCATTCGCCAGCTTCTGGATCGGCCAGTTCGACGGCGTTTACGTCTGGTCCGCGACCATCAACGCCGCCGGAAGAGGCTGATTGCTGTGAACGGTGAGGGTTTTCGGGACCCGCTCCTGGTGAGTCGGGCAGGTTAAACTGGTTTCACCCAACGTAGGTGAGAGAGGTGGTGTAGACGCGCATCACCACAGCCGGTATGCTTTCGCAAAATCTCTTCCTGACTCGACGCATGGCCACGACGAAGCGCGCGAAAAAGACCGATGTGGTGAGCCCAAGCTCCGCCGAACTGCGCAAGGCCGTCGAGGCGATTGCCATTCAGCCCAAGAGCGGCAAGATCACGCTGCTCACACGCAAACTGTTCAACGTCCTGCTCACGGTTGCTCAGCAAGCGGACGAATCGGGCGACACCTATCGTGCGCTGCTGTCGGACATCGTCGCAAACTCGGCTTTCGATTCGAACGACACCGCCCTCGTCAAGGAGCACTTGCGTCGTATGGTCTCCGTGCAGGTCGAATGGAGCCAGGGAACGTCGAGCCAGAAGCCCGGCCGCAAATGGGGCATCTCCACGCTTATCGCCGACGCCGAAATTCTCGAAGATCCGACGACGCGTCGCGTCTGGGTCGAATTCTCGTTCGCGCCGAAGATCAAAAAGAAACTGCTCGATCCCGTGCAATACGCGCGGTTGAGCTTGCAGTTCCAAAGCCAGTTGCGCAGTAGCGCGGGCCTCGCGCTCTATGAAATCTGCGTGCGTTACCTGACCAATCCGAGCCATCTGACGATGCGTGAGGCCTGGGAATGGTGGCGGCCTATCCTGTCGGGCACGCCCGACACGGAAGCCGGCGATGAAGCCAAGCGCGAGTACAAGTATTTCAAGCGCGACTACTTGCGTCCCGCGATCGCGGAAGTGAATGCCGTCACAAATATCTTCGTCGAACTCATCGAGCATCGCGAAGGTCGCCGGGTCGCCGAAATCCAGTTTCGGGTGACTGAGCGCAAGCAGCCGATGCTCGCGCTGGATGAGCATCCGAATGTTTTCGACAGCACGCTCGTCGATCGGATGGTGAAGATCGGCATTCCGCTCAAAGAGGCGCAAACGCTGTACGCCGATAGCGAGGAAAACCGGATTCGTGCGGCGCTGCAAATGACCGAGCAGCGGATGCGCAGCACGACGCTGCCGCCCGTGCGCAGCGCGCCGGCACTGTTCAAGGACGCGCTGAAGAAGGGCTATGCGCCGCCCGTCGATGCATTGCCTTCAGCGGCGGCTGGAAAAGGTTCGGCGGGCGCGCCTGCCGACGATCCGAAGGCGAGGCTCCTGGACGAGTACATGGCGCATCGGCGCAAGGAAGCGCAGGCGCTGTACCAGGAACAGGGCGAAGCGGAGCGCGAGCTGGCTCGCCGTTCGTTCGAAGAGGATGAATTGCCGGGTCTCGGCGCTCACATGCGCGACGATTGGCGACGACGCGGCCTCGAGTCGAAGCTGACGGAAACCGCATTCTTTGACTGGCTCGCGCGCAAGACCTGGGGCGAGCCGACGGATGGCGATTTGCTTTCGTTCACGTTGAGCCAATCGCGGGCCGCTTGATTCCTGCTTGATTCTGTGAAGCGCGCCATCGTCAGCGCGCTATTCCCCGGCTAATTTATTTCTGTTCCGACAGCATCTGCTCGATCTGTCGGAGAATTTCATCGCGCTTGTCACGCGTCAATCCCCGCAATTTCAGTTCGAGCCTATCTTCTCCATATGACTTCAGGTCGCCGACCGATACCCCGGCTAGCTTGATGTCGAGCCGCTGCGCGTAACGCTGGCGTCCTGCCGGCTTCGCGCTTTCCTGTGCCGTCGCCCTTCCCTTTACGATGTCGGCGACCTGGCGCGTGCTCAGATCGTCGGAGAGGATTTTGTTGATAAGACGCAGCGTCGAATCCGTGCCGCGCGCCGAGTGATACCGGCCGACCTGATACGCCATATTCGAGCCGAAGCGATCCGGTCGCGCGACCATTTCCTGCATCACCGTCTCAGGCAGTTTCGCAATCGAGAGTGCTACGGCGATCGTCGATTCATCGAGACCGAGATGTTCAGCGAGTTCCTTCTGACTCTGAAAGTGTTTCTCGTCCAGAAAGCGTCGCCACACGATCGCGTTATCGAACACCGTCTGTGAATCGCGCTGGACGTTGAGATCGTAGCCAAGTTTGTAGCTCTGAATGCCGATCGGGAGATCGATGACGATCGCCCTTACCGTCTCCTTGTTCGCCTCTTTCAATGCTCGGACACGTCGGCCGCCATCGCTGACGAAATAGCTTCCCGGATTGTCGTAGTCGGGAATGACGTGAATGGCTTGCTGCTGCCCTTGCTTCGCGAGGTTGACCGCGAGCTCGGCAATCGACGACTTCAGATAGAAATACCGTGGATTGAATGGACTCGGCTTGATCGCCTTCAGCGGAAGCTCAACGATCTGTCCGGCGCGATAGCTGTGCTCGGCTCGCCACGCGCGGTATTCAACCGATTCGTTCGCTGGTTCGGCCGTCTCCGCTTCGCTCGGTGAAGTTGGTGCTACAACGGGGCTCTTGAATGCAGCAATGTTCGTGTTCTTCGCTGCGTTTTGCACCAGCCCGTCGATCGCGTTCAGCCGATCGAGCGCCGTGCGCTTTTCGCTGCTGGTCGTATCGGGACGTGCCTGGAAGCCTTTGGCGAATTGGGATGGTTTCATTCAAGTACCTTTATGCGCATAAATTCAGGGGAGCAGGGCGGCGATCTCGTCAGCGCAGGCGCGAACTTCGAGAGCGGCCAGCTTCGCGCCTCGATCGTTCATCTGCAAGACTGTCTGACCAAGCGCCATCGCCTGTTTATAGGCCTCGCGCGTGGGCATCTGGGTGCGCAGAAGCGGGAAGCCGAGTTCTTCCAAGGCTCGCTTCAACTCACGCGTCAGCATTCGCTTCTCTTCGGTCTTATTGAGGAGAAAGACGGCACGGAGGTCTTCGTTCATGACCTGTGCCTGCTGGACCAGCTTGACGAGACCCACGCTCGACCAGTAATCGGCTGGCGACGAGGACGTCGGCATCACGGCGACCGTTGCGGCGAGAAGAACAACGCCAGAGACCTTTTCCGTGATCGACGGCGGACAGTCGACGACGATCAGGTCGTAGTCCGCAACGAACTTCTTGATCTCGCGGTGGATCTGCGAGCCCGCCTCGGAGAGATTGACGACGGGGAATGGAATGCCGGACTCACTATCCGAAGATGCGCTCGCCCAGTGAATGAGGGTGTTTTGACCATCGGCGTCTACGACGAGGACGCGCTTGCCTCTTTCATGGAAGGCCGCGCCGAGGTGCATCGCAATCGTGCTCTTACCGACTCCGCCCTTCTGCTGTGTCACTGCGATGATTTCTGCTGCCAATGTTCACCTCCTCTTTTTGGACGCCGCTGAATTTTACCTTGGCGTTTTTCTAATTCAAACATTTTTGGTTACATGCAACGGTTGTAAGCCGTTTGACGTGGCTTTATGCGCATAAAGCTGAAGAGCGGAATGGCGAATGCGGACGCGTCGCAGGAGGCTGTGCGGTTTTTGCCGACTGCCGGTCATCACGGGTTCAGTCGATACGAAGGGAGTGTCGCGTGACAGGATCGCGCAAGCGATCAACCATGGAGTCTTTGGCAGGTCGTGGAACGGCGGCGAACTACGGGCAGCAGCGTGCCCGAAACAACTGTGGGTTTATGCGCATAAACCTGGTTGGGCGCCAACGGCCCGCCGGCTGGATACGACGCACCGCTACCGCCGTACGGCAGAGGCATATCGAAGTTATGCGCATAAACTCCACCGGGTAATGAGATGCGTGGCGGTGGAAGCGCCGCCCCTGCGAATCTCCACGGCCATCGGCATTACTCCCCACGCCGCAGGCATATTTATGAAGGCAGCTGCTGGCGAAGATCAGAGTTGCTGTGACTGAACAGCACATGCAAGCGGCGCGGCGCCTCGAACCTGCCCTCAAGCACAAGCCGCAATCATCGCCCGCCAGTTGAGCGGCAACTGCCACGCCAGATAAACGCAGCAGCTAAAATCCTCTACCTCACCCGTTCACTTCCTGCATAACGCCCATGATCACCGTCTACCACAACCCGCGCTGCTCGAAATCCCGTGGCGCATGCGAACTCATTAGTGACGTGTACAACCCGTCGAACGAACCAGTGGAAGTGGTCGAGTACCTTCGTACGCCACCTTCCGTGGCGCAGTTGAAGGAACTGAATCAGATGTTGGCGTGCCCCGTTCGCGAGATGATTCGAGACTCAGAAGCCATCTATAAAGAACTGGGTCTAGCTGACGCGTCGTTGACCGACGATCAGTTATACGAAGCGATCGCTGCGAATCCGATCCTGCTTCAACGTCCGATCGTCGTTCGCAATGGACGTGCGGTGATCGGTCGGCCGCCCGAGAACGTCAAAGCGCTGTTTCCCGATCTGGCGAAGTAACGTGACGCGCGCGACAACGGGAATCCGCATCGCGCGTCGGCATTAGGCGGGCACTTACGCTTTCACTCCGAGAACCGCTTCCTTCGTGACGATCTTCGTCGGGATGATGCGAAGCTCAGTGAACGCATCGGCAATCCTCTGCTGCTCGGCGAGCACGCCTGCATCGATGGGCTTGTAGACGTGTGCATAGTGTCGCAAGCTCGCTTCGACCACGCTGGCGTCGAGTCCCTGAATCGGTGCGAGCTGTGCAGCCGCTTCCGCGTAATGATCGCGGACCCAGACGCCCTCTTTGCCAACCTCGGCAACAACGGCATCGATCAGCTCAGCGTTCTGCTGAGCAAACGGGCGCGCGCTGAGAAAGAACTGGTGATGGCTGACGATGCCCGCACCGTCGGTCAACAGTCTCGCGTTCGATTGGCGCTTTGCAGCTTCGAGAAACGGATCCCAGACTGCCCAAGCATCGATTGCGCCGCGCTCGAATGCGGCGCGCGCGTCAGCGGGCGGCAAGAACACAGTTTGAATATCGGTATATTTCACACCTGCTTTCTGGAGCGCGGCGACCAGGAACCAGTGCACGTCGGAGCCCTTGTTCAACGCCACCCGCTTTCCCTTCAGATCCGCAACGGATTGAATCGGCGCATCGCGATGGACGAGAATCCCTTCGGCTTGCGGCGTCGGGATTTCGTATGCGGTGTACACGAAGTTCGCGCCGGCAGCCTGCGCGATGACAGGCGGTGCCTCTCCGACGTAGCCGAAATCGATGGAACCGACGTTGAGTCCTTCCAGCAACTGCGGGCCTGCCGGAAATTCCGTCCACTTCACGCCGACACCCAGCGGCGCGAAGCGCTTTTCAAGCGTTCCATGTGCTTTCAGCAACACAAGCGTGCTTGCGGCCTTTTGATAACCGATGCGGATTTCTTTTGCACGCGTCTGCGCGAATGAGGGCAAAGCGGTCGACGCGAGGAGTGCGCCGGCTCCCGCCAGGAATGCGCGTCGTGTGAACGTGGAATGTTGAGACATATACGGATTCGATGTAGCGAATACGGTCGCAACAGGGACCGATTGCGCTCAACGATAAGCCGATGACGAATCGCCGCGAACCGATAAATTCGCATAAGCAAATCACACCGAATCTATGGCATCGCTCGGTTCATCCGGCGTGGCAAGAATTGACGCCGTGCTGACACATTTGCCGAATCCGGCTTCCATAAACTTCAACCATTCACCGCTCCCCCAGCGGGCGGAACGAACGCCAAATCGATTCTGAGACTGGACATGCTCGAATTAAGACCGTCATGCGAAGGTTGTGGCAAGGCACTGCCACCTGACTCGAAAGACGCAATGATCTGCAGTTTCGAATGTACGTCTGGAGAAGCATCCCGCCTCGTCTGCACGTCATCCTGTCAGCGTGGACGAGGTCGCACACGGCGCATACCTGGCGCGTTATCGCGAGATCGCTCCATCAGAGCGTTAGGCGGCTGGCAACGTCATCGCAATACGCAATTGATTGTTGCCAATCTTGAAAAATACAAAACGGATCGAACTCGTCCACCGGCGAACCTGCACGGGGCCTACATCCCTACTCCACCACCTGAGCAGCTCGTCGATTATTACAGCCGGCGAAAAAATCTCTTGGCAATCCGGCTACTCCGGGACGCGCGCTCCGTGGATATTCTCCGCCTCTACGATCGCGACGCGATCGCATCAACGCTGAGAATCCAGGAGTCACCATGAAACGCCTTCTTTCCGCCCTCGTGGCATCCATTGCGCTTTTGGCCGGTGCGACCGGGGTCGCCCATGCCGACAGCAACCAGAAATGCGAAGGTCCCGCCTCCTATTGCAACGTGTTCTTCGGCAATTAAGTCCGCAATTGCAGTCGGTCAAAAGGAAAGGGCGCTCGAGAGCACCCTTTCTTATATGTGGCCCGCGCAGTCAGACCTTTCCACCTCCATCGAGTCCGCTGCCCGTCCGCCAGACCTGCTTTCCGCGTTCGGAAAGTTCGCCGCAGCTGTGTGTTTCGTCCGCTTGTGTGCCTTCGACGGCCATTTCGCCGCCCGGCTGTTCCAGTGCGCGCGGCTTGTGCTCCTTTCGCGCGGCGACCGCTTCGTCATGGGACTTGCCAGAGCGATGCAAAGTCATGATCTATCCCTCCTGGTTGATCCTCCAACATCAGATACTGCGAGCAGGACGCTCAGCACTTCGAAAGCGCAACGCAAAGCTGTAACGGCAAGTGAGGTTGCACGCCGTTTGTTGCGTATGGCGACAGGCCGACGACGCGCTTGATTGATAAGGCAAAGATTCGACCTATCCACAGGGTTATCCAGAAAATCTGTGGATAACTTTTGCGTACCCCGGTTTATCCACTGCAGGTAACAAAAACGTCATATCAAGGGCACTAACGCTGTATTTCGGGACGCCCGATCGGCCGTTATGATTGACAGGCCGCATCCCCTTTAGCGCGTTTCGCGCCAACCGAGGAAGGAACACATGGCCTATCAAATTGCAGTGGTCGTCGGCAGCTTGCGCCGCGACTCGACCAATCGCCAGCTGGCAAAGGCGTTGATCTCACTTGCGCCCTCAGACTTTTCTTTCGAGTTTCTCGACATCGGTTCTCTCTCGCTCTACAGCCAGGACTACGACCACGATTTCCCAGAAGTCGCGCGTCACTTTAAGCAGCAGATCCATGCTGCCAACGGGCTGCTGTTCGTCACCCCCGAATACAACCGCTCGATGCCCGGCGTACTGAAGAACGCGCTCGACTGGGGTTCACGCCCGTGGGGCCATAGCGTCTGGGGCGGCAAGCCTGGCGCCGTGATCGGCACATCGCCGGGTGCGACGGGCACGGCGCTCGCGCAACAGCATCTGCGCAACGTGCTAGCGTATCTCGACGTGCAGACGCTTGGTCAACCTGAGATGTTCATCAAGCATACGGCTGGCCAGATCGATGAGAACGGTAATATCGCGAGCGACGACACGCGCAAGTTCCTGCAGAAGTTCGTCGATCGATATGTTGACTGGGTGAAGCGGCACGCGGGCTGAACGCGCCCACCTACACATGCTGCGGCGTCCGATCAAGGGCGCCGCAGTATTTCCGGTCCTTTGCCAGCCGAAGCACGAAGACTAGTGATGGTGATGCCCCGTCACGCGATCCCACCCATGCTGCACGGCGGACTTGAAACGCTCCCAGCTACCCACAGCCTTGTCGCGCTCCCAATCGTCCCGCACTTCCGGCTCGACCTCGTCCCACGATCTGTCCTGATAGCGGATTTCGCGGGCCATCGTCGCGCCATAGTGATAGGCGGGAACGTACTCGTCATAGCGCAAGCCTTCGTGCGCGTACTCCGCGTCATAGTGGGTGCGGAAATCCTCTTCGTATTCGAGAAATTCATCCGGCACCTGTTCGGGCATCGCTCGCGCGGGCGCGGCGGTGTCGGGCGTCATCACGGCGCCTGAGCCGGCGATGCCCGCCGACGCAATCGCCGCGGCCGCGGGCGTATCGCCCTGATGCGCGGCCGGCCGGCTGGCGGACGTGGGCACACCGTAGTCGGGATACTGGGCCGCCTCGCCAGGAAGCGCCGTCGAAGGTTCCGGCGGCGGCACATCTGGCCGCATCACCGCTCCGGCGCCCGGCGCGCTCGCGGCAGCGAGCGCCTGCGCGGACGGTTCGTCGACGGGCGGCACGCCGTGCAGCGCGTCCATGCGCGCACGGTTGCGCGCTTCTTCCTCAGCGAGCAGCGCTGCGGTTGAGGGCTGCGCCGCCGTCGGCGTCACGGTCGGCTTGCCGATACCCAACTCGTCGAGCACCGAGTGCTCGCGTCTAGTCTCGGCTGCGGGCATCGCGGCATCGGGCGCCCGCTCGCTCACTTCGATCGCTCCGAGCTTGCTCAACGAACTGCGCGCGAGTTCCGCGTGCGACTCGCTCGCGGCGTTGACAGCCACGAGCACTGCGCCGCGTCGAACCGCATCCGTGTAGCGCTCGGCTTCGGACGAGGTCGGGCCGGAGGTCGAGAACAGGCTCGACAGGAATCGTTCAATGTTGGCGATCACGCCGGGAGACTCCTCGGCGGCTGCGTCGGCGGGCGTTTCGGGGTGCGCCTGCAGATCGATGTCGGTGGACGCGAAGCCGGTCTGCACAAGCATGTTGCGCGCGCTTTCGGCCTGCGCGTAGGTGGCGAAAAGACCAATCACGGTGTGTCGCATGTCTGTCTCCGTCGGCTTTATGGGTGGATGCGGCGATGCACCACTGCATCCTCTGTGACGGTATTCGCGCAACCTTCATGCCGGGCTTCGCGAGCGCGGGTCGACGGGAACTGTCGGAAGAGACAGGCGACAGCGGGAAGCCGTCGCCCACGGCAAGCGCGCCCGTCGCATGGCGCGCTTTTTACAAATATAGTCGGTAATCCCCGGCAGAACGGCCGCTCAACTGGCGGGGTGAGTCGGCGTATGCGCGAGATCGCGTTGCAGCGTCTGCAGGAATTTGTCGAGCAGCGCGATATCGAACGGCTTCGACAGCACGCGCACATCGACGTGACGCGCGCGCTCCAGTTCTTCCGCATAGCCAGTGACGAGAATCGCCGGCAGCTTCGTCTCGAAAGCCTGCACGCGTTCCGCGAGATCGATGCCGGTCAGCGTGCCGGGCATATGGATGTCGGAAATCACGAGATCAAACGGCAAGGGCTCGCCCGTCTCCTTTTGCCTCGCGTGCGCGGCGTCGAAGCGTTCCATCGCCGCGTCGGCGTTGAACACGCAGGTGACGTCGTGGCCCATCATCTGCAGCAACGCTTCCGTGCCCGCCGCGACTTCGTCGTTGTCCTCGACGAGCAGAATGCGCAGGCCATGCGGCGCGCCCGCCTCCTCCGCGATAGGCTCGGCAGGCCGCTCGACTTCGGGCGCCTGCGTCGCACGCGGCAGATAGAGCCGCACCGACGTGCCCGCGCCGATCGCGCTGTCGATCGCGGCCAGCCCGCCCGAGCGCTCGCAGAACGCGAACACCTGAGGCAGGCCGAGACCTGTGCCCATGCCTTTTGGCTTGGTCGTGAAAAGCGGCTCGAACGCGCGCGACAGGATTTCCGGCGGCATCCCGACGCCCGTATCTTCCAGCGACAACTGCACGAACGCGCCCGTGATCGGAAAGCCATCTTCATGACGGAAGCTCACGTTGTTCGCGCGCACCGTGAAGCGTCCGCCGTTCGGCATCGCATCGCGGGCGTTGACGGCGACGTTGATCAGCGCGAGTTCGAGTTCGGCGACGTCGACCTGCATCGGCCACACGCCTGTGCCGACGTCCATCACCAGCGCGACCTTCGCACCAAGCGAAGCGCGCAGCAGATCGCGGCAGCCCGGCAGCCAGCGTTCGACGTCGAGTGTCTCGTTGCGCAAGGGCTGCTTGCGCGCCACGCCGAGCAATTGCCGCGTGAGCGACTGGCCGCTCTTGAGCGCGCGCTCGACGGCGGACAGCTCGCGGTCGAACGCCGCCGCACCGCGCCGCCGCACGATCTGCACATTGGCCGAGACGATCATCAGCAGGTTGTTGAAGTCGTGCGCGACGCTGCCGACCAGATTGCCGAGCGCTTCCATCTTGCGCGACTGCCGGTAAGCGGATTCGATCGAGCGACGCATCGACGCTTCCGCCTGCCAGCGCTCCCACGCTTCCTCTTCCGCGCCGAGACGCTTGAGCGATAGCCAGATCACGCACCACAGCACGATGGACGGCACGAAGGTGGACAGGATGAGCACGCTCAGATGGCGATACCACGCGGCCCAGATCGCCGACGTCCGATAGCCGACTGTCACATACACGGGATACGAGCCGACGCGGCGAAACGCGACGATCAGCTTTTCGCCGTCGAGTGCCGAGCGCACCCGCACGACGCCCGCGCGCCGGCCTTCGGCGAGCGCGTCGGTGTACGCGTTGTGGCGGATGGGCTCTTCCGCCTTCGACGGCATGCCGACGGGATAGCGCGCCAGCACGGCGGCGTCGGAGCGTGTCAGCGCCATCG
>Ga0247692_1000137_pt1 | contig 16573 bp, 18 predicted proteins | sample CNK33_metaG_FD_183041 | JGI IMG/M metagenome (GOLD analysis project Ga0247692, IMG submission 183041) | Soil microbial communities from Purdue University Martell Research Forest, Indiana, United States - CNK33 | ecosystem: Environmental > Terrestrial > Soil > Temperate forest > Bulk soil...
TGCCGGTGCCGGACCCGCCTACGTCGCCGCGTTCGCCGTCGCCGCGGTGTGGTTCGTGCTGGCGGCGTGGCTCGTCTCGCGCATCACGATTGATTCGCGGCAACACGTATCCACCGGACTCGCCGGGCGATCATGATATGGCGCCCACCTCGCCCATTGCGTTCTCATCCCGGCATCATGACCAGTAGTCAATGGCACGGCCCTCGAGCTCGACGTTCAAGCAGAATTGTGTGACAAGGAGCGGCGTGGGTGATTGTTCGGCCGGAGCGGTTATCCGCATCCGATCGACTCCCGTGCTCAACGAATGACCGGTTGCGAGCGAAACCTAAGACCGGAGTCGACCCTCTATAGGACTATCGAGTTGGCGCGATGCGTATGGCCGTTTCCGGGGTACAGCGGCCATAGCCTTCGTCGCTGCCATCGACGGTACGTCGTTGCTCCACGATGTTAGCTAGAAGTACGGTAAGCCACGCGGCGTTGGTCAGTTGATGTAGCGGTAACCTTGCTGTGTCGCCATCACCTCGGAATCACCATCCACGAGCCTGCGACCGACGAGCGGGTGGCCTGATAGCAGGCCCACAAACTCCCATCGGCTTTCCCGCCGCCATGCGGTCGCGTCGACAATGTGGTCCCCGCCGGGAAGCCACTCTGCAATCGAGTACGCGCGCAAAACGACGCCATCAGCGATCCCGACGGCTATCGGATATAGAAGCCTGCCGGACTCGTGGCGCGTACGACGGGAGGCGGCTACGCCAAACCAGAACTGACGCACACAGACATAAATCTCGATTTCGGACATCGTTGGGGAGTAAGTCTGGTTGACGAAGAAGAGCATCAACGGCTCGTTAATACTAGTATCCTATCTGGGTGCTTCGAGGCCCAGTCGTACCGATCGACTAGCGGAAGGAGAAATCCATGGATATGCGCGGACTCCCCGTCATCGCCGCACTCGCCGTGATGCCCGCAATGGTTTTCGCCGGACCCGGCAGCAATGCTCCCTGGTATCCCTCGCTGATGGCCTTCGAGCACTACGACTCGGGACGCAGCCACCTCTTTGCCCAGGCCAACTTCCACGGCTCCTTCGCACAAGGAGGCAACGTGGTCAGCGCGCAGGTTTCCCCCGATGATTACCTGACGCCCTACAACGTCGTGTACCTCAGCGCCGACGCGATGTTCGTCTATGGGGGCGGCTATGGCGACAAAGGCGGAATCGGGGCCTTCGTTGCGCGGGTGGATCCCAAGACGCTGAAGACCGTCTGGACCAATCAACTCATCAACACGGTCGAGACCAACGAGTGGGACTATCCGGGCGTAGTGAGCATCCTGCGCGATGGCTATCTCTACGTCATCTACGGTTACCGGATTGCCAAACTCGATTCCCGCGACGGGCACGTGGTGGCGGGACCGGTGGAACTGCCCACCGCGCCGACCGCCGATCTGCGCGACACCTCCTACAACGGCTTGGACGCGCTGCCTGACGGCACGCTGATCACCAAGACCGTATACCGCGAGAAAGGTTGTGAGGAACAGGGCTTCTCGGCCTTTCTGAATTGCCCCCATCCGGCGGCGGTTCCCCGCTCGATCATCGTGGCCATCGATCCCCGGACCCTGGAGGTCGTCGATAAAATCACGGCCGAAGAGTTCATCGCCGGACGAATCACCTCTGTCCAATTCCACGGCAATAACTACGCCTATGTGGCGGGCTCGACCAAGATCTTCCGCTACCTCTATGAAGACCGACATTTCTCGCTCGACAATTCCTGGGGCCCCGTCGTCTATCGGGATTCCAGCTCTGGCCAGACCGCTGCCTCGGCCGTCGTTGTCATGAACGATTGGGTCGTCTGCGGAGACAACGGCACTCCGGTTACCAAACCATCTCCCGGACCGTCTCCCTGGTTGACGGTGACGGCGATCAACCAGGCCGACGCCACCAAACAGTTCGCCGTCCAGCCCTTCAAGTCATTCGAGTCGCCATCCAACATCATCAGCTTTGCGCCATCGTCCGTGTCGGTCGACCTGCTGCGCAACCGCATCTTCACACTCGATGCCGGTCCCGGCGTCATAGGCGTGCTGGAACTGGCTTCCGACGGCCTGCAAACCGTCTGGACCGCACAGCAACGCACCACCGAATTCCTCGCCCTGATCGGCCCGCCCGAACGCCGCGTTGTAGTGGGTACCGACATCCCAGCCGACCAGGCGATAGGCTCGAACACCCAGGACGACGTCGTCTGGCGCGAAGCCGATACCGGACGCGAACTGGCCCGATCGGAACTGCTCCCTGTAGTCGATACGGGGACCATGATCCAGCCTGGCTATGCGGGGCGAATGTATTACATGGCGCAGGAAGGCAAGGTTATCGAGCTTACAGTTGGCCCTGCTCCCGCAAGAAAAGATTAGGGGTCTCGGTTCACGCTCGCGGGCACGGCAGACGTCATCCTCTCTCGCCTCGTCCTCAATTCTGGACAGGAGAACTTCACTGACTCGATTATCAGAATGGAGGTCAAGAAGGGTGGGCCTGAGCGAACGCGAGCGGAAGCCGGGAAGGCGGTCAACGACATGCTCCTCATTAACGCCTTGCATTTTGATAAGGGCGACGATGGGATCGTGGAAGTAGACGACTTGGAGGAATGCGCGCTCGCTGCGATCCTCAAAGCGATGGCGAACTACGTTGTTCTTTCCGGAAAGAAGGAGGACTGGGTACAAGCGTTCTTCTTTTGGATTAAACAGAATCTTGACCCGAAGAAGTACAACGTGGACTGCGATCCAAACTGGATCGAACCAAATCCCGAAGCCTAGCGCCACATACAAAAAGGGACCTTTTTCACGTTCGCCCGCGTCCGCTGTTTGATGCGGAGCCGCCGCTCCAATGGCGACGAGACGGTGATCGCAAACGGCGACTAATGGCCGATAGTTGCCAATTCATATGCAATCGGCGAGAGCGTTGCGCGAATGGCAGCGCACGACCCGTTGCAGCCGGTCGAGTCGTCTACGGTACAACGGCTGGTATCAGAGGTATTTCGGTCGCTGAAGGATCAGACGCCTAGACTTTGCGTCGCGTATGAAACACATAAGAAAGATGCCGCAAGTAGGGGTAAATTTGCAGGCGTCACCGTCGCCATTGTCAAGCGCTATTCCGTTTCATTCCTCCGCGACCAATGTTTTTCGTATATCGTCGATTGAGTTCGTGTTATCTGGTAGTTCGCCCCTCGGGGGCAAGAACTGAGTGCCTTGTGTTGCGGAGGTATCCGATGATCTCGATAGAACTCGTCGATCGACTGATTGACCGAGTAATTCAACTGGTCAATTACAAGAAAGCGCATGACCGCGCCTTTCTAGACAACCACATCACTCCGACCTTCGAGGCTGTGTCCGCACTTCACGAAGCGTATCTCGCGTCTTTCAAAGACTACCTGGCTGTTGTCGACACCTGTACCGAGTCGCTGCAGTCGCTGATTGATCGAGTCGAAACCGAAAAGATCTTCGAAGATCACGCACGGCAAAGAATTCTCGCAGCTATTTCTTCGCTTCCAGATGTCTCTTGCGCCGAATTCGTCTCACAAGTACGCAGATACCTTATATATCCAAGTGACCTTGACGGATCAAGAACGGCCGCTGTTGTCCGTGAGCGACATGGGCCACCGCAATACATCGATCCACAGGTGCAGCAACAAATGCGGCAACAGCAGCAGCAAAGGTATAGGACAACGCTGCTGAATGAATTGAACTTGCTCGAATATACAGCTGAGGTGTTAGGGTATTCTGGACTAAGGCATTTATGTACAAAATGGTTCGCGAATCTGCTCTTGGCGACGGGTCAAGCAAACAAGAAGCAGCGAAACGCCAATTAAAATGGATTGTAAAGTCTATGCAGGACGCATACGGCGCTATCGCGGTCGAGTATCAAGCTTTGCGGTCTATCTTGGCCAAACCGTAGCGGCTTCGTGCAACCAGTCACTCGAATGACTGAGCGACGGCGAAGGCGAACGGCTGCTATTGGCCGCATTAAGACGGATGACGACCGTCTCAGGCAGCCCCAAGCCAAGAGCTCCGCGATTGCGCAACGAAAATTGACGCTTGGACTCAGGCATCAGACTACTTTATTGCAAGTAAAATGTAGTCCCCAGCTAATCAGAATCGCAATGTTCGACATCACGCCCGACGACATTGTTCAACTTAATGACGTCGACCTGAGGGAACTGATCGGCCGCCTCTGCGAAGCCAAACTGGTAAGCAACGGGCTGTCAGCTGCGGCAGTGACATGGGGAGGTAACCAGACGGCAGCGGACGGAGGTCTTGACGTGCGCGTGGCTTTGCCGCCGGGTGTGTCCATCGAAGGCTTCGTCCCGCGCCCCTCTACCGGGTTCCAGGTCAAGACGCCAGACATGCCGAGAGCAAGCATCCTCGCCGAGATGCGACCAGCGGGCGCGATCCGTGCCGTTATCCAAGAACTCGCGGATGAGGCGGGCGCCTACATCATCGTCAGCTCAACAGGATCGACGTCGGACAGTGCCCTTCGTAATCGCCGGAATGCATTGCGCGAGGCCCTGAATGGCATAGCTCGTGCCGATCAGCTGCAGACCGACTTCTATGACCGCACGCGCCTGGCGACCTGGGTTCGGCGCCACCCCGGACTCATCACGTGGGTTAAGGAGAAGGTTGGCAAGGCGTTTGTCGGTTGGCGCCCCTACGGTGCTTGGAGCAGTACAGCGGAGGGCGTTGATGTTGAGTATCTGCTCGACGACCGACTGCGTCTGCACCTCGGCAGGCACCGTGACGGTCCCCCGCAATCGGTGGCCGACGCCATCGACGAGCTCCGCGACGAGCTGGCCGAATCCGGCAAGATAGTGCGCCTGGTCGGCCTGTCGGGTGTCGGCAAGACCCGCCTCGTCGAAGCCTTGTTTGATGGCAGAGTCGGGGCGCGCGCACTGCCGCCGTCCCTTGCCATTTACACAAACCTATCGGACAACCCAGACCCGCAGCCGACCGGTCTGGTGTCGGACCTGATCGCGAACCGCTCGCGCGCCATCCTCATTGTCGACAACTGTCCTCCGGAACTGCACCGTAGGCTTTCCGACCTGTGCAGCGGGCCGACTAGCACAGTCAGCGTCCTCACCGTCGAATACGACGTGCGCGACGACCAGCCCGAAGGAACCCAGGTCGTCAGTCTCGATACGTCCTCGCCCGAACTGATCGAGAAGCTGGTCCGACGCCGGTACTCGCACCTGTCCCAAGTGGACGCGCGCACCATCGCCGAGGCGTCCGGCGGCAACGCCCGGATTGCAATCGCCCTCGCCCAGACGGTCGGACGCTCGGACACAATCGCGGGTCTGTCAAATGACGAACTGTTCCAGCGGCTCTTCCGACAGCGGCACGAGGCGAATAATGCGTTGTTCCTGGCTGCCCAGGCGTGCTCGCTTGTGTACTCCTTCCAGGGGGAAGCGTTGGCGGGGAACGATGCTGAGCTTCCCCGTCTGGCCTCGCTTGCCGGCCAAGCCGCCGCGGAGATCTACCGTCACGTCGGCGAGTTGCGCAGGCGTGATCTCGTTCAGCAGCGCGGAGACTGGCGGGCGGTGCTACCGCATGCCATTGCGAATCGGCTCGCGGCCCTCGCGCTTGAGGACACACCGTACGATCTCATAAGTCAGCAACTCGTCGATGGTGGAAACAGGCGTCTGGCCCGATCGTTCTCGCGGCGGTTATCGTTCCTGCACGACACCCCCAAGGCTGTCGCTATCGTCGAGAGGTGGCTCGCGCCCGATGGTCTTTTGGGCGACGTAATTGCTCTTGACGAAGTAGGACGAGCGATGTTCGAGAACGTCGCACCGGCGCTACCGGAGGCGGCGCTGGCGGCTCTGGAACGGGCCGGTAACGGCGATGCTCTCATGGTCACGATCGAGTTGCAGCGGTATCTGTCTTTGCTGCGCTCGATCGCTTACGACCCGCCTCTGTTCGAACGAAGCGCCGAACTGTTGGCACGGATCGCGACGCATTGCTCAAGTGAGGCAGACGCCAAGAAAGCCTCGGATACGTTCGTCTCTTTGTTCACCATCCATCTTTCCGGAACGCATGCCACCATCGAGCAGCGTCTCGGTGTGATCAGGCGGCTTCTCATGTCTGCCGAGGCTGAGGCGCGGGCGCTTGGCTTGGCTGCCTTGAACAAGGTGCTCGAAGCGACGCACTTCCACTCGTCCTATCGGTTCGACTTCGGGGCGCGGTCGCGGGACTTCGGCTATCAGCCACGCAGTGACGCCGACGTGACCCGATGGTACGACGCTGCTCTCGCGTTGATTGAGTGTTTGGCCCTAACTGCCCCTAGTCTCAAGCCCGAACTGCTAGCCCTGCTTGCTCAGAACTTCCGTGGCTTGTGGACATCGGCGCATATGTACGACGAGTTGGATAGACTGTTGCGCAGGTTCGCCGCAGATGGCTTCTGGCGAGAAGGCTGGGCCGCGTGCCGGCAGACAATATACTTTGACCGTGACGGACTTGCGCCCGAGGCCCTTTCGCAGTTGTCGGTCTTGGAGACCGACCTGAGGCCTGCCAATCTTCAAGAGCGGGTTCGGGCAATCGTCCTAGGCGACAGGTCTGGCGGCCTTGATCTGGAAGATATGGACATCGATGGCCACCTTATGAGCGCGACCGAGCGGCTGGATACAATCGCATGCGAGCTCGGTGTAGCCGTCGCCACGGATGATGCCGTATTCACAGAACTCATGCCCGAACTCTTCCATGGCGGAAACAGGGCTTGGGCATTCGGCCGTGGGCTCGCCGACGCCTCCCCGGATCATCGTGCTACCTGGGTAAGGCTCGTTGAAGGGCTTGAGCAAACAGCTTCCGGGAAGCGGAACGTGCAGGTACTCGGGGGCTTTCTGACCAAGCTTTGGGAGCAGGACAGGAACCTCGCTCAACATTTCCTCGACTCGGCGCTTGTTCAACCAGCTTTGCAGGTGTTCCTTCCTGTGCTGCAATCGGCCGTGGGACTTGATGAGCGCGGCGCCGAGCGACTGAGCAGAGCGCTGAGCACGCGGACGGCGCCGGTCTGGACGTACCGGAACCTAGCGTTTGGACGGGCTACCGACCAATTGGCCGGGAGCGTTCTCCGGCACCTGCTCCTGCTCATCGCCGACCAGCCTGAAGGTTTTGAAGTGGCGCTGGAGATCCTAACCATGCGTCTATTCTCGGATCGCTCGGACAAGAGGGAACACGAGCCGAAACTCCTTGAGGTCGGCCGAGAATTGCTCAGACGCGCTACGTTCCGAAAAGCCAGTCCACGCATAGATCATGAGCTTGCCGATGTAGCAAAAGCCTGCCTGACTGCTTCCGATATTGGTCCAATTGCAGAAGAAGTTGCGGGTAGGCTAAGGCAGGCCATGGCGACCTACGAGACATATTGGTCCCTCAACGACGAGCTGCTCAAGGTCTTGTTCGAGCTCCAGCCGGCGGCTGTCCTGGACGGGTTGTTCGGGGGTGAGGAAGAACACCGGTGGGCGGATGTCGGCGTGTTCGACCAATTGCGCGACCATCGGCGCAACCCAGTGGATGCGATCTCCTGCGAAGCACTCGTTGCATGGTGCGAAGGTGATCGTGAACATCGTTTCCCACTTGCGGCCTCAATCATCACGTTTGCACGGCCGTCCGAAGAGAGTGGGCCCCAAGTTTGGTCGGAGCAAGCGAAGGCGCTTCTCGCCGCCGCGCCCGACCCCGGGACAGTGCTCGCGGTGTTGGTTGAACGCTTCCGACCAAATAGCTGGAGCGGCTCGCGCGCGGCGCTAATGGAGGCTAACGCGCGATTGCTGGAAAGCCTGGAATCACATGTTCCATCAAGACTTATGCCGTTCGTGAATGAGGTCAAGGGCCGACTTGCCCAAGATGTCGCAAGGGAGCGAGAGAGGGAGACGGAGCAGGACCGAGCAAGGGATGAGCGATTTGAATGATGGAGAACAAGGCGGGTTGCTGCCGTTGATGATAGACCGCTATCGACCCGTTTCCGCCATTCGAGGCGCCGCGCCGGCGACGGCCGCTCTCAAAGTCGAACGGCCATTCGCTAACACGAGGCCATCCGCCCCTTGTCGGCCTTGCCGACGTTCATGTAACTGCATCCGTGTTGCGGCTGCCGAACGCGTTCCGGTCAATCACGCCTCAGCAGCGGCGAATGTCAGGGGTAAGGGTTGAGTATTTCCTCGTTAGATTCCGTCTGAATTCCGGTTGGCTGGCGGCCGTGCGATGCACGTTCAGTGCCAAGCCATGCCCTCGCGTACAAAGGCGTGGGCAATGTCCGTCAAGTGATCGCCATGTGCGAGCACGACGCGTTCGAACGACCAGGCGAGTAGCCGGTCGACGCAGGTGCGGTCGCGATAGGCGATGCGCGGTCGCGGATGGCCACCTACAACCTCGTGCGCATGCGTCCCTTGGGACATATCCGTCCGCAGTCGCAGTAATCGGGCAAAGAGAGCCGGAAATGGGCACCCAACAGCCGAAAAACTCCATTCAGAGGCGCGTAGCTTCCGATTGTGAAATCAAGCAGTGCTCACCCGCACACGCGGAAAGCTACTGCTTGTAGTAGCGTGGAGTACTTCAGCAGCCTTCTTCTAGATCGGTAAGGCGTCCAAGTCCATCTTGATGGTGTAAAGCAATGATTCAGATTCCGGCGCCGGATGAACCTTTTGAGGCCAGGAAGTCAACGAAGGTGCGAACCTTGGCGGATAAGTACTTGCGGCTTGGATAGACCGCATAGAGGGATATGCTGAAGTTCAACGCATCGGGCAGAACCGCTTGCAGCCGCCCTTGCGCGATATCGGTCTGAACTATCCACGCCGGCAGATAGACGAGTCCCATGCCCTCCAGCGCAGCCAGGTGCAGCAGGGTCTCGTTTTCGCTTTGCATCACGGTGCGAAACGTCACCGCCTGCGGTCCATCAGCGCTGTCCAGCGTCACGCTTTCGTTGACGCTCCTGCCGCTGTAGCGAAGCAGGGCATGGCCGTTGAGATCCGAGATCTTCCTGGGGCGGCCGGTGCGTCTCAGATAGACCGGCGATGCCATCAGACAAAACTGGATCTGCATCAGCGGACGGGCGACAAGGCCGGGATCAAGCCGGTCGGATGTTGTCGCACGCAAGGCAAGATCGAAGCCTTCGTCCACTAAGTTCACGATGCGGCCGCTCAGGTCCATATCCAGACACACATCCGGATGGCGCCGGTGATAGTCAGCCAGCATGCCGGTAAAGCTGGCGCTCGCCGCCCACACCGGAGCGCTCAGCTTGAGGGTTCCGCGCGGCGTCACTGTGACGTTGCTGATGGCCGCCTCAACCTCGTCCAACCCTTCGAGCATCTGTTTCGCCTGGCTGAAATAGAGGGTTCCGGCCTCGGTAAGACTGACGTGGCGGCTCGTCCGGTTGAGCAACCGGTTCCCGAGGCGGCTCTCCAGGTGCATTACATGTTTGCTCACCATGGCCGGTGACACGTCTAGGCGCTTCGCTGCAGCGGCAAAGCTCTTGAGATCGGCCACCAGGCAGAACACTCGCAGGCTGGTCATCGTGTCCATTTGATCATCAACATGTGGGAAATGATTCGTCAACTATACGCCTATTGATTTCCCAATGGAAAACTACGACGCTGTAGTAACACGCCATCGGACAGAAAGTGCACTGTGAACGAATCTCGACTCCCAACCTATTTCATCAGCCATGGTGGCGGCCCCTGGCCGTACATGACCGGTGAGTTTCGCCGCAACTTTGACGAGATCGAACAATCCTTGGTGGGAATGCGAGCCGAGCTGGGCGGTCCGCCTAAGGCCGTCCTGATGATCTCGGGGCATTGGGAGGAGGCCGGGTTCGCCATCTCCTCGGGTAGCCACCCCGGGATGGTCTACGACTAGTACGGCTTTCCCGATGAGCTCTATCGCATCAAGTACCGCGCACCGGGTTCTCCCGGGCTCGCACAGCGCGTGCGGGATCTGCTGAATGTGAGCGGCATCGACGCCACGCTCGTTCCGTAAGCGGCAAGTCTTGAACCTGAGGAAGAGATGATTGAGGAGCATGACCCTATCGTCACAATGCGCGACGTGTTTCGTCTGTCAGTGGGACATTTATCGCGTCCCGACTCCGAGGGGGCCTTTGCCTTCCTTTTACGCCGGCGCGCTCCATAGCAAGGACGTCCAGGGCCCTGCATCGCGGTTGACGCTGATGAATGCTCTTTGCAGAAAAATAGACCGACGTCCATGTCGCCGTGTGGTGAGGATGGAGGCGTGGAGGACTAGGGTGCACCGCACGACCGCCTCGGTGGTCGCACCGTTCTAGAAAGCGTCGGAAGAACGACGTCGACAAGGCGATACCCAGCTCGCGAATCGTAACACGGTCGTTGCGAGAGTTCGCTCTACTCAACGCATTCCGATGACGCATGGTCGATGCCTATGTAGAAAGAGTAATAGAGATACAACAATACTTAGTAATACAAAATAAATATCACGCACTTCGAGATCGTATGTGTTTTTCTGCAAAGACTATTGTTATAGCCGTAAGCTCGCTTTTTGCGAGCGCTGCGTTCGCGCAATCTTCGGTTACCTTAAACGGTGTTTCGGATGCGGGACTATTCTTCGCAACAAAATCTCCGGGAGACAAGGGGCACGCCTTTCAGTTTTTGGATAGCGGCCTTTCTCCCTCAAGATTTGGATTTAAGGGATCGGAGGACATAGGCGGCGGGACTTATATCGGCTTCGCGCTCGAGAGTGGAATCAGTCTCGCGACGGGGAAGTTTGCGAACTCAAACGGAAACTTGTTTGGACGCAGGGCATTCATCGAGATCGAAAATCAGACGTACGGTCGAATGCGTGCTGGCGTGCAGTTCTCACCATTTGTCCTCGCAATTATCGGCTCGGACCCACGCTCTTCAGGACCCTTTGAGACACCTTTTACTGGGAGCTCGGCTGTTCCATATGTACAACTTTTCAGGATTAACGGCTTGTTTGATAGTAATGCGATCACGTATCTGACGCCTACGATTGGAGGGTTGAACGCGCAATTCGAATATGCTCCAGGTGGAGTAGCTGGAAGCTTTAATGCCGGACGACGGACTTCCGCATCGATCATGTACAACCAATATGGGATTTCCGGCGACGCCGCATACTACGAAGCGCGCGATGCTACGACGAGTGACGTCACTTCTCGGGCGTGGACGCTGGGGGCGGGTTACACATACGGAAACACTACGATCAGAGGATCGTTTGTCAACTACCGGAATCCATCATCGCATGCAGCATTGTCGAACGTTGATGTAGCGAGTATCGGTGGGCGCATCATTGCTACTCCATTTCTTGCCCTAAGTGCAGGGGTCTACACATCGTTGGATCGGAATGTTACTGAAAACAAGTCGATACTTTTTGGCGCTGGCGCAGAATACAGCCTTTCAAAACAGACGCTTGTTTACGCCAACGTCGCGGTTGTGCACAACAAGGGATCGATGGGAACGGGGCTTTCAATCAACTACGCGGTGGGCGGCATGCCGGCGGGAACTGCTACTGGCGTAGGTGTTGGCATCCGGCATCTCTTCTAATTCCACCTTGAAGAGGATCGTTCGGCTCCGGAATTCTTGCTTGATTCACCCCCCATTCGTTTGCATATGGATCAAAGAAATGAAGACTAGAAAACATTTTGCGTGCTCAGCTACGCTGCTATGGGTATTGTTTCTCCCTGTGGCGGAGGCGCAACCAGCTTCGTCGACTGTGCCGTCGACGAACTGGGAGTTCGCCCATCCAACCAAGGAAGACAAGGCACTCGTCAGGCAGATTCGACGTCAACTGGTCAAGACCAAAGGAATCGATGCATCGAACCTCATGGTGGGCGCAAAGGGTGGGACGGTCCTGGTTCGTGGTGCGGTCTCTGACGCGAATCAGATGAGGCAAATTGTTATTGTAGTTCGCGGTGTGCCCGGTGTTAAGGCCGTGGTGAACGAGCTAATTGTACAACCATCCCAGTAAGGATAACGATGCATATCGGTGGATCGATGGATGTTGTTCAGGTGCCACAACGCGGCTCCAAAATTCTGCAACTTACTGTAGCAGGCTCAATGAAAACTGTCTGACAAGTTTGTGCGCTATCAGTTGCGCATCAGTCTATACGTGCAATGCACGACCGCTAATTTAAATGGAGGCAATATGGACAACGCTCGTCGAAACCTTCTCATTTCCGCTGGTGTCAGCGCAGGTGCTGCACTACTTAATCCATTCAGCGCCACGATAGCGAGCGCCGATACGCCGCTTCCTTATCCGCGGATTGCGGATACTTCCGCAGCATCTCCGGACCTGGTGAATTTCCTTTATGCCTATTTCGCGGCCAAGACTCGAGCCAATGTCGACCAAACGATGTCATTCTTCTCGCCCAAACTGGTGACATATACTGATGCGACGCTTGGGTGGGACGCCCCGGGGTGGGCCATTCTGAAGGCCTTCTTCGCGCAATATATGCCAAATTGGCCGTCGACCGCAAAATCTTATCCAACCCGCATTCTCGGCGATATGAGGAGCGCGGTGGTTGTGTTCACTGATACCAAAGAGCTATTCGGGGGCGAGATCCATGGGGTGGGCGCGCTCGATTTCGAAGATGGCAAGGTGGTGCGATGGGTCGACTACTGGGATTCGCGGGGCTGGCCCAATACCTTCAACCTGCAAAAGCAAACGCTGCAAAACTGGCATCAAAGTGCCCTGCAGGAGCGCGCTTCGCCGCAGGTTCGAGAGGTGACAGCTCGCTTGACAGCGGCACTTAGCGCCGCGGACGCAAGGGCTGCGGCCAGCCTCTTTTCATACGACGCATTATATGAAGACGTTCCCAGCCGCGTGCAAATTATCGGTCGCACGATGATCGAAAGCTATTTCGGAAGAGCGCTAACACAACTGCCGAATGGCTTCGGCAGTGGTCTGCGTCACATATTCGGCTCACATGCAGGTGGAGGCTTCGAATGGATCGCGGCCAGCAACTCAGGGATCCCCGGGGGCGTTACCGTCCTGACACTTGATTCGTCTGGCGCAATCACTCGTGCTACGACTATGTATGACGGGGGTAGATTTTCACAGGCAAGTCTGCAAGCAATGTCTGCGTTGGCCATTGAACCGTAAAGTCGGGCCGACGTGAACGAATATCCCTGGTTAATCTCCCTTCACGGCACTTTCAAGTTGGCGCCGGGATCCAAGAATTGGATGGAGCATGAAGAAGGCTTCCCTCGACTTTTTGCTGTTGGCCGAGGTCCCAATTGCGTTCAAGGGAAATCGATTTCGGCCGGATATCATCAACTACGCGATATGGCAGTCCTTCGAGTCGCCGCTCGACCTGCGCATGGTCGAGGCAAGGCTGGCGGCACGGGGATCGGTACGGAGGCTGAAAATATCGCGGGCGGCTACCGCTCGATGGCACTGACGCCGCCATTGCCTGCAACTGCTTGCGAACCGGGAGTGTGAATTCGCTGATGTGGGAAGCTGCCGTCCGCTCTCGATGACCACCCCCGTTAGTTCGGGCCGATACGGCTCGAGCGCTGCAGCGATCTGCCCGAGGTTGTTGGGTAGCCTATTCTGGTACACAACGCGGTCGTGCTCGTCGCTCACGATTACCACGCAGTTGTTGGAATGCAGATCTATGCCACAGTATTTCATGTCGGGTCTCCTGAGGCTCAAAGTGAGTTATGCAAACTGACTTTTAAACCCGCTGCGGCTGAACCGCGGCGAGGAGGCCGGCTACATGATTATCATAGAACACCACCCACCCCAATGTCGGCATTGGCCGATGACGCGACGCATATCATCGTTGGTCGGATGGCCGTTGATGGAGTGAAGCAGTCGCACGAATGTCCAAATGACCACCGCGATGAGTGACTCTTCCTGGTAGAGTCGAGTTGTGACGCGGTAGCATTAGGTTCGGTTTGTCTGTTTCCGCCCCTTTCGTCTGGCGGTGCCCGAATATCCTCGCCTTAACCCCGTTTCCACAACCCGCTCATCGAACCGGACGTGCAGATCTCCCGCATCAAATGTGTTCGATCACATTTGATGCGATATGTGGTGCTGGCTCAAATGTGGTCTTGCGGAGACAGGACGAGGTTCGTCAACGGTGTATGCCAGTTGAAGACCACATAAATTAGCGCCGGAGTAGCGTCGGAGATCCGAAGGTTAACTCGGGGATCTGATCATGTTCGGTACGTTATTTCATTACCCTCGTGTACTCGCTCGTCATCGCAATGGTCCGTCGGCCGATGATCGAGAACGCTTTCTGGCCCACTGCGCACAAGGTGGTGCAGCCCATTCAACGCTGTTGGGCCTTGCACCTGAACTCCTGGCTATCTCCCGGCGTATCGTGCTCGACAACGGGCGATTGGTTACGTCTGCGGAGGTCGAGATGGCAGCCGATCGCTGGGTTCGTTACCAGCGACGGCATCAGCGAATCATGACGGGAAGGTTGTCGCGGGAACGGTTTATTCAGACCGCTACCGTCTGGCTTCGCTTCCTGGGACGACTGCAGGAGCAGCAACCTGAAACGCCGCCATTCGCCGATCTGGTTCAACGGTTCGACAGTTACTTGCGCGATGAGCGCGGCCTGTCGTCTCACACGATCCACAATCGATGCTGGCACGTTCAGGCGTTTTTGTGCTGGCTCAGCGAGCAAGGAAGCAACATCGGCGAGATGCGACTCGAACAGGTCGACGCTTTTTTTGCGCTGAGACGATTGCAAGGCTGGTCCCGGGTATCGATGGCCAGCCTTGCCGGCGCGATGCGAAGTTTCTTCCGTTACGCCGGTGAGCAAACGTGGTGCTCGAAGAACCTGGCCGGCGGTATCGAAGGACCTCGTCTGTTCAGCCACGAGACGCTTCCAGCCGGGCCCAGGTGGGAAGACGTGCAGCGACTCATTCGCAGCACCGATACGGACAATCCCCACGATATCCGGGATCGCGCCATTCTGTTGCTCCTGGCGGTCTACGGGCTGAGAAGGGGTGAAGTCGTTGCCCTGACTCTGGACGACGTGGACTGGGAACATGACCTCCTTCACATCAGCCGTCCAAAGCAGCGGAGCAAACAGGACTACCCGCTTACGGCCGAGGTAGGTGAAGCAATTCTTCGGTATCTCGAACAGGTGCGGCCTCACATTGAATTGCGCTCACTGTTCCTCACTATAAGGGCCCCGTTCCGCCCGCTTGCGTCCACGAGTCTGCACTACCTGGTCAGCCGACGATTGCGGGTTCTGAACATCAGTTGCCGTCGTGGCGGGCCACATTCACTTCGACACGCGTGCGCGACCCGGCTGGTCGCTGAGGGATTCTCACTCAAGGAAATCGGTGACCACCTGGGTCACCGCAGTGCCTATGCAACGCGCACCTATGCCAAGGTCGATCTCGCCGGCCTGAGGCAGGTTTCGGACTTTGCACTGGGAGACCTGCTATGAAACTGCCTGAAGCGGTCGCCGCGTACGTGGCCTACAAACTGTCACTGGGGATGCGCTTTGCCACTGAGGCACGTACTTTGAAGTCCTTTTATCGAACGCTCGGCGACATCGACATGCGCGACGTCGACGCCGATCGTGTCTATGCGTTTCTTGACGGCAATGGTCCCATTACGGCTTTCTGGCATCGCAAGCTCAGCGCGCTGCGCGGCTTCTACCGCTTTGCCATTGCTCGCGGCTACACGACCAGTTCGCCATTGCCCTTATCGGTACCAGAGGAACCCCGAACCTTCGTGCCGTACATCTATTCGCGAGACGAGATGAAGCGTCTACTGGCGGCGACGGTGGATCGTGAGCGCTGCAATCTGTCGTCGCCAACCTGCCGGACGCTCCTGCTGCTCCTCTATGGCACCGGCCTTCGCATCGGCGAGGCTGTCGGGCTGAATCTCGCGGATGTGGATCTGGACTCTGGAATCCTTTGCATTCGTGAAACCAAGTTCTACAGGACACGGCTGGTGCCGACCGGACCCGATCTGACATCGGTGCTGGTTCAGTATGCCGCCGAACGCGACACAAGGCCGCCGCTCGACCCTGATGCTCCCTTCCTGTTGACGGAACGCGGACAGCGCCTGTCCAGAGCAGGCGCCGAGTATGCCTTCAAACAGTTGCGTGAACGCGCACAGGTCCGTCGTGACGATGGCGCGCGGTATCAGCCACGACTTCATGATCTTCGGCACTATGTGCCGTTCCTGACTATATCGGGCAATCTGGAAGGGCTCCTTGACCACCTTGGTAGTGTGGGCTGGGCGGCGATGTTCCCGGCCAATCACCCGATATAGTTTCGCGCTCCTACAAGCTATTCAGGAAGTCGATAAGCTGGTCTGAGGGCCGATAGCGCCCTTGCCTGCCGCAGGGCGGAGATGTCTTAGCAAGAGCTTCCTCCTTCATTGCGAGTGTCGCTTCGACATAGATCTGCGTGGTTTCCACCGATTGATGTCCGAGCCACAGCGCAATCACTGAACGACGAATGCCCGCTTGCAGAAGGTCCATGGCCATCGTGTGTCTCAAACAGTGAACGGTCACCCGTTTCTGTCGCAACGACGGGCAAGTTCTGGATGCCGTTTCGCGATGTTTGTTTAGCAGATACTGCACGCCATGGACAGT
>Ga0247692_1000138_pt1 | contig 16295 bp, 18 predicted proteins | sample CNK33_metaG_FD_183041 | JGI IMG/M metagenome (GOLD analysis project Ga0247692, IMG submission 183041) | Soil microbial communities from Purdue University Martell Research Forest, Indiana, United States - CNK33 | ecosystem: Environmental > Terrestrial > Soil > Temperate forest > Bulk soil...
CCGATCTGCTTGTCGTGGATGGCAACCCCTTGCGCGATATCTCGTGTCTGCTCGGGCAAGGCGAACGCATTCCGCTAGTCATGAAGGGCGGCGCGATCCAGTTCGAAGAGTTGTGAAGGGACTACGTGTGCAACCGGTCATAGGGCCGGAAAATCTCTAGCGCCCAATCGACGAACGCCCGCATCCTCGCGCTGTCGTGTTGCGACTTGGCAAACACGATATGTAGAGGATGCAATGGCCGGCTCCATTCAGGAAGAAGCTGAACGAGATCGCCATTCGCGAGCCCCGAACGCGCCATGAACGCAAACGTCTGGCCAACGCCAAGCCCGCTGACCAACGAAGTCAGATGCGCGGTACTCTCATTGACGGACACCCCTCGCGTGCCCTTCGGGTCGATCTGGATTTTCTCGTCGCCGCGCTCGAAGAACATCGTGAAAACGCGCCCCGTCCGCGATGAGAAATAGCCGACCAGGTCGTGCTCTCCGTACAGTTCTTCCGGATGCATCGGCAGCTTGCGCGATCTCATGTATCCCGTGCCCGCATACGTGCCCCAATCGAGGCTCGCGACACGCCTCGCAATCAGCGACGTGTCCGTCAGTTCGCCACCCCGGATCACACAGTCGACACCCTCGCCGATCAGATCGACTTCCCTGTCGCTGACGCCCAGTTCGAGCTGGATCTCCGGATAGCGCTGCCGGAACAACGGAAGGTGCGGCAGCAGGATCAGATTGGCTAGCGACGATCCTATATCCACGCGCAAACGCCCTCGCGGTGTGCCACGAGAGTCGGTAAAAAGCGTGTCCATTTCGTCGATGTCCGCGAGCACCTTGAGCGCGCGATGGTAATAGGCCTGGCCTTCGTCGGTGACGGTCACCTTGCGCGTGGAGCGCTGAAACAGCTTGACCCGCAGGCGAGTTTCGAGATCCTGGATCAGTTTGGTGACGGTGGGCCTCGGGATGTTCAGGGTATCGGCGGCTTTGCCGAACCCGCCCGATTCGGCGATTCGCACGAACACGCGCAATGCGAGCATCTGATCCATTCCAGTTCCACGATTTGATTGACCGAGTCGATCATATCGCGATTATTCACAACCATAAATAATGATTTAGCAAACAACCTATTTATTGGCACAGGAGAAACACTTATCGTTGCCACATCGATTCATTCATTTCATTTGAGGACATCATGAGCAAACGACTGGAAGGCAAAATCGCACTGGTGACGGGCGGCACGAGCGGAATCGGTTTGGCCGCTGCACTGGATCTCGCACGCGAAGGCGCGAAGGTTTATGTCACGGGCCGCCGTCAGGCCGAACTGGATGCGGCCGTGAGCGCAATCGGTCACGCGGCGACGGGCGTTCAGGGCGACGTCACGCGCAGCGCCGATCTGGACGCGCTGATGAAATTGATCCGTGAGCGCGAAGGACGCCTCGACATTCTTTTTGCCAACGCAGGCGGCGGCTCGCTGGCGCCGCTCGGTGATATTTCCGAGCAGCATTTCGATGACACCTTCAATCGCAACGTCCGTGCGGTGGTCTTTACCGTTCAAAGCGCGCTGCCGCTCATGTCGCGCGGCGGGTCGATCATTCTCACCGGCTCGATTGCCGGCTCGACGGGGACGCAGGCGTTCAGCATCTATAGTGCTTCGAAGGCCGCTGTGCGCAGCCTCGCGCGGAGTTGGCTGCTCGATTTGAAGGACCGCGGCATCCGCGTCAACGTCGTGAGCCCGGGCTCGACCCGCACTGTCGGTCTCGCTGAACTCGGGGGTGACACGAAGGAAGGTCAGGACGGGTGGCTGTCTTACCTGACGCCGCTGGTGCCGATCGGTCGTCTTGCCGATCCGATGGAAATCGCCAAGGTGGTGACGTTTCTGGCATCCGACGATTCGAGCTTTATCAATGGCGCGGAGATCACGGCGGATGGCGGACAGGCGCAGGTGTAGTTGGATCGAGTCGGGCAAGACGCAACACTAAGACTGGTTACGGGCTTCTTCGGTCATTCGCAGTTTGCGAAGTCAAGGAAGCCCGTTCGGTGACGTCGCGTTCCGCCGCATCAACGCTCTCTGCACGGGCTCAATTCTCAAGCCGGGCTCGGAAAAGCGGGTAATCTGAACGCGTCGTTGACAACACGAGGCTACTCCATGGTCGATGCAGTCAACCCGCCCGCTGTCTGGTCACCGTTCGGTGCATTCTCGATGGCTGTCGTTCAGGGCGATGGTCAGATCGTGCATCTGAAAGGCCAGGTTTCACTCGACCCGGATGGACGCGTGGTAGGTCCTGGCGATATGCGCGCGCAGGTACGCAAAGTTCTGGAAAACATCCGTGATGTTCTCGGCGCGATGGGCGGATCCACAACCGACGTGATTTCACTCGTCCACTACGCAACGGATATCGAAGCGTTCATGACGACCGGTGACATTCGCGCGGAGTTTTTCTCAGCGCCCTATCCCGTCACGACAACCGTCCAGATCGAACGGCTTTACCATCCGGATCTGATGATCGAAATCACGGCCGTTGCGGAAATACCGCGCGCCAGGTTCCGTCGTCCGTAAGCTTCTATAGCGCCTCTATCGCCCCCGCATCCTCGCATCGACATCCACCGAAATCGGTGCGAGCTCTTCCACCAGAAAGCTGATCAACGCCCGCGCAGCAGGACGCGCGGCACGGCCCGTCGGAAATACCGCGTGGATTTCAACAGGTTCGAGTTGCCAGTCTTCGAGTATCGACACGAGCCGCCCATCCGCGATCTCGCTGCGGCATCCCCACAGACCGATCACCAGAATGCCCAAACCGGCGACAGCGGCCGCCGTGGCGGCTTCATTCACGGTCGATGTGATGCGCCCGTCTCCTCGAAAAACCGCTTCACGCCCGTCCTTTCGAAGCGTCCATCCCAATGACGCGGCACTCGACGGGCCCGTGACGAACGCATGCTGGCTCAGTTCGGATGGCTCGAGCGGACGCCCCTTGCGCGCCAGATAGGTGGGCGCTGCAACCAGCAGCCGGGGCGAACGCCCAAGCAGTCTCGACGTCGCGCTGGAATCCGGCAGCGCGCCGAATCGGATCGCGACATCGACGCCTTCTGTAATCAGATCCTGACGATCATCCGCCATCAGAAAATCAATGTAGAGCGCCGGGTGCGTCTCCATGAAGCGGTCGATACGCGGAATCACCTCGCGTATGCCAAAGCTCGTCGACAGCGCCACGCGCAGACGTCCGCGCAGTTCCGTCGATCCGCGCGCGGCGTGATCCGCTTCTTCGAGCGCGTCGAGGATCGCTTCGACGCGCGTCAGGTAATCGACGCCCGCTTCCGTCAGCTTAACCGCGCGCGTGCTCCTGACGAACAACGCCGTACCGACGTCCGCTTCGAGCTCGGAGATCTGTCTCGACACGGACGGCTGGCTGATGCCGAGTTCCCGCCCCGCTCTCGTGAAGCTCGACGTACGCGCGACGCGTGTGAACAGCCGCAAAACAGACAACTTGTCATTCATCCACGTGGCAAATAATTGATAGTCATCCAGGCATTCTACCCGGCTCCCGGCAAATGAATCATGATGAATTCACGCCACCACCGGCGAGCCAACACTGGAGTCAGCAATGAACCTGCAGCAGAAACTGGATGCCTTCAAGTCGAACTTCGAAACCAAGGTCGCGCCGCCCGCAGTCGTCGACGTCTTTCACCGGACCACGGCCGAGCTGATCGCAACGGGTCAGGCGGAGCGCTCGCTGAAAGTCGGCGATCTCGCACCGACTTTCACGCTGACCAATGCCGAGGGCGAAGTCGTCTCGTCGGCAGAGATGCTGGCGCACGGGCCGCTGGTCGTGACGTTTTACCGGGGCGTATGGTGCCCGTATTGCAACATCGACCTGCAGGCCATCGAAGAAGCCGCGGACGAGATTCGCGCGCTGGGTGCGAGCCTGGTTTCGATCTCGATGCAAACCGCGACGAACAGCCTGAAATCGCAACGACAAAACAAGCTCAGCTATCCGATCCTCGTCGATGAAGGCGGCAAGACGGCCGATGGGTTCGGAATCCGCTTCCGGCTGCAAGACGAGTTGATCGACACCTACAAAGGCTTCAATGTCGATCTGCCAGTCATCAACGGCGACCCCAGTTGGACGCTGCCGATGCCCGCTCGATATGTGATCGCGCAGGACGGCACGATCGCCTATGCCGAGGTGAGCCCGGATTACACGAAGCGCCCCGACCCGAGCGAACTGGTAGCGGCTTTGAAGAATCTGAAAACGGCTGCTTGATGTTCCGGGCGGACCTCGCTTGTGCGAGACGTGTGGCTGCGTCCAAGGTTGCGGTCAGTCTGGAATAGTCCCTGCACCCCGTAGCGGGATCTTCGAGACCGCTCCAGAACAGCAGCCATGAACCCATGACCGCACCCCGTCCCTCGCCGGCGCCAGCCTCCAACGAAACACGCATGCCGTCGTCACGCAGCCTGCGCGGCATCGATGCGCTGAGCTTCCTGATGGCGGACGTCAGGGACGGCCTCGGACCGTTCCTGTCGGTGTTCCTCAAGGGCAACCAGAACTGGCCGTCGGGACAGATCGGCATCGTGATGGCGGCGAGCGGTGTGGCCGCGGCACTTGCGCAGATTCCTGCGGGACTGCTCGTCGATAGCGTTCGCGCAAAGCGCCTGATTCTGGCAACGGCGGCGCTGTGCGTCGCGGCGGGCTGCCTTTTCATCGCGCGCTTTCCGATGTTCCGCGCCGTGCTGGCCGTCCAGATCGCCATCGGGCTCGCGTCGGCCGTCATTGCGCCGTGTCTCGCTGCGCTGAGCCTGGGCCTCGTTGGCCATCGACGCATGCCGTCCAGAGTGAGCCGCAACGAAAGCCTCAACCATGCCGGCAATTTCGTCGCTGCCGTGCTCGCGGGCGGGCTGGGTCAATTCGTCGGCGTGATGTGGCTGTTCTATCTCGTCTGTCTGTTTTCGCTGGGCAGCGCTGCCGCCGTGCTGATGATCCGTCCGCATGAAGTCGATCACGAGACGGCACGCGGCGGCGAACAGCACGTCGATGCCCGACAGCCTGCAAGACCGCTACCTTTGCGCGAGTTCTGGCGGCGCAAGACAGTGCGGGTCTTTCTCGTCGCTGTCGTGCTGTTCCACTTCGGCAACGCCGCGATGTTGCCGCTCGCGGGTCAACTGCTTGCGAAAACGCACCCGGGCGCGGACGTGATCGCACTGAGCGCGTGCGTGATTGCCGCGCAGTTCGTGATGGTCTTCGTTGCGATGGCAGTCGCAGGGGTATCGGCCGCAAGCCCATTTTTCTGGTTGCCTTTGCTGTTCTTCCCGTGCGCGGGCTGCTGTTCAGCTTGACCGCAAACCCGTATGCCGTCGTCGGCATTCAGTTGCTCGATGGTATTGCTGCAGGGATCTTCGGCGTGATCGCAATTGTGATTGCGTCGGATATCACGCAGGGCACTGGGCGTTTCAACGTCGCGCAAGGCGCGACTTCACTTGCAGTGGGAATCGGTGCAGCGCTCAGTCAGGTGACAGGCGGCTTCGTCGCCGAACGTTTTGGATTTGCCATGAGCTTTATCGTGCTGTCGGGCGTCGCCGGGTTTGCGCTTCTTTTCTTCCTGCTATGCATGCCGGAAACGGGCGGCAAGGTGGTCACCGCTGACACAGGCCCAGACGCTACATCGGCTGCGTCGACACGGGCGATCGAATGAACAGCTTGCGTCGACGCAGCCGGCCAGTCAATACCACCAACCCGGACCCGGACCCGGGCCCCACATGCTCCAGTTCCACGCCGCATTCTCATTCATCTCCGCGTTCATCCGTTCCTGATCGATGAACTTTTGCTGGAGCTGTTCGCGCTTGTAGTTATCCCACGCTATTTCGTCGCCGACATACAGGCAGCCGCACGAGTATGGGTCCGCGTAGAGAAAGACAGGCTTGCCGTCCTTGACCTTCTGCACCACGCGATTGGGCGGCAAGGTCTGCAGTTGCAAGCGCTGTGCGTCGGTCGTCACGGGAACGATATGGAAGCCCGCCGCCGACAGCAGGTCGTTTTTCTCGTTAGCGCGTTCGACGGGCGATGCACACCCGGCAATCAGAGCACTCATGCTGATTGCTATCAAACCCGTGACCAATCGGTGCTTCATCGTCGTCCTCTGGAAGTAGGCGGTAAGTTTTAAGGATCACACATGGCACGCAGTGTGGACGCCAAAACTTAGGCGGGAATTACAGGGGCATGGCGTATCGCCCGGGTTCACGGTCAAGCTTTGTGTTCGTCCCGATTGTGCTGACCGTGCTGCGTGGCCCTGCACTCCTGAACCAGTTGCTCGATAAACGCCTGTTGCATCGGCGTGCCGAGCCAATCCGTTCTGAGCGTATAGCCGACCACCCGGCTCGACTCCGGCGTCTCGAGTTCCAGCGCAACCATCTCGCTGCCCGGATACGCCTCGCGAATCTGCGAGCGCGATAGCAGCGTGATGCAATCGCTCTCCACGAGCATCGCCATCATCATTGCGAGGGAACTGGTCTCGACCACGAGCGGCGGTTTGCCGGGCAGGCGCGCAAGCATCGAGTCGATTGCCGCACGCCGCGGCAGGTTGCGTTGCGGCACCACCCAGTCGAACGAAGCGAGGTCGCGCGCGGCGATCCTCGCTTTGCCCGCGAGCCGATGACCCTTTCTGACGGCCACCACATACGGGTCCGCAAACAACTCGTTCTCCTGAATCGATCCCGTCAGACGCGGCTCGCGCAGCGCACCGATGATCACATCGATATTGCCGAAGCGCAGCTCTCGCAACAGCTGCGAATGCGAACCCTCGTCTACCGTCACCTTGGCATCGGGGTACTGACGACGCAGCCGCTCGATCGCACGCGCGACGAGACGCGGCGCGAGCATCGGCAGCACGCCGAGCGAGATCTTGCCCGTCAGCTGTCCGCGCGCATGCGCGAGATCTTCGCGAGCCTGCGCGATCTCGTACATCGCGAGACTCAGGCAGCGCGCGAACTCGATACCCGCTGCGTTCGCCGACACGCTATGCACGCGGCGCCGGTATAGCGTCGCGCCGACCGTCTGCTCGATCTGGCGCGCCGCGCGATGCACGGCCGGTTGCGAAATGCCCAGTTGTTGCGCGGCCTCGGCTGCCGATCCGCAATGCGCAATGGCGATATGGCAGCGCACCTGCGAATCCGTCAAATGACGGCAAATCGTGCCGACGTGGGCGGTACGCACGTCCGCGTTGCCCGTCAGATCGGCGACGGCGCGCTCCATCTGGCCGAGCATGCGCCGCACGCGCCGGTGCAGGATCACGCCCTCTGCCGTCAGTTCGCTGCCGCCGTAACCGCGCTCGAACAGCGCGCCGCCAAAGCTCGATTCGAGCTTGCCGATGGCAAGACTGACGGCCGGCTGAGTGCGTCCCGCGCGCGCCGCCGCAAGGCCGATCCCGCCCGTTTCGCAGACGGCATCGAACAGAAACAGACGCCGCAAACGTGCCAGATCATCGTCCCTCTCCAGCCCTTCAACAGTCGACATAAGCCATCAGGATGCGCTGTGGAAAACCCCTAGCTTAACCAAAATTTATGTCGGAGGGTGCAGTTCATATTGCGGGATTCGCTTCGCCCGCGCTTACAGTTACGTCAGTCCGATCAAGATGTTTTCAGCCAGGAGTCAGTTCATGTCTGTCGTCGTCGACACACACACCCACGCAATTTCCCCGGATAAAGCGCGATATCCGCTCGCGCCTGTCGGCGGCCATCAATCGGAATGGTCGGCGAAGCGGCCCGTCAGCTTTGAAGGCTTGCTCGCCGCCATGGATGAAGCAAGCATCGGCCGCGCGGTCGTCGTGCAGGCATCGACGGTATACGGCAACGACAATAGTTATGTGGTCGAAGCGGTGCGCAGCCACCCTGACCGCTTCGCAGGCGTGTTCTCGATCGACGTGCTGGCCGCCGACGCCGTCACGCAGATGCAGCGCTGGCTCGACGCCGGGCTGAGCGGCCTGCGTCTGTTCACGACGGGCAGCACGATGCCGGGCCAGGCGGGCTGGCTGGACGACGAGCGTTCGTTTCCCGTCTGGGACTATGCGCAGAAGCACGACGTGTCGATCTGTCTGCAGATGACGGCGCAAGGCATTCCCGCGTTGCTGAACATGCTGTCGCGCTTCCCCGACATCCATGTGCTGCTCGACCACCTCGCGCGCCCGGAACTGGCAGGCGGCCCGCCCTACGACGCGGCCGCACCGCTCTTCAGCCTCGCGTCGCATCAGGGCGTGTATCTGAAGCTGACCAATCGCACGATTGCCGAGGCATCGCGCGGCGCATCGACGCCCGCCGAGTTCTTCCCGCGCGTGCTCGAAGCATTCGGCGCTCAACGCATCGCATGGGGCTCCAACTTCCCCGCCGCCGAAGGCACGCTGCCGCAGTTGCTTGCCGATGCGCGCGACAGTCTGTCGACGCTGCCCGCCGACGCGCGCAACGCGATTTTCGGCGATACAGCACGCGCGCACTATCCCGTGCTCGCCCGCTGAGCGCCGCACCCGCCGACACGGAGAGAAACACGTGAGCATCGTAACGAAACCGCTGCGCCTGAAGACCGCGCTGAAGACCTATCCGCATACGCGCGCGCTGAAATCCGGCGAACTGACCGATCCCGCCGTCGAACTGGTGTTCGAGGATATCGAGCCCATCCATCGCGCGTTCGCGCCGATGGCGCGTCAACAGGCATTCGACATCAGCGAACTGGCAATCGTCACCTATCTGCAGGCGAAGGCGTACAACAAGCCCGTCGTGCTGCTGCCCGCCGTGGTCGCGGCGCGCTTCCAGCAAAAGTGCATTATTTATAATGCGCAACGCGGGCAACTGCGTGTCGACGATCTGGCAGGCAAGCGAATCGGCGTACGCGCTCACTCGCAGACCACGGGCATGTGGGTGCGGGCCATCCTCGCGCAAACCTATGGCGTGCCCATCGACAAGATCGATTGGGTGACGTTTGAAGGCGCACATCTGGACGAATACCACGAGCCGTCCTTCGTGCGTCGCGCGCAACCGGGCCAGCAACTCTTGCCGATGCTGCGCGCCGGCGAACTCGACGCCGCGATCCTCGGCAACGATCTGCCGGACGAACCCGGGCTTGCGCCGCTGATCGCCGACGCGGCCGCCGCCGATCGCGCGTGGTACGGGTTGCATCGATATGTGCCGGTCAATCATGTCGTCGTGGTCAGGAAGGAACTGGTCGATTGGCATCCCGACGCGGTACGGGCCGTCTACGACCTGTTGCGGCGAGGCAAACAGTCGGTGGCGAATGGTCAGGACGCGAGCAAACCCGATCCGCTGCTGTTTGGCATCGATGCGCTGCGCGGACCGCTCGAAGAAACGCTTTCGTTCTGCGAGCGCCAGCAACTGTCGCCGCGCAAGATAAGCGTCGACGAAATTTTTGCGGACTGCCTCGACGCGCTCGGCGACGCCGCCCGCTAGTTCGACAGACACCGCTGCAACCAGTCCAAGCGAATCCAGATTCGCCGCCGTTTCAGAAGGAGACGTCATGAGCTTGCCCGGCAAAGCCGCATCCAAACCCCGGGGACGCCAGCCGTTCTATCGCGATCTGTCTTTCCAGGTTCTCGCCGGCATGGCGCTCGGCGTCGCCGTCGGCTACTGGTTTCCGAAGTTCGGTATCAACCTGCAGCCCGTCGGCGACGCGTTTATCCGCGTCATCCAGATGCTGATCGGGCCCATCATTTTCTGCACCGTTTGCAGCGGCATTGCCGGTGTGCGGGACTTCAAGAAAGTGGGCCGCGTCGCTATCAAGGCGCTGTTCTACTTCGAGGTGGTGACGTCGCTCGCACTCGTAATTGGACTTGTTGTCATCAACGTGCTGAAGCCCGGCGTCGGCATGAATGTGGACATGAGCAGCATCCATTCGTCGGCTGTCGATGCGTATGTCGCGAAAGCACATCACGTCGTCACGACGAGCGAGTTCCTGCTGAACGTGATCCCTCATACGGCAATCAGCGCGTTTGCAGGCGGCGACGTGTTGCAGGTGCTGTTCTTCTCCGTGCTGTTCGCGTTCGGTCTCGCAGCGATTGGCGAGCGTGCCCGTCCGGCGATGGATCTGACCGATTCGGTGTCGAGCGCGCTGTTCTGGATCATCGGCCTGACGATGAAGGTCGCTCCCCTCGCCGCGTTTGGCGCGATCGCCTTCACGGTGAGCAAGTTCGGTTTCGGCACGCTGATCTCGCTCGGCAAGCTGATTCTCGAGTTCTATCTGACCTGCGCGCTTTTCATCGTGCTGATTCTCTGGCCGATCGCGAAGGTGAACGGTTTCAGCCTGTTGCGACTGATGCGCTACATCGGCGCCGAACTGTTGCTCGTGATCGGCACGAGTTCGTCGGAGACCGTGTTTCCGCAACTGATCGACAAGCTCGAACGGCTTGGTTGCGAAAAGTCTGTCGTGGGCCTCGTCTTGCCGACCGCGTACACGTTCAATCACGACGGCACATGCCTTTATTTTGCCGCTGCCGCTGTGTTTCTCGCACAGGCAACCAACACGCCCATGACGTGGCACGACCAGCTGGTGCTGCTCGCAGTGCTGCTGCTGACGTCGAAGGGCGCGGCGGGTGTTTCCGGTGCTGCGATTGCCGTGCTTGCCGCGACGCTGGCCGCGTCGAACACCATCCCGGTGGAATCGATCGCGCTGATTCTCGGCATTCACAAAGCGCTGTCGAGTGCGTTCGTGTTCACGAACATTGTCGGCAATAGCGTCGCAACGATCGTGGTCGCGAACTGGGAGAAGGCGCTCAACCGCACTGCCCTGCGCAATGAACTCAAGGCGGGCTTCAAACCGATGGACACGTCGATCGGCGCGTTGAAACAGTCCGGCGGCAGTTCGGCTGGGAGTTGATCTGGCAGACGGTAGGTGGTGACGGAATCCGGCACCGCCTGCCAATACAAGAAATGACTCCCGCGAACCATACATAATAGTTAGTCATACGAATTGTATAGAAGTCGCGGGGCATCGCATGACGGACGCGGAGAAGTTCGACCGCCCGTCAGCGTCGACAAGACATCAAAAAACAGGAGACAGGTGTGAAAGGAAAGTGGACGAACCGCATTGGACTGGGACTGGGCGTATCGACGGCAATTGGGCTTCTCGCGGCCACGTCCGCGCATGCGCAATCGAGCGTGCAACTCTTCGGCACCGTCGATGGCGGCGTGCGGCATCAGACCAACGCAGCAGCCGGCGGCGGATCGGTAACGACGATGAACTCGAACGGCTACTACAGCTCCAACAAGCTCGATTTCCGTGCGAGAGAAGATCTCGGCGGCGGATGGAACGCGCACTTCCTGCTCGAAAGCGGCTTCAATCTGGGTAACGGCCAGTTCGACAACACGACGGGCTTGATATTCAACCGGCAGTCATTCGTCGGCATCGGTCACAAGCAATACGGCTCGCTCGATCTCGGCCGCCAATACACGATCGCCCATGACATCATCAGCTTTTACGATCCGTACGGCTTTCATTTCACGCCGATCATTCCATTGACGGTCGCGTCCGATGGCACCCGCAACAACAACGACGTGAAGTACAAGAACACGTTCGGCCCGCTGCTCGTCGAAGCGGACAATTCATTTGGCGGCGTCGCGGGCGACTTCAGCAGCGGCGCGGCGCGCGCGGTCGGCCTCAACTATACGACGGGACCGATAGGGATTGGCGGCGTGTACGGCCATCGCAACGTGCTGGCCGGCAAGACTTACGTCGGCGACAGCTACTACATGGTCGGTGCCAGCTATCAACTCGGCCCGGTACGATTTTCAGGCGGCTTCATGTCCGAGGACCAGCAGAACCAGGGCGCGCCGCATATGGTCACCAACAACGGCTTTGGCGGTATTGCGTGGACAGTAACGCCGTACCTCGTGTTTCGCGGCGCGTACTACCAGACCAACGTCTCGACGGACAAATCCGGGCGGCGCGGAATGTCCGTGCTTTCGCTCGGCTATCTGCTGTCCAAGCGCACCACGCTCTACGCGGAGGGCGACTATACGTCTTACCGGCACGCAGTTGTGAGCACGCTGAATCCGGCCGGCGCGTCGAGCCAGATGGCCGTCACCGTCGGTATCGACCATCTGTTCTAGAACGGGCGCACGCGCGACAGTCTGGCGGCCCAGCTCGCCCGACTGATCCTCACTGTGTGCGCCATCTGATCCGCTTCCACCTCGTGCGGATCGTTGGGCTGGCTCACGCTCATCTTCCGCTGGATGCCTCTCGTCTGCTGCATGACATGCGTCAGCTCATGCGCGAGCAGTTCGCGTATCGTTCGCTCATTTCGAACTCCTCTGTGCAACGGTTTGCTCGTTACTCAGCGATGCAACTTTCCCCCTGGCACATACGCGGGCGATGAACGATGCCTCGCTTGCGGTCAGATGCGAGCGAATGTGTTGAAGGCCACATTCGATGCCCTGCCCCGCTGGCGCGCTGGAAAATACCTGCTAAAACCCTAGACAAGACCCGCCTCGCGCGCGGAACGCTCAGGGACGCATTCCATGCATCGCGCCCACGTCCCGCCCGATCCTGCTCTTCATCGGCCTCTTAATTAAAACAGCCTCATCACTCCACCGGCCCTGTCGCAGCCGTTCGCATTCACGCCATGCGTGCGGCGTAACCCTGATCCGATCTCTCACGATATGGAGTACCACATGGACCCAATCACGTTCATGGCTGCGACGGGCAGCACCCAGGCGAGTGCCGCGCTGTGGCTCAACGCACTACAAGCCGCGATGGACCGCTTCCAGATCAATACGCCTGTGCGCCAGGCCGCCTTTCTGGCGCAAGTCGCGTTTGAAAGCGGCCGCTTTCCGCCTCCACCCGTGTCGGAAAATTTCAATTACTCGGTAGCAGGCCTACAGTCGACATTCCGCTCGCTGACGTCCGCGCAATGCGCGAGCCTCGGGCGTCAACCCGGCGAGGCGCGCGTGCCGCCCCAGCGCCAGCAGCAGATCGCCAACCTCGTCTACAGCGGCCGCTTCGGCAACGGCCCAGCCTCGACGGGCGACGGCTGGAAGTATCGCGGCTCGGGCCTCATCCAGTTGACGTTCAAGGACAACTTCGCCCGCGCGGGTCAGGCGATCGGCGCCGATCTCGTCGGCAATCCAGACCTCGTGCGCAACGACCCGCCCACCGCCGCGCTGGTGTCCGCGTGGTACTGGCAATCGCACGGCTGCAACGAACTCGCCGACGCGAACAAATTCACTGCGATCACGGCGCAGATCAATCCGGCGCACGCGGGCGAGACGGGCCGTCAGGAAGCATTCCAGCTCGCGAGCAACGCGCTCCACGCAGCGCCTGCTGCCTGAGCGGGAGGCACGGCCGTCGCGTGATGCCTTGAAGACGGCGGCGAGCTTCATGATCATGCTGACGTGCAGGCATGAGTGAACTCGCCGTCGCCGACGATTTGCGCGCTGCCTTCGCGGAAATCCACAGCCTGACGCGCATGGCGTAAACGACTCTAAAGTTGTCGTTTGCGACAGTACCGCCAAGACGGCTCCGTCACTAGACTCATCTCCGTTGCACCTCAACATGAACAGTCACCGGAGAAGTCTTCATGAAAGTTTTCGCCATTGGTTCGATCCGTCAGGCGTTCACGCCGGAACAGCGGCAGCGCATCATGCCGAAGGAAGTCCCCGACACGCTCAAGCTCTACCTCGATGGCACCATCGAGCAATTCTGGTTCCGTGACGATCCGGCCACGCCCGGCGTCATCTTTCTCATGAACGTGGAATCGGTCGAGCACGCAAAGGCGGCAGTGGACGCGTTGCCGCTCACCGCCGAAGGTCTCATGAGCTTCGATCTGCTGCCGGTTGGGCCGCTTGCACCGCTTCGTTTGCTGATTCAGTAAAGTAACGCTGCATGTGTCGCCGTCGGTGATACGACGGCGGCACATCTTCAGGGCAGCTCGCTATCCGGCGCGAAGCGTCGCGCGTACTCTCTTGGACTCACACCCATTCGCCGCGTGAACGCTTTTCTTAGCACGTCGGCGCTGCCATAGCCGCACCGGCGCGCTATCTCTTCCATCGACCGCTCGCCGAGTTCGAGCGCCCGGCGAACGGCTTCGAGCCGTACATCTTCGACATATTTCGCGGGCGTCGTCTTCAATTCACGCTCAAACACGCGAATCAGGGTTCTCACGCTCGTCGACGCCCTGTCCGCCAGCATCTCGGTCGTCAGATCCGTATGCAGATGCTCGCTGATCCAGATGCAGAGATCGTCGATGCTTGAGCCGGACACGCGCTGCGATTGAAGGGCGACGCTAAACTGCGCCTGCCCGCCGGGACGTCGCAGAAACAGGACCAGATTTTTGGCGATCTCCAAAGCAGCGTCATTGCCCAGGTCTTCACCGACAAGAGCCAGTGCAAGATCGATTCCCGCCGATACCCCAGCCGACGTGTACACGTTGCCGTCTTTCACCCAGATCGGAACGGGGTCGACCTGCACGTTGGGATAACGCTCGGCAAGGTGCTGCGTCATCCGCCAATGCGTCGTTGCCCTGCGGCCGTCCAGCAGCCCCGCTTCCGCCAGCGCAAACGCGCCGACGCAAATCGAGCACACGCGACGCGCTGTGTTCGCGCGCTTCCGGATCCAATCTATGGCTGCATTGTCGAAGCGATCGATCGAATTGAAGCCGGTCGTCACGATCAATGTGTCGATTGGCCTGTTTGCGCGACGCTCCGTTTCGAGCGTTCGGTGGCCCTTGAGTCCGATACCTGTTTCGCTTTCCAGATGGACGTCGGAACCCGCGCACACCAGTTCGAGTGAATAGGGAGCCGGTGCGCCAGCGTGCAGCTGATTTGCGGATGCGAACACTTCTGCAGGACCGATTACGTCGAGCGCGTCGACGGGTGGCAAACCGAGAATCACAACGCGCCTTCGCGTCGTACCCGATATCGGACCGGATGCTTTCCTCATCGACAGCTCCTGTGAAAACACGTCGTTTTCATTTTGGCACAAATCGTCCAAAAACAGTCATACGTGACACGTGACGCGTTTCTACACTCGATGGTCAAACTCGATATTGGCGGAGGCCGCATGAGCACTATCGTTACCATCGGAGGAATCAACGTTCCCGATTCCGACTTCACCCGTCAGGCAAGCTCGCTCGTCGAACGCGTTCATTCAAAAGCGCTCCTGAACCACGTGCACCGAACGTGGTGGTTCGCCGAATTCCTCGGCAGAACGCGCGGTTTGAAATACGACCGAGAAGTCGTCTACCTTGCGTCCCTGCTTCACGATCTGGGCCTTACAGACGCATTCGCCGCCGATCAGCGCTTCGAGGTCGACGGCGCCGATGCCGCGAACCTGTTCCTGACGGCGAACGGCTACGCAGAACAAAAGGCGGAACTCGTGTGGGACGCGATCGCGCTTCATTCGAGCGCCGGCATCGCCGACCGCAAGCAGCCGGAAATCGCCCTGGTCTACATGGGGGCTCACGTGGACGTCTTTGGACTGCGGCTGGACGAAATCACGCCGTCGCTCGTCGATGATGTGCTGGCGCTCTATCCACGCGCCGGCTTCAAGGCCGCCTTTGCCGAAGCGCTGGCGGAAGTTGTCAGGAAGAAGCCCCACACGGCGCTGGGCACCGGTCTGGTCGATATCGGACATCGGCACGTACATGGTTTCGACTGCGCGAACGTATGCGACCTGCTCGAACACGCGCCGTTCGAAAGCTGAAACGCAGTGTTGCAGCAAAGATCCGTTGACTCGCATTTAGATGATGACTATCATCCAAAACATCGAATCACGGAGCGCATCAAGCCATGCGGAAATCCAGAGAGGAAACGGCTGACACACGCCGGCGGATCGTCGAAGTCGCCAGCCGGGAATTCAGGACCAACGGCATTCAGGCAACCGGACTTGCTGATCTGATGTCCGAGGCGGGACTTTCGCATGGCGGCTTTTACAGGCATTTCGATTCCAAAGATCAACTGGTCGCGGAAGCATGCGAATCGGGACTGACGGCGATCATCGGAAGACTCGAAGCAGCGGCGAACGGATGCGAAGGCAAAAAAGGGTTCAAAGCCATCGTTGACGCGTATGTGTCGTCGTCGCATCGGGACGCGCCGGCGGACGGTTGTCCTCTCGCCGCGATGGGCAGCGAACTGGCGCGTGCGGACGAACAGACTCGCGCGGTCGCGTCGCGCGGATTTGCTGAACTCGTCGACGTATTGGCAAAGCGAAGCGGACGGCGGCGGCGTGAAGCGGCAAGATCAGAGGCCGTCTTCGCACTGTCGGCGATGATCGGCGCCATCACGATGGCCCGAATCACAGACGACCCCGACGCTGCAGC
>Ga0247692_1000139_pt1 | contig 16280 bp, 18 predicted proteins | sample CNK33_metaG_FD_183041 | JGI IMG/M metagenome (GOLD analysis project Ga0247692, IMG submission 183041) | Soil microbial communities from Purdue University Martell Research Forest, Indiana, United States - CNK33 | ecosystem: Environmental > Terrestrial > Soil > Temperate forest > Bulk soil...
GACCGGGCTGATGCAGGTCGTGCCCGGCGCGCACAAGCGCATGCTGAAAGACGTGAAGGATCTGACCGATCCGGAGACCAATATCGAGGTCGGCTCCGCGATTCTGTACGGCTACATGAAATCGGCGGGCGGCGATCTGAATGCCGCGCTGAAGAGCTACGGTGGATCGCAGGCGTATGCGGAGAAGGTCAACGGCCGCGTGAGGACGTTCGCGGAAGTCGTGGAGGCGGATGCCAGCGCGGCATCGGGCGCGGACCAGCCGCTGCCGTCGCGCGACGGCGGATGCGACGCGCGCTACACGTCGCTGTGCATCGGGCCCGTGGTCTACGTAAGTCCCATCGAAGAAGCTGCGAGCAGCCCAAGCGTCTCGCAGCGCGCGACCAGTCTGCTCAATTCGTTGCTGCCGCTGTCGCACTGAACGGCGGGCAACACAGGGTGCCGACGGCCAGCGCCGTCGCGCATCACTTCTGCGTCAGCATCATGTACATCTGGATGACCGTCTCCGGCGAGAACTGGAACGGCACCCAGCCATGTCCCGTGTGGCGCATCACGAGCAGACGGTCGCCGTTCGTTTGCTTCTGCACCGCCATGGCCGGGTTCTTCGTCGATACGAAACGCCAGCCGGCGGGCAGGTTCGGAGGGACTTCGGGCTGCATCGACGCGCGCGCGTTCGACAGTTCCTCGATCAGCTGACCCAGTTGCAGCGGATGCAGCGTGACCGACTTGCCGCCGATGGTCATTGTGATTTCGTTCTGGCTCGGGCGCTCGATATGCAGCGTCGGCTTTTCTGCCGGGGCTTCCTGCGTTTGCGGTTCTGCCGGCGCTGCTTCGACCACCGTTTCCTCGGCGGCCGTTTCCTGCGCGGCCGCCTCTGCGCCGTTCACATGCTGATCGGTCGCGGTCGCGGCCTCGCGCGAAGCCGTGACAACCTGGATGAGCTGATCGACGCCCATTTCGAGTGCGCCAATCTGTTCCTTAAGATTCATGCGTAGTTCTCTGGTAAGACCCGCGATTTTACCTTCTGCACGCTGGCGGTAGCCTTCGTGCCTGCATTGCGAGTTGTAACAAAGCGTGTGCGGGTCACGCACGAGGCGCGATCCCAAGCGCTCGCCGCTTTATGCCCAGACGTCACGCTTTCAGATAGCCCGCCTCGCGAAACCAGTCGAGCGCGTCGCGCAAGCCTTCGCGATATGGCCGAGCGCTGTAGCCCAGTTCGCGCTCCGCCTTCGCCGACGTAAAGTACATCTTGTTCTTCGACATCTTCAGCCCGTCGACGGTGACGAACGGCTCGCGCTTCGTGAACTTCGCGACGGCTTCCGCGCCCATCGCGAGCGGATACAGCGGCCAGCGCGGCAGCGCGATGGTCGGCGCCTTGCGTCCGACGATGCCGGCGATATCCGCGAGCATTTGCTGCAGCGGCAGATTCTCGCCGCCAAGAATGTAGCGCTCGCCGATCTTGCCGCGTTCGAGCGCGAGGAAGTGGCCCATCGCTACATCGTCGACGTGCACCAGGTTCAGTCCCGTATCGACGAACGCGGGAATCTTGCCGAGCGCCGCTTCGACGATGATGCGGCCCGTCGGCGTGGGCTTCACGTCGCGCGGGCCGATGGGCGTCGACGGATTGACGATCACGGCGGGCAGGCCGTCGTTCGCGATCATCCGCTCGACCGCGCGCTCCGCGAGCACCTTGCTGCGCTTGTACACGCCGATCGCCTGCTGCGGCGTCATCGGCGAGGTCTCGTCGACCGAAGCGCCCGAGCCCGTCACCTTCAACGTCGCGACGCTGCTCGTGTAGACGATGCGCTCGACGCCTTCCTTCAGCGCGGCGCGCATCGTCGCTTCCGTGCCTTCCAGATTCGAGTGCTCGATCTCCAGCGGGTCCGGCGCCCACAACCGGTAATCGGCCGCGACGTGCAGCAGATAGCGCACGCCGCGCAGCGCGGCGCGCATCGACGCCTCGTCGCGCATGTCGCCGACCGCGATCTCCGCATCCAGCGATTCGACATTACGCCGCGGGCTGGTCGGACGCACGAGCACGCGCACGGCGAAGCCCTTTTGCTGCGCGATGCGCGCGACGGCCGAGCCGACGAAGCCGGATGCGCCGGTGACGAGTACGAGATCGCGAGTCTGATCGGTCATTGCTTGCCGTGTTCCTGATTGCTGCCTGACGGGCGCATGGTTGAAGGTTTGCAGAGGTCGGATTGTACGTGCTGCCGATCGCGCGCGCCGTGCTCGCGGGCTTCGCGTGTCGAGGCGTGCGCGAGCAAAGCGCGCGCGGCGCGACTAGAATGCCCGCGTAAACTCATGAAGGCATAAAGGAGGGAAGAGCATGTCCGGCACGGATCTCGATTCGCGGATCGAAACGTATTACGTGCGGGTGCGCGGCATGGTGCAGGGCGTTGGCTTTCGTCACGCGACGGTGCGCCAGGCGCATGCGCTGGGTATCCGGGGATGGGTGGCGAATCTGGAAGACGGTTCTGTCGAAGCGATGTTGCAAGGGCCGGCGAATCAGCTCGACCGGATGCTGTCGTGGCTGCGTCACGGCCCGCCGATGGCGCGCGTGACGGAAGTCACGCACGAAGAGCGCGCCAGCGACAAACGCTTCGAGCGCTTCGAGCAACACTGACACAAGCGGCTTGTAAAAAAGCGCGCGGGCGTGAGCCTCGCGCGCTTCTCGTTGCTCATATCAACATCACGCGACGCCCATCAACGCGCCACCAGCAGGCTTTCCGCAAAGCCCCAATCGCGCTCGATCCATTGATGACTGCACGTGAAGCCCGCGTCGTCGGCGATCGCATGCAGTTCTTCCGGACGATACTTGTGGCTGCTCTCCGTCCAGATCGTCTCGCCTTCCTGTAGCTCGACCGTCAGCCTGGCCGCACGCACCTGCGCGCTGACGCGCCGCTTCGCGCGCAGATGCATTTCGATGCTGCGCACATCCGGATTGAAGCGCGCGACGTGTTCGAACGCGTCGAGAGGAAAATCGCCGTCCAGCTCGCGGTTGATCCGCGCGAGCAGATTCAGATTGAACGCGGCCGTCACGCCGATGGGATCGTCGTACGCGGCGATCAGCACGGGCACGGGCTTTTCGAGGTCGGTGCCGAGCAGCAGCGCGTCGCCGGGCGCGAGCATGTTGCGGATGTCGCGCAGAAAACGCGTGGCCGCGAGCCGCCCGAAATTGCCGATGGTGCTGCCGAGAAACAGCACGAGCAGCGGCTCGTCTTTCGCGCGGCGCTTGCTCACCTCGGCGAGCCCCGCGAGATAGTCGCGCTCATAGCCGACAATCGAAATGCGTTCGATATCGCCCAGTTCGCGGCGACACAATTGCAACGCGGTGCGCGAAATTTCAATCGGGCTGTAAGTCGTGGGGCGCTTTTTACAGAGTGCTTCGAGGATGCGGCGCGTCTTGCGGCCGCTGCCGCTGCCCAGTTCCGCGACGATCGCATCGTGCGGCAATTGCGCGACGATATCGCCCGCGTGTTTGGCGAGCAGACGTTCTTCGGCGCGCGTGACGCCGTACTCGGGCAGCGCGGTGATCACTTCGAACAGCGCCGAACCCACTTCGTCGTAGAGATACTTCGACGGCAATTCCTTCTGGGGCTGCTTGCTGAGGCCAGCGCGAACGGCGGCGGCGAACTCCGGCGATACGTCGTGCGATAGATGTTGCGATACGGCTGGCTGAGTCATGTTGGCTCCGTGTTGTCTCGTTCCAGTGATGACTTGCGGGACTGCGGAAGAGCGAATGCGTTGGAGTGAGTGGACCGGCAAGCGTTCAAGCGTGAGCGCGTTCGATGACGGGCGCGTGTCTGCGTTCGGGCGCCTGATTGCGCAGCAGCGGATTGAAAGCCGGGCGGGCGCGGCAATGAACGGAACTCGGAAGCAAGAAGCAGGCTAAAACGGCAGCCTCGTGTTTCCGCCGATGAATCGCCGACGGCATGCGGCGTGGATATGAAACTAGTTTTTATAGTGCATCGGACGTGAATATGCACGGACGCAATGTGGCGGAAAAAGACGGACGATCCCCGCACTACCGCTAGAATGCGCGCTTCGCGCGACGAAGCGGGCTTCACATCGGACAACGCTTGCGCCGCGCTGTTAAAACAAGACTTAACTATGGACGACACATCTCGCGGCGTCGTGCCTGGCTTCCCGCAGCGGACCGGCCGATGAACGCCTATCAACCGGGACGCGGCATCGCGTTGTCCGTGAGCGCATCGACGCTCTTTGCCCTGATGTCCGTGTACGCAAAGCTGCTCACGCCGTTGACGGGGCTCGATATCTTCGCGTGGCGCGTGATCTGGACCGTGCCGGGCGCTTTCGCGCTGATTGCCTTGCGCTCGCGGCTGCCGCAACTCAAGGCGCTGTCGATGCGCGTGATCCGCGAGCCGCGCACGGCGCTTTTGCTGGCCGTCAGTGCGGCGTTGCTTGGCGCGCAGCTATGGGTGTTCCTGTGGGCGCCGCTGCATGGCCGGATGCTGGAAGTATCGCTCGGCTATTTCCTGTTGCCGCTGACGATGGTGCTGCTCGGCCGCTTCTACTATCACGAGCGGCTGGAGCCATTACAGTGGCTCGCGGTCGGGTGCGCGGCGCTCGGCGTTTTGCACGAACTGTGGGTGACGCGCGCGTTCTCGTGGCCGACGCTGCTGGTTGCGATCGGTTATCCGCCGTATTTTGTGTTGCGCCGCAAGATCAACGCCGATTCGCTGACGGCGTTCGCGCTCGAGATGTCGCTGCTGCTGCCGTTCGCGCTCGCGATGGCGTTCCACGGCGGCTCGCTCGCGCTGCTGTCCGGTCGCGTCGACATGTGGCTGCTGTTGCTGCCGGGACTCGGCGCACTGAGCACGGTCGCGCTCGCGACATATCTGAAAGCGAGCCGTTTGCTGCCGATGGCGCTATTCGGCATTCTCGGCTACGTGGAGCCGGTGTTGCTGGTGATCGTGTCGGTGACGCTGCTCGGCGAGTCGTTGACGGCGCAACAGCTTGGCACGTACGTGCCGATCTGGATCGCGGTGGCGCTGACCGGCTTACATAGCGCAAGGCTGCTTGCGCCGCGTTGAAAGCCTGTGAGGCCGTCGTGCAGCGCCGACGGTCGTGCCTCAGGACCGATGACGCGTGACCCCGTGCGCCGCATCGACCCGCGTCGGGCCCGCCTTGGCTTCGATTCCCGCGCGCAACGCGGGCCGCCAGCCGAATGCGAATAGCGCTTCAGCGAGCACGAACAGCGGCCCGATCAGCAAGCCGATCACATCGTCGATGAATGCGGGCTTGCGATGCTCGTACGCGACATGTCCCACGAACTGGAACACCCAGCCGACCACGAACAGGCCGATGCCCGATGCAAGCCACGTCAAGGTGGGCTGCTGCGCAAGCCACGCGCCGCACGCTACGCACAATACCGACACGACGGCCATCATCAAACCGAGCGGCACATCGAGCACGGAGTAGTAGATCACGCTCAGGCCGAACAGCACCCACGTCGGCGACACCGCCAACGGCAGCACAGCCACTGTCCACGCGGGCCGGCTCAGCAGCACGGCGAGCGCGAGCACGATCATCGGAATGCCGATGAAGTGCGTCGCGATGTTGCGGCGGTCGCGATGATAGGCAGCGTATTGCGCAAGCTGGTCAGTGAGCGTTCTCATGGATGCCGTTCCTCGTCGAAAGTCATCATAATCGCGGGCGGCGCGCCGCGACACTTTCGGCTAGCCGACAATTCAACCGCCAAAGCGCGCTTCGAACGATGACTTCAACCGATCCGTCGACTGAGCTGATCGCGCTGCTCGATCGCAGCGCCTGGTTTCGCGCCGCGCCCGATGCATTGCGCGCGCAACTGATCGAGCTCGGCCGCACGCGACGGCTGCCGGCGGGCCAGCGCCTCTTCAGCCGCGGCGATGCCGACGACGGCTTCTATTGCGTGCTCGACGGACTGATGCGGATCGGCTCGATCACCGCGAGCGGCAGGGAAGCGCTGCTCGCAGTGATCGAGCCCGTCAACTGGTTCGGCGAGATCGCGCTGTTCGATGACCAGACGCGCACGCACGATGCCTATGCCGAGCGCGACACGCTGCTGTTTCATGTGCCGCGCGCGGCGCTCACGGCGCTGCTCGAACGCACGCCCGCGTTCTGGCATGCGTTCGGCCTGCTGCTCACGCACAAGCTGCGCCTCGCGTTCGATGCGATCGAGGAGGCCGCGCTGCTGCCCGCTGCGCAACGCGTCGCACGGCGTCTGTTGCTAATGGCGGGCGGATACGGTGGCGGCGCGGGCGCGCTGCGGCGCGTGCTCAAGGTGCCGCAGGAAGACCTTGCGATGATGCTCGCGCTGTCGCGTCAAACCACGAACCAGATTCTCCGGCAGTTCGAAACGCAAGGCGCGCTCGCGCTGCGTTACGCGGAGATCGAAATCGTCGATGCGGAGAAACTGCGCGCCTTCGCGGTATCGACGAATAACGATGCCGCGCGTGCCTGATCGCGAATAACACCTCGTCAATCCGACGGACTTTAGAGATAGGTCATCGGCCGTCCAAGGTACCATCGCCTATACTTTTTTTGCCGCCGTTTGTCGCTGTAACCGCGCATCTTCTCATTCCCGCTCGCCCGCCAGGCCGATGCTGCGCGGCGCATCTCCAGAACTATTAAGAATTCCAAAGGATTGAAATGAATCCGTCAGTTCCCGCGCTATCGCCCGCCGAGCGCTATCAGGCGTCGGTGTCGCTGTATTCGTCGGGGCGTCTCGCGGAGGCGCTCGCACTGCTCGACGAGATACTGCAGCGCGATCCCGCCCATGCGGAAGCCATGCACCTCGCGGCCGTTTGCCTGAACGACCTGTATGACGAAGCAGACGCAAAGAACCCAAAGCCCGTCGTCGACGACACGCTCGATCTGGCCGAAGCGCACAACGATCTGGGCGGCTGGTTCTACGGACGCAAGCAGTTGACGCAGGCCGAGCACGCGTACCGCCGCGCGCTGTCGATCAAACCCGATCTGATCAAGGCAATGAACAATCTCGGTCTCGTGCTGCGCGATCTCGGACGCGAGCTGGAAGCCGAAGCCTCATTCCTGCACGCGCTCGCCATCGCGCCCGACTACGTGATGGCACGCAACAACCTCGGCGTGCTGCTGTGGCAGCTCAAGCGCCTGCCGGAGGCGGAGGCCGCTTATCGCGACGTCGTCAGCCGTCAGCCGGGCGACGTCAGCGCGCACAACAATCTCGGCTTGCTGCTGCTGGAACTCAACCGTGTGCCGGAAGCGGAGCAGGCGTGCCGCCAGGCGCTGGCGCTCAATGCCGATGTGCCCGAAGCGCACAACAATCTCGGCAACGTGCTGTGGCAGCAAGGCCGCATCGCGGAAGCCATTGCCGCATACCGCCAGGCGCTGGCGCTGCGGCCCGACTACGTCGGCGCGAAAGCGAACCTCGCGTTGCCGCTGCTGTGCATCGGCGATTACGTGCAAGGCTGGGCGCTTTACGAGTCGCGCTATCACGAAGCGATCGGCACGCGCAGCGTGTTTCCGCCGCCCGTGCCGTATCCGCAGTGGCGCGGCGAGCCGCTGCACGGTAAATCGCTGCTCGTGTGGCCCGAGCAGGGCTTCGGCGATGGCCTGCAATTCTGCCGGTATGTGTCGATGCTAAAGGCGCGTGGCGCGGGGAAGGTGAGCGTCGCTTGCCAGCCGCCGTTGCGGCGGCTGTTCGACAGCCTCGAAGGCGTGGACGCGGTGTATTCGCTCGACGGCGAGACGACGATTCCCCCGCACGACACCTGGTGCTTCATGCTGAGCCTGCCGATGCTGTTCGGCACGACCGTCGACACGATTCCAGCGCCGGTGCCCTATCTGCGCGCGCCCGCGGCGCTCGCGCAGCAGTGGCGTAGCAGGTTGCGGGAAGGCGGGTTCAAGGTTGGCCTGGTCTGGGCGGGCGATCCGCGCCCGCACGATCCCAGCTCGAATGCGATCGACCAGCGCCGTTCGCTGACGGCGCTGTCGTACTTGCCGCTGCTGCGCGTGCCTGGCGTGACGTTCGTGAGCCTGCAGAAAGGCGCGGCGACCCGCCCGCAGATCGAAGACCTGCCCGCTGCGCTGCGCCTCTTCGATCCGATGGACGACGTGCAGGATTTCGCCGATACGGGCGCCATCGTCGAAAACCTGGATCTGGTGATTACTGTCGATACGTCGATGGCGCATCTGGCGGGGGCGCTCAACACGCCCGTGTGGATTCTGTCGCGCGATGACGCGTGCTGGCGCTGGTTCCGCGACCGCGACGATTCGCCGTGGTATCCGAATGCGCGGCTTTTCCGGCAGACGGCGCCCGGCGACTGGGAAAGCGTGGTCGAGCGGGTCGCGCAGGCGCTGGCGAGCCTGCGCGAGCCCACCGTGTCGCACTGACGATCCGCCCCGTACGCTAGAACGGATTGTCGATCACGCCCGGCTTCGCGTCGGGCTCTTCCTTTACCTGTTCCGGCAGATGCGATTCCGCCTGAAGCGCGGCGACGATGCCGTCGAGCGCGTCCTTCAGGGCCAGCGCCGCTTTCAGACCGCGCCTGTCCTTCGTGATCGCGAGCGTGCCGTTCACGACGACGCGCGTGGTGCCGTTCGCCACCGTCAGCGCGTCGCCCTGGATGTTGAGCACGTCGTCGTCGTTCGAATATGCTTTAAACACCTCTCAGCCCTCCCGGACGCTGGTCCTTCAGGTTTTCCGGAATGCCCGGAAAGCGGATGCCGCTCATCGCTTCGAGTTCATGCACCGACTTCACGTCGTAGCGGACGGTGGCGACGTTGTCCGCGACGATCGCGAACGCGAGTTTCTTCGACGGCACGTAGACGACCTTGAACAACTGCGTCGGCACGAACACGCGCGTCGGCCCGATGGTCTGCAACTGTCCGCCGATGAACATCGGGCCGGTGACCACATAGATGTCGTCGTATTTCATCGACAGCTTGCGCACGGCCGTTTCGATGCGCGACCACATGCGCTGATTGTTCTCGCGGTTCTGCGGCACGATGTTCGCAAGCGAGAACGATTGTGCCATCGCCTCCGCGTTCCATCGGTTGCCAGCCGGGCTCATATGGCCGCGATCGAAACCGCTGCGCTTGTAGTCGGCGAGCGTCGCGCCTTCGCCGTCGGGCAGGCGCGCGTCCTCGAAGAACTTGTTGGTGCGCACCATGTCTTTCGCGGCTTCGATGTGGTCGCGCGTCAAATGCTCGGCGGACCACAGCGGACCATGCGTGATGCCTGAATGCAGAACGGCGAAATCCGAGTAGCACAGCATGCGCGACTTCGGCGCCATTTTCGCGTTCGTCAGCAGGGGCCATTGGGCGTTGGGCGTGAAATCCGTGCATGACGTTGCTGCCCATGCGTGAGTCGCGTGACTCGCGGCCACGATAAGCAGGCTGACTAACCACTTCTTCATAGATCGGAAAGGCGAATGAGGGGGCCGCAAGTATAGCCGCGCGACCTATGCGCAATGCAAGGGCTTACACGCCGTTACGCGACATCGCGTCGAAGTATCGGCAAAACGGTCACGACGCGTTGCCGCACGGCAATTTCTCCGTGCTCGACGGCGAGAGGAAGGAGTGACAAAGGAAAGGCCCGCGTCCGCCAGGGGACGAGCGGCGCGGGCGTCATTACGAAGCAGGCTTAGCGTCCGAACACGCTGTGCTCGGCGTTGACAGGCAAGCGGTCAACGGCCTGCAAGCGCCAGTAGCCATTCATCCGCGCGTGCGTGCGGTCCGACGACCACGCCGCGCTGCCTTGTGCCGAGCTGACCCGCTGCCGTCCGTCCACGTGCAGGCCATTCAATGTGCATAACGGCGCTTCTGCGCTCGGCGCGCAGAGTTTGGTGACGCCGTTCTCGTCATGGAGTTCGCCCCATGGGGGCAGGTCGATCCCATCGTGTGCTTCTCTCGACCACCGACACTCGTCGGTATCGAGCCAAAGCACGGCGTAGTCGTGATTGACGGTGGGGTCCGAACCGTTGATCAGTATTGTCAGCCGCATGCAGAAATCCCCCGGTGAAAGATTAAGTATGTGCGCCTCCTCAGTCTACTTCGGGCCAACGGTTATGCAAGGCAAACAGCTATCGGTCGGATTGAAAAACCCAATTGGGAACGCATCACCGAACTCCTAGATTTAAGGCACGGCTAAGGTGCGCGCGTCTGGCCGGTCGTTGCCATCAGAAACGCGCGCTCCCACATACAGGCTTTGGAAGGAGGCTCAGATGGCGCAACTCAAGGGTTCGAAGACGGAGGAGAATCTGAAGGCCGCATTTGCGGGTGAATCACAGGCCAATCGCCGCTACCTGTATTTCGCAGCGAAAGCCGATGTCGAGGGACAGAACGACGTCGCGGCACTATTCCGCTCGACGGCGGAAGGCGAGACGGGCCACGCGCATGGCCACCTCGAATATCTGGAAGTCTCGGGCGATCCGGCGACGGGGCTGCCGATCGGTTCATCGCGTCAGAATCTGCAAGCGGCGATTGCGGGCGAGACGCACGAATACACCGACATGTACCCCGGCATGTCAAAGGCCGCGCGCGAAGAAGGTTTCGACGAAATCGCGAACTGGTTCGAAACGCTGGCCAAGGCGGAACGCAGTCATGCGAATCGCTATACGAAGGCATTGGAGGCGCTGGTCGATTGAGTTGCACGCGCCGGCTGCGCGGCTGGCGCGTGTTGTCGCTTCCGTTTGGTGCAGGCTTGGCGTGCAGACGGACGCGATAGTGCGGTACAAACGCGAGACAAAGTGAGACGATCACGATTTCGCGCAGCGCATGCGGAAAAGTACGAACGCGCTTGCGAGAAAAGAAGCGCATAAAACAACCCCACAGCATTGCATGGGATGGGAGTAGGTCCGCCCGCCATGCCATGGGACCAGAGCAAGGTGCCAATGCCGGCTGGTCCAAGGAGACGCACGCCATGCCTCACAAGGAAGGCAGTCTCGAAGCGCCCATTCGCCATCCGCTCGACTGGCAATCGGACGCGTTCTACGATCCGGATGCGATCGATCAGGAATTGACGCGCGTGTTCGACATCTGCGCCGGCTGCCGCCGATGCGTGTCGCTATGCGGCGCATTTCCCGCACTGTTCGACCTCGTCGACGAAACGGATACCGGCGAGGTGCACGAAGTCGACAAGAAGAAGTTCGGCGCTGTCGTCGATCAATGCTATCTGTGCGATCTGTGCTACATGACGAAATGCCCCTACGTGCCGCCGCATCAATGGAACGTCGATTTTCCGCACCTGATGCTGCGCGCGAAGGCTGCCGCGTTCAAGCGGGGAGACGTACCGTTGCGCGACAAGTTCCTGTCGAACACCGATGCGCTCGGCACGTTCGCCGGCATTCCCATCGTTACGCAGACGGTCAACGCGGTGAACCACACGCACGCGGCGCGCGGCATGATGGAAAAGGCGCTCGGCGTCGACAAGGACGCCTGGCTGCCGGACTTCGCCACGCGCAAGTTTCGCAGCGCCGCGAAGAAGTCGCCGCAGGTGCAGAGCAGGGACGGCGAGCGCACGCCCGGCAAGGTCGCGATCTACGCCACCTGCTACGTGAATTTCAACGAGCCGGGCATCGGTCACGATCTGCTGGCCGTGCTCGCGCACAACGACATTCCCTACGAACTGGTATCGAGCGAGGCGTGCTGCGGCATGCCGTTGCTGGAGCAAGGCAACCTGGAAGGTGTCGCGGCGAAGAAAGAGAAGAACATGCCCGTGCTCGCGCGTTATGCGCGCGACGGCTACGCGATCATCGGCGCGATTCCGAGTTGCGTGCTGATGTACAAGCACGAGCTGCCGCTGATGTTCCCCGACGACCTGGACGTGCGCGCCGTCAGCGAAGCGTTCTGGGACCCGTTCGAATACTTCATGGCGCGCCATCGCGACGGTCTGTTGAAGACCGACTTCAACACGCCGCTCGGCAAGGTGTCGTATCACGTGCCGTGTCATGCGCGCGTGCAGAACATCGGACGCAAGACGTCGGAGACATTCGCGCTCGTGCCAGATACGCAGGTGACGGTCGTCGAGCGTTGTTCCGGTCACGCAGGCACGTTCGGCGTGAAGAAAGAATTTCACGCAATGGCGATGAAGATCGGCACGCCCGTCTTCAAGGCGATGGCGCAGCCGCAGCCCGACTACATCTCGTCCGATTGCCAGCTTGCCGGTCATCACATCGAACAGGGTTTCGACGAAAACAGTTTGCCGAAGACGCCGCTCGCGCATCCGTTGACACTGCTGCGCAAGGCATACGGCCTTTGATCTTCAATTTGCGAGGATAACGATGAGCATCGCGAGGAACTCCCTGTTGTCGCTCGAAAACTATGCGAAGCAGCGCAAGACGATGCGCGAGCGGATCATCGAGCACAAGAAAAGCCGCATCGTCCGGTTGGGCAATCACCTGACGTTCCTGTTCGAAGACGAACTGACGATCCGCTACCAGATCCAGGAGATGCTGCACATCGAAAAGATCTTCGACGAAGAAGGCATTCAGGGCGAACTCGAAGCGTATCTGCCGCTCGTGCCCAACGGCAGCAACTTCAAGGCGACGCTGCAGATCGAGTACGAAAACGAGGTCGAACGGCGCGCAGCACTCGCGCGGCTGATCGGCATCGAAGACAGCGTATTCATGCGGGTGGACGGCGAAGAGTCCGTCTACGCGATCTCCGACGAAGACCTTGAGCGCGAGAACAACGAGAAGACCTCAGCCGTGCATTTCGTGCGCTTCGAACTGACGCCTTCGATGAAATCGCGCCTGCGAGACGGCGCGGCGTTGCTTATCGGCTGCGATCACCCGGGCTATCCCGTCGACTTGCAGCCGATTGTGGACGACGTGCGCCGCTCGCTCGTCAAGGACCTCGCTTAAAGCGGCTTCCGATACACAACGAAGCCCGACAGGTCCGCGATCTTGTCGTAGAGCTGCATGGCCGCCTGATTCGATTCGTGCGTGAGCCAGTACACACGTTCGGCGCGCGCGGCCTTCGCCGCCGCATAGACGGCTTCGATCAACGCGCGGCCCACGCCCTTGCCGCGCTCGGATTCGAGCGTGAACAGATCGTGCAGATAGCACGTCGGTCCCGCCATCAGCGTGCTGCGGTGATACAGATAATGCACGAGGCCGGTTAGCGTGCCGTCGGCGCGCTCGGCCACCAATGCATGCATCGGCTCCAGTCCGTCGAAGAAGCGCGCCCACGTCAGTTGCGTGATCTCGCGCGGCAGCGCCGTTTCGTCGAAGCGGCCATAAAAGCGGTTATAGCCGTCCCACAACGGCAGCCAAGCTTCGTAGTCGGCGGGAACGACGGGGCGGATCTTCACAGCTTGCGTCACGAGTAGCGCTCCTTTCCTGGATCGACGGGTATGGACGAAGCATAGGGTTTCTGTGGCACCATTGTTAGCTCCACGTCGAATGCAAAATCTGGAGCCACGCAATTGGACTACGGGCTGTTGATGTCGAGCTTCGCGAGCCAGGCGGCGGGCCGCAGGCTCACGCAGCAAACGCTGCTTTACGAAAGCCTGCGTCACGCCATCCTGAACGGCGACATTCGTCACGGCAGCCAGCTCGTGCCGACACGCGCGCTCGCCGAGCAGCTCGGCATCGCGCGCAACTCGGTGCTGTATGCGTACGAACGGCTCGCTGAAGAAGGCTTCATCGCGGCGAGCCGTCACGGGTCGATCGTCAGTTGCGTCGCGCTGCCTTCGGCGAATGCGCAAGACGCCAGCGTCGCGCCTGTCAGCCGTCTGTCGCGGCGCGTCGCCAGTCTGCCGCACGATCGCGCCGCGCGCGGCATGCGTTCGCCGTTTCAGGCGGGCGTGCCCGCGCTCGATGAATTTCCCGTCGCGCAATGGCGCGCGTCGATGGAGCGCGCATGGCGATCCGTCGATGCGCGCGATCTCGGTTACGGCTATCACGCGGGTCATCCGTCGCTGCGGCGCGCGGTGGCCGAATATGTGCGCGTGTCGCGCGGTGTGCGCTGCACGGCCGAGCAGGTGTTCATCACATCGGGCACGCATACGAGCCTCGACCTGTGCGCGCGCATGCTTGCGGATCCCGGCGATACCGCATGGCTCGAAAACCCGGGCTATCAGGGCGCGCGGATCGCGTTCCAGGCGGCGGGCCTGAACATCGTGCCGATTCCCGTCGATGCCGCCGGACTCGCGCCCACGGAAGCACACTGGCAGCGCACGCCGCCGCGCCTCGTCTACATTACGCCGTCGCATCAATATCCGCTTGGCAGCGTGTTGAGCCTGGAGCGGCGCTGGTCGATCATCGACAACATCGTCGAGCGCGGCGCATGGATCATCGAGGACGACTACGACAGCGAGCTGCGCCACAGCGGTCCGCCGCTACCGTCGGTTCAGGGCCTGCGCGACGCGGCGCCCGTCGTCTATCTCGGCACCTTCAGCAAGACGATGTTTCCGGCGCTGCGCATCGGTTTCATGATCGTGCCGGCGAGCCTCGCGCCTGAAATCGGCGGCGTGATCGGCGAAATGTCGCGGCAAGGGCGTATCGCGGATCAGGTCGCGCTCGCGGATTTCATCGAAAGCGGCAAATACGCGCGCCATTTGCGACGCATGCGCCGCATCTACCAGCAGCGGCGCGAAGCGATGGTCAGCGCGATTTATACGCACATGCGCGATCTCGTCACGGTTTCATCCGATGGCAGCGGCATGCATCTGACGATGCGGCTCGATGCGCCGCTGCAAGATCGTGATGTAAGCGCCGCGTTGCGCGAGCGAGGCATGTCGGTTTCGCCGTTGAGCACGTACTGCCATCAAGGCGAGGACGCCGAACGCTACAACGGTTTCATGCTCGGCTACGCGGGCGTACGGCCCGATAAGGCCGACCGGCTTGTTGCCGAACTCGGCGCGGCGATTCGCGCATTGATGCGAGACAAATAATATTCAACTGAATGGTTGAATAACGTCGAGACCCTGCTTATACTCAGGCCGATGAACGAGTCCGCTCTCGACGGCGTGTTCCGCGCGCTGTCCGATCCCACCCGGCGCGCGATGCTTGCGCAGCTCGCCACCGGCGAACGCAGCATCGGCGAACTGGCCGCGCCGTTCGCGATGTCGTTCGCGGCGGCGTCGAAGCACGTCAAGGTGCTCGAAGGCGCGGGGCTGATCCAGCGCCGGGTGCAAGGGCGCTCGCATATCTGCCGGATCGACCCGGCTCCGCTCGCCGCCGCCGACGCGTGGCTGCGTTTCTACGAACACTTCTGGAGCAGCCGGCTCGACGCGCTCGAAGGCCTGCTGCGCAATTCCAAGGGGGATATACGATGAACCAGAACGAACCACTCGGCGTTTTCGACGGCACGCAGGTCGTGCGCTTCGGACGTCTGCTGCCTGGCCCGATCGAGCGCGTATGGGCGTATTTGACCGAGTCGGACAAACGCAGCCTGTGGCTCGCATCCGGCGCGATGCCGCCGCAGCCCGGCGGTGACTTCATGATGCGTTTCGATCACTCGCTGTTGTCGGCGTCGCCTGAGGTTCCGCCCGAGCCGTATCGGCAGTACGCGGGCGGACATGATTCGCTGCATCGGCTGTTGCGCTACGAGCCGCCGCATGTGCTCGCGTTCACATGGGGCAGCATTCAGGACAATCTGTCGGAAGTGACCTTCGAGTTGTCGGAGGCGGGCGATCAGGTGAAGCTCGTGCTCACGCATTGCAACCTGTCCGGCCGCGACGAGCAACTCGATGTCGGCCCGGGCTGGCACAGCCATCTCGACGTATTGCGCGAGCGCCTGAACGGCACCGCGCCCGCGTCGTTCTGGACGATGTTCGAGAGAATCAAGGCGCGCTACGACGCGCTCTGAGGGTCGTGCGGCACGCCCGCACGCTGGTTTCCGTCATCGTGTACGATCGCAGGCCATCGCGTACACGTTGACGGAGACCAACAGTGTTTCTGACGGAGACCAACAGTGTTTCGTTCGATCCTCACCCGCCTTGCATTACTGACGGCTTTCGCATTCGCGCAGACCTTGCCTGTTGCCCACGCCGCCGACGCTTCTACCGATCCCACCGAGCATGCCGCCGACTTCATCGCGCATGACTTCCATTTCTCCGACGGCACGATCTTTCCCGACCTGCGCATCCATTACGTGACGCTGGGCACGCCGGAGCGCGACGCGCACGGCGAGATCACGAATGCCGTGCTGCTGCTGCATGGCACGACGGGCACGGGCAAGGCATTTCTCACGCCGCTGATGCGCAAGGAACTGTTCGCCGCCGGCGAGCCGCTCGACACGCAGCGCTACTTCATCGTGATTCCCGACGGCCTCGGGCGCGGCGGCTCGTC
>Ga0247692_1000141_pt1 | contig 16219 bp, 14 predicted proteins | sample CNK33_metaG_FD_183041 | JGI IMG/M metagenome (GOLD analysis project Ga0247692, IMG submission 183041) | Soil microbial communities from Purdue University Martell Research Forest, Indiana, United States - CNK33 | ecosystem: Environmental > Terrestrial > Soil > Temperate forest > Bulk soil...
GCCCGCGAACCCGCCATCCTCGCCGCGCCGCGCGACGCCCGTATTGAACACGATCTCGCCCGCGACATGCCCGACCATCACCTTCGACACATGCTCGAGCACCTGGCCGTCGCGAATGCCGACAAAATCTTCGCGATGATCGATCGACACGGCCGGCGCCGGATAGAAACGGCTGCTGGCGAGCAGCGTGCCGTCATGCCCGAAGATCGAGACAGCCGCGACCTGCGGATAGCCGCCGCCCATCGTCTGCAGCTTTTCGTGGATCGCGGCTTCGCCTTCCCGTATGCCGTCGTCGTCGAGTCCCTGCACCAGATCGACGATGCGCGCGTTGAGCGCCTCGTTCATGTCGAACACTTTCAACGCGTGCTCTTCGGCGACGCGTACGGTGCGCAGCGTGAGATCGGTGGCGTCGGCCTCGCGCGTGCGCAGGTCGCTGAACGCCATCGCCGCGACGAACACGCACGGCACCACCACGGCCGCCACCAGCAGCGCGATCAGCGTCATGCGGCGGACGGCAAAATTCTGCTCGGGTACGGCGGGAAAAAGCGCTTCGTCGGGTCGCGTGCCGGTTGCACGTTCGTCCGGGGCATTCGCGTCGGCGGAATCGGGCCGGTCAGCAGTCATGGCGCAAGCCGCGCGCGCGGCCGGTTGAAAAGGTGTGTGTTCTCATCATAGGTTCAGTGGACCATCCGCTCGCGCGCAATGCAACCAAGCGGACGCCGCGGCCGCGCCCATGCGGGCTGGACGCTTTAATCATACGAGTTCGTGAATCAGCGACGAATCCGGAAGCGCAAACGTACACAAAAGTATAAAGACGATCTTTTATCTGACGAATGCTTACGTTTCGACTCGAATCTGACTCAAACGAGTTAAATTCGTTCGGTGAATGCATTCTGGCGAGTTGCCTTTCCGCCAATTTGATTCGAAAATTGCGCACAGATAAATAATCAGCCCGCCATGATCGGGCGAATTTCGCGCGAGGGACCGGGCATTGCATGCCATGCAAGACCGGGCAGACCCTCGCGTAGACCAGCGGGGCACCACGGAGCCATGAACGCCGTCTTGCCGCCGCAGCACTATCTACGGGGTAGGCTTCGAAAATGCCGGTCATTGCCGTTGTCCATTGCGTGCATGCTGCAGCGGCTGCACGCCGCGCGCGCAGCACCTGCCGTCGGGTGCGCCTGTCGCCGCGCCACGTGGGGTCAGCATCGTTCGTGCCGACCGTTTCGGGTTCCCGCTTCGTCGCTGCTGGAGAGGCTGCGTCGCGCGACTGCGCGAGCGGCCACTCAAGTTCGCCCATGCAGCGCCGTTAACACGCAAGAACCCACTCCGTTTCCAGCCCGCCGCCATGCCTTTGCCCATTGTGATCGCCGATGACTCGCTGCTTGCCCGCAAGGTGCTCACGAAAGCATTGCCGCAGGACTGGGACGTCGACATTACCTACGCGTCCAACGGACGCGAAGCGCTCGAGCATTATCGCAAGGGGCGCGCATCGGTGATGTTTCTTGACCTGACGATGCCCGACATGACGGGCTATCAGGTTCTGGAGGCCCTGCAGCACGAGGACCTGAATACCTTCGTGATCGTCGTGTCCGCCGATGTCCAGCCGATGGCAAGGGAACGCGTGCGCGCGCTCGGCGCGGTCGCATTCGTCCCCAAGCCCGTGACTACCGAGGCGGTGCTTCCCATCCTCAAGGAGTACGGGTTGTATGTCTGAGCCAGTCCTCAACGAAGATCAGCGCGACGCGCTGCAAGAGGTCGCCAATCTGGCGATGGGCCAGGCCGCGACGCGCCTCGCTCTGCTGCTGGATGCGTTCATCGAACTGTCCGTGCCGCGCGTGCGCGTGGTCGCCGTGCGCGAGGCCGCGTCGGCGCTGCGCGAGATGACGGGCATCAACGAACCCGTGAGCGCCGTGCGACAGGGCTTCCGCTCGGACATCAAGGGCGAGGCACTGGTGATCTGCCGCAGCGGCAGCATCGAGCAGTTGTGCTCGCTGGTGAGCGACCCGTATGCCAAGTCCGCGTATGAGGCGACCACCCAGGAAGAACTCGTGTTCGACGTCGCGAACATCCTGACGGGCGCGTGCGTGTCGTGCATTCTCGACCAGCTTGGGCGCATGCCCGTGTTCTCGCAGCCGGGCCTGCTCGGCTCGGCGATGTCGCTCGACGACGTGTTCCAGCCGAACGTGCTCGCCTGGGAAGTCGCGCTGCTGGTCGAAGTGAATTTTGCGTTAGAGGATCAGAGCTTCCGCGCGCACCTCGTGATGCTGATGGCGGAAGACTCGATCCGTCATCTCAGTTCCGCGCTGGACGCGCTGCTTTCCAGCATATGAATGCCCCGCTTCCCACGCTGAGCGATCTGGTCGTCGAACGGGTCGGCTTCGGCATTTTCGTGCTCGACCGTCAGATGAACGTGCTGATGTGGAATCGCTTCATGCGCGATCACAGCGGGCTGTCGGCACAACAGGTGGTCGGTAAGTCGATTTTCGCGAGCTTTCCGGAACTGCCGCGCGTGTGGCTCACCCGCAAGCTCGAAAGCGTGTTCCAGCTCGGCAGCTTCGCGTTCAGTTCGTGGGAGCAGCGCCCCTATCTGTTCAAGTTCGATCACGACCGGCCGATCACGGGCGGCGTCGATTTTATGCAGCAGGACTGCACGTTCATGCCGATCATGCGCGATCGGGAGGTCGAGGCCGTTTGCGTGACGGTCTCAGACGTGACGCACGTGAGCATCATGCAGCGCGAGCGCGAAGAGGCCGTGGCGAAATTGCAGGAATACGCGGACCGCGATGGGCTGACGGGCATCGCGAACCGGCGTTACTTCGAAGCGCGTCTGCGCGACGAGTACACGCGCTGGCAGCGTTACGGCGGCGAACTGTCGATCCTGCTGTTCGATCTCGACCACTTCAAGAAGATCAACGACCAGTTCGGTCACGTGGTCGGCGATACCGTGCTGCGCGATATGGCGCAGCGCGTGTCGCATGTCGTGCGCGCGCAGGATACGTTCGGGCGCTTCGGCGGCGAGGAGTTTGCGCTGCTGCTGCCGTGCACGCCGCTGGAGGACGCGATGCTGGTCGCGGAAAAAATCCGCAATACGATTGGCGACAAGCCGGTTGACGTCCAAGGCGTCGATGTGCCCGTGACGGCGAGTGTCGGCGGTGCGTCCGCGCGGGCGGGCGTGCCTGCCTACGAGGCGCTCATCAACGAGGCGGATGCGGCGCTGTACAGCGCGAAGCGGCAGGGACGCAACCGGTCGGTTGCGTTCATCTGAAGAGGTTTTGGCGTTCTTGCCGGCGAGCGGGCGCACGCCCGCTGTGGCGAATCGATCTACTTGCGGCTCATCCACGAGCCGACGGCTCTCCACTGGCCGTCGTGGCGTGCGAAGTCGTCCTTGAAGGCGAACACGGCTTGCTGGCCGTCCGGCGCCATGAAGCGGTTCTCTCCGATCACCACGGCCTGATCGCCGTCGACATGAACGTTCACGTACTGCAGCGTCTGCGTCGAACCTGACGGCGCCGGCGATGCGTTCAGCACGTCGCTCTTCGAGCGCGCCGTACCGGACGGCGTGATTTCTCGGTACGAGTCATCGAGCAGCAGTTTCAGCGTGTCGCGATCGTGATGCATGCTCGCCTGGACCCAGGCTTCTTCCATCTGGCGGATCACGGCTTCGTCGTTTTCGGCGGCGAAGGCCGGCGACGCGAGTGCAAAAGCGGCGAGAACGGGAGCGACAAATAGCATATACAGTTTCATCTTTTTTCCTTGATATACGATTTAAATCAATAATCCAATTCAATGATTTTGAAAGCGACAAATTAAAATTGGTTCCGTGTGATTTTTAAAATTGGAGCAACAAAGATTTCTATTGAGAACGATTAATGCGAGTGGTTCAAAGGCATGCTGTGGGCGCCGCACGCGGTTATCTGTCATTTCGCATCGTTTCGATGTGGGATTAAATGTAGTCTGTATTTAAATCGAGGTATCTCGGATAACTCTTAATTTGAGATAGTATTTCGAGATGTTTTGAATGCCTGTGCGTAGGCAAATCTGTGTCTTTTGTTGCCGTTACACTTCGTTCTTCGGCGAGGCAAATCGGCGTCGCGCGCCGCAGCGGCTTCCGCCGTTCCTGCGTCCGCTATGAAAGGTTGGTATACTTTTGCCCGTTTTCCGGTCTTTTCGGCCGGCGTTTCGCGCGTGTCCGCGCGCGCGGGCGGCTTGCCCTGCGGGTAGGCATGACTTCTTGATCGCCCCTTCGGGGGTGTCTCAGCGGAGATCGTCTTGGCCGTTTCCAATCTCGTCGTGGACGACACACAAACTGACGCAGCTGCCGCCAGTTCAGGCAGCTCGTTTTATCTCGCGATGCGCATCTTGCCGCCTGTGCAGCGCGATGCGATGTACCAGGTCTACGCTTTCTGCCGCGCCGTCGACGACATCGCCGACAGCGAACTGCCGCGTGCCGAGCGCAACGCGGGCCTCGAGCGCTGGCGGGCGGACATCGACGCGTGCTACGCCGGCTCGCCGCGCGCGTCGCTGCTCGAACTGACCCGGCACATCCACACGTTTCATCTGCAGCGCGAAGACTTCCACGCGATGATCGACGGCATGGCGATGGATGCCGCCGCCGACATCTGCGCGCCCGACGAAGCCACGCTCGACCTGTATTGCGACCGTGTCGCGAGCGCAGCCGGCCGGCTATCGGTGAGGATATTCGGGATGGAGGAGCAGCCGGGCGTCGAGCTGTCGCACCATCTGGGCCGTGCGCTGCAACTGACGAACATCCTGCGCGACATCGACGAAGACGCGGAGATCAACCGCTGCTATCTGCCGTACGAGTTGCTGGCGCGCGAAGGCATCGCGGCGACCAATCCGCTCACGATCGCCGACGATCCGTCGCTGCCGCGCGTCTGCGCGACGCTCGCGGAGCGCGCAAAGCAGCACTTCGCCGCCGCCGACGCGATCATGGACGCGCAGCCGCGCGCACAGGTCAAGGCGCCGCGCATCATGTCGGGCGTCTATCGCCTGCTTCTCGAGCGCACGCTGGAACGCGGCTTCGACATTCCGCGCACGAAAGTCAGCAAGCCGAAACTGCGGATGCTGGCGATCGTGGCGCGCTACGCTTTCTTTTGATGCGAAAGCTGGTTCACGTGATCGGTGCTGGGCTGGCCGGTCTTGCCGCCGCCGTGCAGCTGCAACGGCGCGGCGCGCAGGTCGTGCTGTACGAGGCGGCCGAACAGGCGGGCGGCCGCTGCCGCACGTACTACGACCGCACGCTGGCAGCGACTATCGACAGCGGCAATCATCTGGTGCTGTCCGGCCAGCAGGCCACGTTGAACTACGTGCGCGCGATCGGTTCCGCCGACGAACTCGTCGGGCCGACGCAGCCCGAATACCCGTTCGTCGATCTGGCGACGAACCGGCGCTGGACCGTCCGCATGTCGCCGGGACGGTTTCCGGCGTGGATTTTCGAGTCCGGTGCGCGCGTGCCGGATACGCAATGGACGGATTACCTGTCCGTCGTGCCGCTGCTGCTGGCGAAGCCCGGCCGCACCGTCGCGCAGTCGATGCGCAGCAACGGCCCGCTGTGGGACCGCATGCTGCATCCGCTCCTGCTAGCCTTGACGAACATCGAGCCGCGTCAGGCGACGGCCGGACTGGTGGGCACGGTGTTGCGCGACACGCTCGCGGCGGGCGGCCCTTCGAGCCGGCCGCTGATCGCGCGCAACGGGCTGGGGTCCGCGTTCGTCGAACCGGCGCTGCGGCTGTTACAGCATGGCGGCGCGGCGATCCGGCTCGCCGCGCGGATCGATGCGCTGGAGTTTGCCGATACCGATAGCCCGGAAGGCCGCCGCGTTGCCGCGCTGCGGCTGGACGGCGGGGAACGCGTCGAAATCGGCGCGAGCGAAGCCGTCGTGCTGGCCGCGACGCCGGATGTCACCCAGGCGCTGGTGCCCGGCGTGCAGGCGCCGCGCCGCTTTTCGGCCATCGTGACGGCGAATTTCGCGGTCGAGCCGCCGCTCGGCCATCCACCACTGATGGGGCTCGTCAACGCGAGTGCGAACTGGCTGATTGCGTCGGACGGACGCCTGTCGGTGACCGTGTACGACGCGGCGAACCGTGCAGCGAACCTCGCCGACATGCCGCGCGACGAACTCGCGCGCAAGCTGTGGGCCGACATCGCGCAAGTGACAGGTTTGTCGGCCGATCTGCCACTGAAGTGGCAACTGAGCGTCGAGCCGCGCGCGACTTTTGCCGCGCAACCCGACGACGAGATGCGCCGCCCGGCCACGCGCACTCGCTGGAACAACCTGATGCTCGCGGGCGACTGGACAGCAACCGGTCTGCCGCCGGGCATCGAAGGCGCGATTCGCTCCGGCCAGAAGGCCGCGGATACGCTATTGAACGAACCGACGGAACGCCGATGAACGATTTATCCATGACCCAGACGCTGGGCGACGCACTGCCTCAAACGCTGATCGACGACCACGCGCCCGTGGCCGCTGCGCTGGCGACAGGCGCAGCGCCCGTCGACGCGCTCGACGCCGCCGTCACGCGCGCGACGGACGCGATCCTCGCCGCGCAGCAGGACGACGGCCACTGGGTCTACGAACTCGAAGCCGACGCTACGATTCCCGCCGAATACGTGCTGCTCGTCCACTACCTGGGCGAAACGCCCAACGTCGAGCTGGAACAGAAGATCGCGCGCTACCTGCGCCGCATCCAGCTGGCCGACGGCGGCTGGCCGCTGTTCACCGACGGCGCGATGGACGTCAGCGCGAGCGTGAAGGCGTACTTCGCGCTGAAAATGATCGGCGATTCCGTCGATGCCGAGCACATGGTCCGCGCGCGGGAGTGCATTCTGGCGCACGGCGGCGCGGAAGCGGCGAACGTGTTCACGCGTATCCTGCTCGCGCTGTTCGGCGTCGTGACGTGGTACGCGGTGCCGATGATGCCCGTCGAAATCATGCTGCTGCCCAAGTGGTTCCCGTTCCACCTGTCGAAGGTGTCGTACTGGGCGCGCACCGTGATCGTCCCGCTGCTCGTGCTGAACGCGAAGCGGCCGGTCGCGCGCAATCCGCGCGGCGTGCGCATCGACGAACTGTTCCGCGGCGCGCCCGTCACGACGGGCCTGCTGCCGCGCTCGGGCCATCAGAGCAAGAGCTGGTTCGCGTTTTTCCGCGCCGTCGACGGCGTGCTGCGCGTGACGGACGGCCTGTTCCCGAAGCGCTCGCGCGAGCGCGCGATCAAGGCGGCCGTCGATTTCGTCGGTGAACGCCTGAACGGCGAAGACGGTCTCGGCGCGATTTTCCCGGCGATGGCGAACTCCGTGATGATGTACGACGTGCTCGGCTACCCCGCCGATCACCCGAAGCGCGCGATCGCCCGCCAGTCGATCGACAAACTGCTCGTCATCCACGAAGACGAAGCGTATTGCCAGCCGTGCCTGTCGCCTGTCTGGGACACGTCGCTCGCGGCGCACGCGCTGCTCGAAACGGGCGACACGCGCGCCGAGGAAGCCGCCGAGCGCGGCCTTGCGTGGCTGCGTCCGCTGCAGATTCTCGATGTGCGCGGCGACTGGATTTCGCGTCGTCCCGACGTGCGTCCGGGCGGCTGGGCGTTCCAGTACAACAACGCGCATTACCCAGACGTCGACGATACGGCTGTGGTCGCGCTGGCGATGCATCGCTCGGCGGCGCTGACTCAATCGGACGTCGACGCCAACGCGATTGCGCGCGCCCGCGAATGGGTGGTCGGCATGCAGAGCAGCGACGGCGGCTGGGGCGCGTTCGAGCCGGAAAACACGCAGTACTACCTGAACAACATCCCGTTCTCCGATCACGGCGCCTTGCTCGATCCGCCGACCGCCGACGTGTCCGGCCGCTGCCTGTCGATGCTCGCGCAACTCGGCGAAATGCCCGCAACGAGCGAGCCGGCGCGCCGCGCCTACGACTATCTGCTGAAAGAGCAGGAAGACGATGGCAGCTGGTACGGCCGCTGGGGTATGAACTACATCTACGGGACGTGGACGGCGCTGTGCGCGCTGAACGCTGCGGGCATCTCGCATGACGACACGCGCATCAAGCGGGCCGCGCAGTGGCTCGTGTCGATCCAGAACGCGGACGGCGGCTGGGGCGAGGACGGCACCAGCTACAAGCTCGACTATCGCGGCTACGAAAAGGCGGCCAGCATTCCATCGCAGACGGCATGGGCCCTCCTCGGGCTCATGGCGGTCGGCTATGTCGACCATCCCGCCGTCGCGCGCGGCATCGAATACCTGAAGAGCGAGCAGCGCGATCACGGCCTGTGGGACGAAACGCGCTTCTCGGCAACGGGCTTCCCGCGCGTGTTCTATCTGCGCTATCACGGGTATCGCAAGTTCTTCCCGCTGTGGGCGCTTGCGCGCTACCGCAACCTGACGCGCGCGGGTCAGAAGCGCGTCGCGTTCGGCTTGTGATGGCAGCCCGGCCCGATCTGATGAACGCCAAGCTGCCCGTCATCGCCGTGACGGGCATGGCGTTCGAAGCGCGTATCGCGCGCGGCAAGGGAGTCGAAGCGGTGTACGCGGCGCGCGCCGATCTGCTCGAGCGCGCGTTGAACGAGGCGATCGCGCGCGGTTGCGCGGGCATCATCAGCTTCGGGACGGCAGGCGGACTGGCGCCCGATCTCGCGCCCGGCACCTTGATCGTCGCGAGCAGCGTGCATAGCCCGCTTGGCGTCGTCGAGACCGATCTGCGCTGGGCGGGACGCATCGCCACCGCGCTTGGCGCGGCGCCGCTGGCGTCGAAGCTGCGGCGCGGGCCGATCGCGGGCGTGACGGCGCCGCTCGTCGGCGCTGCCGATAAGGCGGCGCTGCACGCCTCGACAGGTGCGCTCGCCGTCGACATGGAGTCTCACCTTGCGGGCGCGATCGCTGAGGCGAACGGCCTGCCGTTCGTCGTTTGCCGGGCGATCGTCGATCCGGCGTGGCGCACGCTGCCGTCCGCCGCGACGGCCGGCCTGCGCGATGACGGCACGACCGCCATCGGTCCCATCTTGCGCGAACTGGCGCGCCAGCCATCCCAACTCGGCGGACTGCTGCAAGTCGCCGCTGACGCCCGCGCGGCGCGCGCTTCCCTCGTCGCTGCCCGCCAGGTGCTGGAGCGCTCGGGCGCGCTCCTCTCCATTTAAGCCGGGCGCGCCGGCTACGCGGATAGCGAAATAGTGTGTTGGTCTTGAAGGCCTAGGGAAAACCCTTATTTCTGATATAGTGCTACGCGTTAACCCTAGGTCGCGCGAAGAAGCGCGACCACGCTATTTCCAAAGAGGGACCGCAATGAATTTCCACACACGCAAATGGGTCAAGCCCGAAGACCTGAACCCCAACGGCACGCTGTTCGGCGGCAGCCTGCTGCGCTGGATCGATGAAGAAGCCGCCATCTACGCGATCTGCCAGCTCGACAACCAGCGCGTCGTGACCAAGTTCATGTCGGAGATCAACTTCGTCAGTTCGGCGCGTCAGGGCGACATCATCGAACTGGGCATGAAGGCAACGCACTTCGGCACGACGTCGGTCACGCTGCGCGCGGAAGTGCGCAACAAGATCACGCGCAAGAGCATTCTGACTGTCGAAAAGATGGTGTTCGTGAATCTGGACGCGAACGGCAATCCGGCGCCGCACGGCCGCACGAAGATCCGTTATTCCGATGAAGCGTTCGAACGCTACAGCGAGAGCCTGCGTGCGATGCAGCAGCAGCCGGCCGTGCTGGCTTCGGAAAGCACGGAAGACGTCGATCAGGAAGCGGACGCAGCGCATTGACGCACGTGGAACGGCGGCGCAGGCGGCCGTGATCAGCGCCCCGTTAAGCAAAAGCCCCGGCTGGTCGGATGACCAGCCGGGGCTTTGTCTTTGGTGCGCCGGTAACGACGTTTTACTGCGAAGCGGGAGCGGGCGTTCCGGTAGCAGGCGCACCCGACGGCGCGGCGCCTTCACCCGGATCCTCGTACTTCGGCACGCTTTCGTCGTTGGTCGGCGCGCGCTTCGTGCCGCCCGCGCCCGACGCGCCATCTGCCGGAGCGGCCTGGCCCGGTTCGGCGTTCGGCACAGCAAGCGGCGCCGCGCCCGGCACGGTGGTCGGCGCCGTGCCCGATGCACCCGAAGGCGCCTGCGCGCCGGAATCGTCGTCGTCGCCGTAGTCCGGCAATGCCGAAGCCGGCGCGTTCGCGCCGCGCAGCAACGACTTGCGCTGCTGCGTATAGGCGTCGCGAACGAACGAGTATTTGTCGAGGGCCGCCTGTTCCAGCAACGTCGTCGCGCCGAGCAGATCCGAACGCACGCTGACGAACTGTACGAAGAACAGCGGATACTTGTACTCCCAGCCCATGTAAGTGATCGGATTCGCGCGGAAATCGACCAGATAGCCGAGGCCGTCACGGAACGAACTCGGGCCGAACAGCGGCAGCACCAGATACGGGCCCGAGGGCACACCCCAGCGGCCGAGCGTCAGACCAAAGTCCTCCTTGTGCTTCGGCAGGCCGGCGGGCGTCGCGAAGTCGAGCAGGCCGCCCAGACCGAACGTCGAGTTCATGGCGAAACGCATCAGGCTTTCGGTTGCGTCCTTGATATGCAGTTGAAGCAGACTGTTCGCGAAGTTGTCGAGATCGCCGAGGTTCGAGAAGAAGTTGCTGATCGCCTGACGCAGCGGCTGCGGCGTGACCTTCTGATAGCCCTTCGCAATCGGCACGGCGACCGTGCGGTCGATCGCGTCGTTGAAATTGAAAATCGCGCGGTTCATCGGCTCGAGCGGATCCCCGGGCTTCCGGTCGGGTCCCGTTGCACACCCCGTTGCAAGACTCGCGGCGGCCAATGCCAGCGCGGCTGTACGCATCTTCATGCGGCTATCCTTATTGTTTCTTCGATGCGCGTCGAACGCGCGGTTTGCCCATCAATACGGGTTGAAATACCACAGCGCCAATCAGCGTGCAGACGAGGGACAGCGCCAGCAGACGCCCCATGCTCGACGTGCCCGGATGATGCGACAGCCACAGGCTGCCGAACGCCGTAGCGGTGGTCGCCGCGCTGAACAGCACGGCATGCGTGAGGCTGGATTGCAGCAGGCCAGTTTGCCCTCTGCGCCAGGCCATCACGAAGTAGATCTTGAACGCGACGCCCACGCCGAGCATCAGCGGCAAGGCGATGATATTCGCGAAATTAAGCGGCATGTTGAAGACGACGCACAACTCCAGCGTGACGACGGCCGACACGAGCAGCGGCACGAGCGTGCGCAGCACGTCGCCGAAACGGCGCAGCGTGAGCCAGAGCAGGGCGCTGATCGACAGGATGGCCCACGCGCCCGCCTGCACGAACGACTTGATGATCACGTTCGCCGAATGGAGGATCGAGATCGGCCCGCCGATCGCGCCCGGTTCCGCCGCCTTTACGGCTCGCGCGAAGTTGCGCAGCATCACGTCGTCGCCGGGATCGGTGCCGGGCGGCACTTTCGGTGAAATCTCGACGAGCGCCTGACCCGTCTTCGATACCCAGCTGTCGGCGATGTCCTTCGGCACGTTCTCGCGGGTGATTTCCGACGGTTGAAGCAAGGTTGCCAACTGTTTCAGCGAAATCTTCAGCGGTACCGACATCGCGCGCTCGGCGCGGTCGCGCGTCGAGACGTCCGCGCTCGCGAGCTTGGCCAGCGTGTCGGACAAGTGTTTGGCTTCGGCGGCGCCGGGGCCGGGGTGGTCGTCGGCGGCGAGCGACAGCTGGGCCGACGTGCGCTTCAGTGCGGCGACGCGCACGGCGTCGGTGGCGGGCGGCGCGGGCGTCTGCGTGAGCGCGGGCAGCAGTTGCTGCGCCGCGGCGGCAATCAGCGCGAGCTTTTGCGGCTGGTCGGCGGGAATGAACGTGGTGAGGGTCGTCGTGCGGCCTACTTCCGGCAGCTTCGACAGACGCGCTGCGATCTTGTCCGCATCCGCCAGCGACGGCGCCAGCGCCCGCACGTTGTTGACGGCCGCCTCGGGCGCGTCGTTCAGCGAGATCAGCGTCGCCATCGACTCCGTATTCGGGTCCTTCAGATGCAACGGATTGAAGTCGAAGCGCAGATGCAGCAGCAACGGCGACGCGCCGATGATCAGCACCGCCGTCGCGATCAGCACAGGCGTGCGGTTGCGGTCGAGGAAGTCGTCGACGGGCGCGAGGAACGTGAAGCCTGGCGATTCGGCTTCGCCCGGCGGATTGAATACCTTGATGAGCGCGGGCAGCAGCGTCATGTTGGTCAGATACGCGACGAACATGCCGACGCCCGCGATCTTGCCCAGCTCCGACACGCCGCGATACGCGGTCGGCAGGAACGAGAAGAAGCTCTCGGCGACGGCCACGGCGGCGAGCGTCAACGGCACGCCGATGCTATATGCCGTATGGATCAGCGCGGCGGCGAGCCGGTCGTCGCGATTGCGCTCTTCGCGGTACTTCACGCCGAACTGCACGCCGAAGTCGACGCCAAGCCCGACGAACAGCACCATGAACGCGACGGAAATCATGTTCAGTGCATCGACCAACATCAGGCCGAGCGCCGCCGTGATGACGAGGCCGACGAACAGCGTGATGAACACGGCGACGATCAGCCGCCCCGAGCGCAGCGCGAGCCACAGAATGCCGAGCACGACGAAGAACGTGATGATGCCGTTGATCTCTGCGCCGTCCTGCACCGAGGCGAATTCATCGTCCGCGAGCGGCTGTTCGCCCGTCAGACGGATGCGGGCGCCGTACTGCGAGTCGAGATCGAGCGTTTCGGCCGTCTTTCGAACCTCTTCCGACGCCCGTGCGCCCGCCTGCAGCGCCGCATAGTCCAGCTTCGGCTGCACGACGATGAACGCGCGCGCCGGCACCTTCGCGGCATCCTTGTCGACGAGCGCGCGCCATGAGAAGACGGCGGGCTCGTTGGCCAGAACGTGATCGATCACGGTCGCGCTGCGCGACAGGAGGTTGCTCATGTCGCCGAGCTTTACCTGGCCGATCTGCAGCGGCAGCAGCAGCGTCGTGTTCAGCGTGCCGGCGAGGCCCGTCAGACTCGGATCATGCGCGAGCGAGTTGATGAGCGGACGCGCCTTGACCAGTTGCGAGGTGGTGGATTGCACGTCGGCGAGCGACGGGAACAGCAAGCCTTCCTTTTCGAAGAACGGCCCGCTGCCCGGCTGCATGACGGAACTGAATTCCTTGGTGTTCTTTTGCAGCTCGGTGGCCAGCGTGTTCGCGGCGGCATCCGCGTATTCGGGCGCGCCGGCCTCGACGACGACCAGCAGGGTCTGCCCGCGATCAGGAAAGGCCTTGTCGATTTGCTGTTCGAGCGCCGTCCATTTCGCATCGTTCTCGACGAGACGACTGATGTCGGTATTGATCTTGAAGTGATGAACGACGTAAATGGCGCTCAGCACGGCGAGCACGAGCGACAGCCCGATGACCTGCAGCGGACGGCGCACCGACCATACAACGAGGCGAACGATAGATGACTTCAGCATGTACGCGAGCGGGGCCTTGTCACGATTGGCGTTATTGGTAAAGGGCACAAGTATACCGACGCTGCCGCTGCACGGTCGCCTTAGTGAACCCTGTGCAGCCCCTCAAAGTCTTATGTCTGTATACTGGCCCGTAATCACGCCGGATGCGGCCTGTCCCGCGCGACTTCATTCTTAACTGTCCCGATGAGCGTATGAAACGTTATCTCTCTGCTTTTCTGGCAGCCGCCGTGGTGTCCACCGCGGCTTTCGCACAAAGCGCGCCTGATGCGATCGTGAAGAGCGCAGTCGAAGGCACCGTCAATGCGATGAAGGCCGACCCGCAGGCGCGCGGCGGCGACATGAAGAAGATCACGCAGGTGGTCGAGTCGCACTTCGTGCCCGCGACGAACTTCCAGCGTACGACGCGCATCGCCGTCGGTAAGGCTTGGGCCACGGCCACGCCGGAGCAGCAAAAACAACTGTACGAGCAATTCACGAAGCTGCTCGTCGGCACCTATGCGGCATCGCTGTCGCAACTGCGCGATCAGGACGTGAAGTTCAAATTCGCCCCGTCCACGGCATCCGCCGACGCGAAAGACACTGTCGTCCAGTCGCACGTGCTGAGCAACGGCGGCGACGATTCAATCGACTATCGCCTGGAAAAAACGGCGAACGGCTGGAAGATTTACGACATCAACATGATGGGCGCGTGGCTGATTCAGGTGTATCAGACGCAGTTCCAGGATCAGTTGAACAAGGGCGGCGTGGACGGTTTGATCAAGTTCCTCACCGAGCACAACGCGCGCAGCGCGGGCTGATCACCAGCACTGGTAACGCCGCTTCGTTCGATCGACCAAGCGGCGGCACAATCGGCATAGGGGACGGCCATGAGGCCGTACCCCTGCCACACCACCCGGCATGCGGGTCCGCACCGGGCGGTTCGGGAGGTTGAGGTTATGAGAGGCGTGGCGCACCCAGCCGATCGAAGTATGCGAGGGTCAGCACGCTATTCAGGAGCTTGTCGCTGTTACGCCACCAGCGGCGACTGTTCGCCGCCACCTGTTGCGCCACAGCGGGCGGTGCCCCCAGCGCACGCAGTTCCCGGTAGATGGTCGGCCCGCGGCGCCATTGTTTAAGCTGGATGACACGCAACCGGTGACGCATCCACTTGTCCAGATCCAGCCAGACTCGTGGCGTCTGCGCCAACCGGAAGTACGCCTTCCAGCCCAGCACATAGGGCCGTAATCGTTCCACCACGTCCTTCATGCTGCGCCCGCCGTTACGGCCGGTCAGTTCACGAATGCGGTGTTTAAACGCCAGCAGCGGTTTGGCCGCCACCTTGCGCTTGATGACACCACCGGACGCTACCCACAGGCTGTAGCCCAGAAACTTGCGACCGAACACACTGGCCACCGCGCTTTTGGTCTCGTTGACCTTCAACCGCAGTCGCCCATACAGACGACGCAGCAGCGCCATCACTCGCTCGCCGGCACGGCGGCTGCGAACATAGACATTCGCATCGTCGGCATAGCGCGCAAAGCAGTGGCCTCGCCGCTCCAGTTCCTTGTCCACCTCGTCGAGCAGCACGTTGGCCAGCAACGGCGATAGCGGCCCGCCCTGCGGCGTGCCCTGATCGCGCGGCTGGACCACACCGCCATCCATGATGCCGCTGTTCAGGTACGCCCGGACCAGCCGGATCACCCCAGCGTCCCCGATACGTTTCTGTAGACGGTCGATCAGGATGTCGTGGTTGACCCGGTCGAAGAACTTCTCCAGATCAACGTCCACCACGACTCGTCGGCCTGACTGTACGTACGACTGCGCGGCAAGCACCGCGTCGTGCGCACGCCGTCCGGGCCGGAAGCCATAGCTGTGCTCGCTGAAGGTGGGGTCAAGAACCGGTTGCAGCACCTGCAGCAGCGCCTGCTGGATCAGCCGGTCCGTCACCGTCGGAATGCCAAGCTCGCGCTCGCCCCCGTCCGGTTTCGGGATCGTCACCCGCCGTACCGGACTGGGCCGGTACGTCCCCTTCAGCAACTGTTCACGGATCGCGGGCCACGCCGTCGCCAGATGGCGCGACGTCTGGTCAATGTCCAGACCGTCCACGCCAGCGGCTCCCTTGTTGGCCCGTACCCGTTTGAACGCCTGCTTCAGGTTCTCTCTCGTCAGCGCCGCCATCAGCAGCGATGACCCTGTGTCCCCGGATTCATGGCGCGGGCCGCAGGCTTCGTCGCTCACGGGCATAGACGCAGCTTCACCGCGTGTGCCTCCCGCTCGCCCCGCTTGCACGGGCATCTGACGCGGTACCTGTCGCATCGACATGTCGCTGGACACTCCTTCCCGTTTGGCCCTTCGTCACCAGCTTCGGTCTCATCGACCTGTCCTGTGACTACTACGGCCTCTGCTGACTTCTCGCTCCGGTTCGACACCGTCGCCCTTTCAGGCGTGAGGCGAGATCTCCCCAGGTAAGACCGCACTCCTTCATCGCACAGCCGCCGCATTTACGCTGCCTCGCCTTGGTCACGAGAGCTTTGTGGTTGTTTGCCCACTCGCCCTGCTCGCCAGCGCCTTCTATACGGTTCTTGTTCATCGGCTCGCGATTTACGCTCCACGCTTCCTCCCCACATTCAGTCACCCTCATGCAGTTGCGCTTCACTTCATTCGCTGTGACCAGCTTATGGCGGGACTTGCACCCGCAGGAGTGCGCCCATGCTGGGCGCACAAACAAAAAGGCGCGGTTCATTGCGAACCGCGC
>Ga0247692_1000142_pt1 | contig 16198 bp, 17 predicted proteins | sample CNK33_metaG_FD_183041 | JGI IMG/M metagenome (GOLD analysis project Ga0247692, IMG submission 183041) | Soil microbial communities from Purdue University Martell Research Forest, Indiana, United States - CNK33 | ecosystem: Environmental > Terrestrial > Soil > Temperate forest > Bulk soil...
ATGAACGTGATACAGGACGCGGGGGACGATTCAGCAACGAGATCGAGCTCCACTTCGCACATATTCCAGGTGATCCGCCACAAACCCGAGCGTTCGTCCTGGTGCGCTTTTCTCGCACTGAATTGCCGCAGGGCGGGCTACGCCTTGATGCGGCGATGCGTGGGTTGGTTTAATTGGATCGCGGGTGTGTGCGAGGTTCGTGTACCGTTTCATGGAGGTGTTGGCCTCAACCTGCGGATGATCCTGCGGAAGCTGCGGCTTCTTTGCGCCTTCATTCTCGCCGCTCTGTTCATCTGCGGCATTGCCGCCGACGTGATGAGGTGTGACGCCGGCAGAACGCGAAACGAATTGTTCAGCGCCGACTTGCTAACGCGAATGCCGCCGCAGGAAGGTTGAATCGTCTCCGATTTTGCTTCGCGGGAACCGATTCAAGTGGAGCGTGCTGAAACATGGTCATTGGCAACAAACGGGTTCGATCACGATGACTTGTTCGGCGCGGCGAACGGATGGATGCCAGCAGCATGGGCCGATTTCCGACTGGTAAGGAGGTCACTCTGTCAGGCAGTTCAGGAATCTCAATTCTCTGCGCAAAGTCCTGAAACGAGCCGCGTGCGTCTTCGACTCCCGCGCCAGACTTGTCCTCCCGGTGATGTTTTTAGCCTCAATACCGTCCCCCATTTTTGATCTGAATCAGGTGCTAACCCATCGGCATCTGCGCACGGGGGTGTGCATCGCGTTCGGTGTCGGTCAATATGCGCTCCGCCTCCCTCGACCCTTTTCGAGTTACGGAGATTCTTACGGACCTATATGCAGAATGCCGATGATAAGGAAGCCGAGCTATATCTACCCGATTTCGTCGGCAAACCTGACCACCGTGGTTGCAGGCGTCACGTAGCGGCCCCCTGGTTGGTCCGTGGAATTCGGTAGGCACGGTTCAGTCGACCAAGCTCACGATGTATAGGTCTACGCATCGTGAAGCGTTTGATTTATATCAATCAATTCAATTGGGTCATGTGCCAACCTGCAAATCAAACCAGGCGAATGTTAGAGAGAAAGCGAGCGCTCGCTGCGTGCATGCCGGCGTTTGGCAGGCTCGTGGCGCTCATCTAATACGATGTCGTCGGGTTGATCTGGTTCTACGTCGCTGTCACCGGTCGCATAGCCCGGACGCTCGGGGACGACGAGATTGCTATAGGGTGCGCAGATGCGCGGGATAGCCGCATTTTCAGGGAGAGAAGCAATGCACGACACTCAGAAAGAAGCGAAGAACGGCGATTCTAAGCCTGGGGGCAAGCTCAGCAGCAACGCGTATTTGAAGGAGCTGCGCCGGCTCCACGGCGAATTGGTCAAGATGCAGGAATGGGTCGTGCATAGCGGCGCGAAGATCTGCGTCGTATTCGAGGGACGCGACGGCGCGGGCAAGGGCGGAACAATCAAGGCGATCACCGAGCGCGTTAGCCCGCGCATTTTCCGGGTCATCGCGCTGCCCGCGCCCACCGACCGCGAAAAGAGCCAGATGTACATGCAACGCTATGTTCCGCACCTGCCGGCGGCCGGCGAGGTCGTGATTTTCGACCGCAGCTGGTACAACCGCGCGGGCGTGGAGCGCGTGATGGGCTTCTGCACGGAGCGCGAAGTGCAGGAGTTCCTGTTTGCGACGCCGCTCGTCGAGCGGGCCATCATTGATTCGGGGGTTATCCTGGTCAAGTACTGGCTGGAGGTGAGCCCCGAGGAGCAGACCCGGCGCCTCGAAGCCCGCATTTACGATGAGCGCAAGGTCTGGAAGCTCTCGCCGATGGACGTCGAATCGTATCGGCGCTGGTACGACTATTCGAAGGCGCGCGACGAAATGTTCGCGAAGACTGACACCGAATCTTCACCATGGTATATCGCGCGCTCCGACGATAAGAAGCGTGCCCGGCTGAACATCATCAGGCACCTGCTTAGCAAGGTGCCTTACGAGAGCGTGCCGCGGGAACACGTGAAATTGCCGCGGCGGCAGAACGCGGGAGACTACCGCGAACCGGACTATCCGTACAGGTTCGTACCCGTCGCCTCGGAGGGCACCGAGGAACACGCCCGAAAATCGCCTGTGAAGACAAAGGCCAAATCAGCCCGCTAGACCCCTCCTGACCGGTCGGCTTCGCCTATGGGTTCGCAAGCGAATCCATAGGCGAAGGAGGGGAATGCGCGGGCATTTGTTCAGCAGTGTTTGCACTCCGGCTTGCCTGAGAAAATCTGAGCAATGCCGCATTGCATCCGGCGGGGAACGGGGATTTCCAAACACCGGCTGAAAATGCCGATGACGCGCGCTCGGATGCGCCCTATGACGCGTCGACGAGTAGGACTAAGGTCCAGTTGCGCTGGCGTGCGGGAGTGACATGATGCAATCGGGAACGTAGGACGGATGGAGAGCATGTTGTGCGAGCGTGCTTCCACCGAATAATTGGAACTGCGATTCGAAGAACGGTTTCGAGGAACGATCGGGATGTACCGAATCGAAGAACCCCGGCTTGGCGGGCTGCGTATCAAGGAATGGCGGCGCCGCGCGCACCTGGCGGTTGGCCTATTGTTTCTGGTGCTGCTGGGATCGACGCTGGGGATTGGGTTGCTCGACCACTCGGATGCGCCGTTGACCACAAAAATGTTTACGGCCTTCTGGGATGCGGTCAATCTTGTCACGACCCTTGGCGATTTCTCGGACTTCAATCCGGACCAGAAGGTATTCATGCTGGTCGCCATACTTGCAACGATGGTGGTTGCCGGCTATGCGTTGCGCCAGCTGACGGGGATGCTGTCGGGCGACGACGTGATGGTCTTCTGGGAGAACAGGGCAATGGAGCACAAGCTGGAAACGCTGGGCAACCATGTCGCGGTCTGCCCGTTTGGTTCGGTCGGCCAGTTGGTCGCCGCCCGTCTGCGAGATGCGGGAGCGACCGTGCTCGTGCTGGAAACCGACGGAAAGCGGGCCGAAAAAGCATCCGGACTGGGATACATGGTTATCTTGGGCGATCAGAATTCGTTCGACGACGTACTCGAGCGTGCCAGGCTGGATACCGCCAGTGCGCTGTTCGTGACGGGCGACGATCCGAACAGCAATCTGGAGATCACGCTGGTGGCGCACACGCTCAACTCGGGGCTCCAGATCGTGGTGTCAGGTGAAAACGATCTGCGCAGGATGTTGCTCCAGAGGGCTGGCGCGTCGACCGTCATCGACCAGAACGACATCGTTGCGCACGCCATGGTCGGGCAGATCAATGCGCGGCGGGCGCAACGGACATGAAGTCGGTGCTCGACAAGCGCGATCTGCTGGTGGTCCGCCGCCTGTCCCGGCGCGGTTACGCATCTGCTCCACCGGCTGGCCTCAGGGTTTCGGGGGTAACGTACGGCAATGTGGGCGCCCGACTGTTCGCCGTGATGTTTTGGACTAGCTCAGTGCCCGCCACGAAGGAAGTTTCACACGGGAGTCGACCATGCGAGTGGACACGCTGCAGCCGGTTGGCGGAGGCGAGCAGGCCGGATTTGGGCCCCTTCCGGCCGTCAAAGACCATATTTCGGGAGCGGAGCCCCGCAAGCCTTGCAAGAATCCGCGTAAGAAGTGTCCGCGCAACCTGCGCGGTAGCTGTCAGCCACCTGGCAACCGTCTCGACCCGGTCCATCTGATGCTGGGAGTCGACGAGTGGCGACTGCCGAAACTGATTCCGTTGCGTCAAAGGCACATGGTCCAGTCTCCCCTCACGCGCTCCGGGGATCCCTCCGGGATCAGCGGATATCTCGGCAAGAGCGACGTCTTCGACGAGGACGTCGCTACCTTTACGTTCGCATGCTCCGACCAGACCGAAGCGGAGCATGCCGCGCGCAAGCGCGCGATCCCCAACGCAGAGTTGGAGACCGTTATCGGCGAGTCGGGATGAATCGTAGTGCAGGAGGCTGCGCAGGCTACATGCCCGCTTGAAGAGAGCAACGCTCCCTCTATCGACGATGGCACGGTCTCCTCCGACGCCAGATTAGCAGACGCATCCGGTATCAATGGGGCGACCTGCGCACGATCTGGGGATTTGATGACAATAGGGAGTCCGTGTAACTATGGGAAACGATTCATCAACACATTCGATTGGCGGCTTTCGCATCCCAGTGCTGGAGTGGGTCCGCGATTATCAGAAGGAGTGGATCAAGCCGGATATCATTGCCGGTGTGACCGCTGCGGCGGTCGTTCTTCCGAAGGCCTTGGCATACGCGACAGTCGCGGGGCTGCCCGTGCAGGTCGGGCTGTATACGGCCTTCCTTCCGATGGTGATCTACGCGTTCCTGGGATCGTCGCGGCCGCTCAGCGTGAGCACCAGCGCAACGATCGCCATCCTCGCCGCAGCGGCCCTCGCCCGGGTGGTCCCGGATGGAGCGACGGGAGACCTGCTGACAGCCTCTGCAACGCTGACGTTACTGGTCGGGGCCATCCTCACGCTCGCCGCACTCCTGCGGCTGGGATTCGTTGCCAACTTCATTTCCGATCCTGTGCTGACCGGATTCAAGGCCGGTGTCGCGGTCGTCATCGTGCTGGATCAGTTGCCGAAGCTGCTTGGCATTCACTTTCCCAAGGGGGCGTTTTTCCACAACGTGCTGGCGACCGTCACGGGTATTCCACACGCGTCAGCGGCTACAGTCGCTGTGGGGGCGATTACGGTGGGCATTCTGGTGGTAATCGAGCATGTCTTTCCACGGGCACCCGCGCCGCTGATCGCGGTGGCGTGCGGGATCGGCGGCGTGAGCCTGCTCGGCCTGCAGTTTCACGGGGTCGACATTGTCGGCCATGTGCCGACGGGCTTCCCTTCCGTCACCATGCCGGACCTGTCGCTTGTCGCGTCGCTTGGGCCAGCTGCCGCCGGCATTGCACTGATGAGCTTTACCGAAACGATCGCGTCCGGGCGAGCGTTCGTTGCGAGCGAAGAACCTGCGCCACAGGCGAATCGGGAGTTGCTGGCGATCGGTCTTGCCAATGTGGGCGGCGCGCTGCTGGGCTCCATGCCGGCGGGCGGAGGAACGACCCAGACGGCCGTGAACCGTCTTGTGGGCGCCCGCAGCCAGCTTGCCGAACTGGTCACGGCTGCCGTCACGCTGGGCACGATGCTGTTGCTTGCGCCCTTCATCGGACTGATGCCGCACGCCACGCTGGCAACGGTTGTTATCTTCTATTCGATCGGCCTGATCAAGCCCTCGGAATTTCGCGCGATTGTCGCTGTGCGACGCACAGAGTTCGTGTGGGCGCTCGTTGCGGTCTCCGGCGTCGTGCTCTTCGGGACCCTGCTGGGCATCCTGATCGCCATTGTCGTGTCGCTCCTGGCGCTTGCTTACCAGACGTCCGATCCGCCGGTATATGTGCTGCGCCGCAAGCTTGGCACGAACGTGTTCCGCCCTGTATCCGCGGAGCACCCCGACGATGAGGCTTTTCCCGACCTCCTGTTGTTGAGGCCGGAAGGGCCAATTTTTTTTGCCAACGCCGAGCGCGTCGGCCAGAAGATCCGCACGCTGATCGAGCAAACTCATCCCCGCATCGTTGTGCTCCATTTGCGCGCTGTATTCGATCTCGAGTACACGGCGCTCAAGATGCTGATGGGAGCGGAAAAGGAGTTGCGCAAGCAAGGCATAACGCTCTGGCTCGTGGGTCTCAACCCGGGCGTACTGGCAATGGTGCAGCATTCACCGCTCGGCGAGACGCTCGGGCGCGACCGGATGTTCTTCAATCTGGATCGGGCGGTCGCGGCATGGCAGGCGCAGCAACCATCGGGGGCCGTGCGGGGATCGACGCCCTGAGTTCGCCATCTGGTGCCGCTCCCTGCCGCGCATGCGCTGCTCAGTCGCCCGTCAGTGAAACGACTGCCGACTTATGCGAAAAGCGACCTGTCGCACTTGCGCGCCCTTGGTCGCGATAACGCTTGCTTTAGGTGTCCGGCATCGAGTGCGGCTATGGCGGCGGCAAGGTGTTTGATGGCGTCTCCATGACAGTGGGCGGGGAGAGATAGTCGCGTTGATCGATCGCAATGGTGTGGGCAAGACCACGCTGATGCGTGCGCTGACTCCGTCTGGTGCAGCTGAGTGGTCGGCTATTTTCCGGTGCTGCGATGGTAGATTTCTGCAGCTGCTCATTCACGCTCATGACGATCCGGTCTTTGCCCCATGACGTAGCAGCGGGTAGCGACGCTTTCTCAGATTCGTGAGTTGCAACGGCTGCTGGACAAGAACACGATGGAGGTGGAAATTGCCCCGCTCGTCGACCTTTGTCCGAACCACAACCTGCACGCACACGCTGATCGGCAGGCAGTCTCCGGCTCGGCACATCACCTGGGCGATTAGCTTACCGCGCAAGCGTCGCGACGGTCGAAGCACCGATCCAGCCAGATGAGCTTTCATCGGCGAGCTCCGCACGGTTCAACTTATCGAGCGCGATGGGACACTGGCAGGTCCCCCTACCTTGCATCCGGCAGATCCCTCGCGAACTCACGGAGTTCGCGCTTGCCACATTTTTCACCTTCTCAACGAAGGAGCGTGGGAGCGTGTGCTTATCCAGGCGCGTCGCGACGACCTGTACCCGCTCGCCGTCGCGCTCCACATCGGGTTTATCCGGATGAGCGGCCGCACGCTCGACGCCTACAAGCAAGTTTCCAAAGTGCGGTTGCGTCGCGCAGCACGATCAAGCCCTAGTCGAGGTGCTCGATGAGCGGTTCAAGGTGATCGCTGAATACTATGGATAAGAGCGGCGCCAATCTGGCCGCGCTGGAAGCGCTAGACGTGGACCAGCACACTGACCAAGGTCCGGCAGAGTACTGAACATCAGAAGAGGCACTCCGAAAAAAATGCTCGCAGCATTAACCTCGCGCCCCGATCCCGAGCGAGTCCGCTCCGATGTTCGCGAGCAACGCATGAATTTGTGCGACGACGGCCGCCCCCTCACCGACCGCGGTCGCCACGCGCTTCATCGAACCGGCCCGTGCATCGCCGACCGCGAATACGCCTTCCACGCTTGTCATCAGATTGACAGCTGTCGCGTCCCCGGCAAGCCGCCGCTCGCCCGCGGGGACTGCCGCGCCGGTCAGCACGAACCCGTGCTCATCGAGTTCGACGCCGCAGGTGCGCAGCCAATCGGTATTGGGATCGGCGCCCGTGAAGAGGAACAGATGCTGCACGTCAAGGCGCGTGGCGCCGCCTTCGAGCGGCGCTTTCAGCACAACCGACGCAAGCCCAGCGGCATCCCCCTCGAGCCGCTCGACTTCGGTATGCGGATGCACCGTCACGTTCGGCAAGCCGGCGATGCGATCGATGAGGTAGCGTGACATCGTCGCCTCGAAGCTGTCCCTGCGAATCAGAACATGCGCGTGCGTCGCGTGCCCCGCGAGAAAGACGATGGCTTGACCTGCCGAATTGCCGCCGCCCACGAGCGCTACCTCGGCGTCCTTACACATGCGAGCTTCGAGCGGCGAGGCCCAGTAGTAGACGCCGCGCCCTTCGAAGTCATCGAGGCCCCCGATGACCGGCCGCCGGTAGATCGCGCCGCTCGCGATGATCACCGTGCGCGAGAGCACCGAGCCGCCGCCGCGCGTGTCGAGCGAATACGGCTGCTTGCCGCAATGCAGCGCCGTCACTTCCACGGGAATGGCGATGTGCGCGCCGAACTTGTTGGCTTGCGTGAACGCGCGGCCCGCGAGTTCCTGGCCCGAGATGCCCGTCGGAAACCCAAGATAGTTTTCGATTTTGGCGCTTGCACCGGCCTGCCCGCCGAACGCTCGACAATCGAGCACAAGCACGGACAGCCCTTCTGATGCGGCATAGACGGCCGCGGCGAGCCCCGCGGGACCGGCGCCAACGATCGCGACGTCGTAGACCTGCGACGCGTCGAGGTCGGACAGGTACCCGAGCGCCATGGCAAGCTGCGCGTCGCTCGGCGAGCGCAGAATTGTGCCGTCGGGGCATATCGCGAGCGGCAAATCGCCGCGCGCCGCGCCAAGCTGCTCGATGAGCAGGCGCGCTTCGCAGTCCGTGGCTGCATCGCGAACGCTGTGCGGATGTGCGTTGCGGGTGAGAAACACGCACAGGTCGTGCAGCCGTGCGTCGTGGCTGTGTCCGATCAGCATCGGCCCCGCACCCGCTTCGATGGCCGCAATGCGCCGCAGGATAAGCGTACGCAGGATGCGCCCGCCGAGCTCCGCCTCGCTGTTGATGAGCGCGCGCAGCTGGTCCGGCGGAATCACGAGCCCGTCAATGGGTTCGAGCGCAGCGACATCGACAATCGCGTGCTGGCCCGACAACTGACCGACGTCCCCCACGAAATGGCCCACGCGGTGCTCAGCCACAACCTCGGATCGGCCGAGCCCGTCCCGGCGGGCCACACTCGCTGCACCGCTCAGCATGAGGATCAGCCCGGGCACGGGGTGCCCAGCCTCGATCAGCATTTCGCCCGCCATCCAGTGGCGGGGGGTGCCAAAGCGCCGCACGCGTTCCATTTCATCCGCTGTGAGGGCATAGAGCAACTTATTCAGCATTTCGCCCGTGGCCCAGTGGCGGGGGGTGCCAAAGCGCCGCACGCGTTCCGTTTCATCCCAGGTGAAGGGAAAAAGCCTGTCGTGACGCGTGCTATCGATGCTGGTATCGCTGCGGGGTTCTTCAGCGGAATCGTAAATCATCATGCAACTCCAGAGAAGGCAGCAAGGCGTCGGACCGCCGGATGAGCACCGTGCTGCTATCGCGTGTGCCAGGCGCCTGAAAATCGCCTTCAATACGGAGCGAGGGAGCGGACGCTCCCACCATACGCTCATTCTTTGCTAGCCGAGCGTCGGGCGCTCGCGAAGAACACTTCGTGCGTCCTATTCCTCATGGGAGTTCGGGTCGAAGGCCTGCCACCGCCGCTTGCCGCACTAAAAGTACGTCATCGAACGCAAAAGGGGCGAGCACTGGCGTGGTCCTGAAGTACCAGCGCGAGTTCGGTGTCAGGAATCGCCCGAGCGGTAACAGGTTGTGGGCGGACAAGCCGGAAATCGTTTATTCGAAGACCACCAACTTGCTTTGGGAGAGAGGGCGATTCGACCATAAAACCGGCGCGGGCGGGTACGAGTACAAGCCGCACGACCGCAAGGCGCCCCCTCACAGCTCGTCAACGATATGATCGTCGAGCACTCGAAAGCAACCGCGTCACGAGGCGCCACATCACCGACAATGAGATCGTCGAGCGTCTCGTATACACCATGCATTTCAGAACGGAAGGCTTGCCTCCGATCAGCAACCTGACGTTGCCTCGCCGGCACAAATGAAAATGGCCCTCACGGGCCATTTGATTTACGCAACCTGGGAACCCGCCGCTTATTGCGGCTGGATGTTCGCTGCCTGCTTGCCCTTTGGGCCTTGTTTCACTTCGAAGCTGACCGTCTGGTTTTCCTGAAGCGACTTGAAGCCACTCGACTGAATCTCCGAGAAATGCGCGAACAGGTCTTCGCCGCCGCTGTCCGGCGTGATGAAACCAAAACCCTTTGCGTCATTGCTACACGATGAATCTGCTACCAGCAATAGGCCTTTTCGAGGGGCGGTGCGATATATGGTTGTCATATTCGCGGTTTGCCTGCAAGCACCGGAATGATAAGAGCACTGCCGGAACGAGAGCATCCAAAACGCATCGGAGCCCTCGTGCACACGACATAGAGTCCGATGAGATGCGCGACCCAGCGCTGCGCCAGGTCAAGGGCCAGTGCGATCCGGGCGTTGCCATGACGGCTATCGTCGATATGAACGAGCAGGGTCTTGTAGCTCATGTCAGTTCCTTTTCAGCGGCGGCGGCGGCCGCGGGGCCGGCAGAGATTTCGCCTGCGCGCGCCGGAATCATCAGGATAGGGCAGATCGCGCTTCGCAGGACCCGTTCGGCGACACTGCCAAGAACCATGCGCCGGAATCCCCTTCTTCCATGCGTGCCCATGACGATCAGGTCGGCTCGCCATTCGTTTGCCGTTGCATTGATGCGATGCGCGACGTCCTCGCCAGGCGGCGAGACTTCGACGACACGCGGCGTGCCCGTCACGCCTCTTTTTGCGAATCGGGCGGACGCGTCGGTCGTGATGCGCTTGCCTTCTTCCTCGAAAGCGTCCCGGATGATCGACGGGTCGAAACCGGGTGCGTCATAGGCGATCATGGGTACGTCGATCACGTACAGTGGCAGGAGTTGTACTTTGTGTTCGGCAGCGAGCTTCAACGCGGTATCAAGCGCGCGCGAAGCGGTGGCGCTGCCATCGAGCAGCGACGAGTATGCGGTTATACATGGCAATCCTCTGGAACTAATGTGACAGCAACACGGGTACGGACATCGATCTGCGTATCGTGCGCGTGGCGCCCCCCAGCACCTGTTCATGCAGACGGGTATGCGCGTATGCGCCCATCGCGATCATGTCGCAACCTGAGTCGGCCGCCTGTGACAACAGCAATTCCCCGATTGGCGCGTCACGGTCGGCGTTGACCTCGCGGACATCGACCTTCACGTCATGACGTGCCAGCGTCAACGCGATGTCGGTACCCGGAATGCGATCGCTGAACGGCTCGTTCCGTGTCGCGTTGCCGTGAGCAGTGTGACGTTCGCGGCAAGTGGCAAAAGGGGCATCGCGTCATGGACGGCGCGGGTGGCTTCGCGGCTGCCATCCCACGCGATCAGCACATGCTTTCCGCATTCCGTGAATGAGCCACTCGACGGCACGACAAGCACAGGGCGTCCCGCCGACATGATCAGTTTCTCGACGAACTGTTCGGCAATGAATGTATCGGGGTCGTTCAGATCCGTCTGTCCCGCCACGACCAGATCCGCAAGTCGCGCATGCGGCGGCATCACGTCGTTCGCGTAGCCGGTCGCCGCGATCCACTGTCCTTCAACCTTCGTGCGCGCCAGCTCGGCATAAAACAGACGTTCCAGCGCGGCAGAGCGTTCCAGGCGTTGACGCTCATGTTCAACGTAGTAGCTGGACGTGCCGGCCATGATAAAGAGGGCATGCGGGTCCGGAACGTAGGTCGAAAAGACGCCCGTGAGCCGTGCATGGGAGCGATGCGCAAGCTGCAACGCCAGTTCGAGCCGCAGTTGCGTGTGGGTACTCGTATCCAGGTGAACAAGGATGTTCGTGTAACCCATTGCCATTGCTCCAGAAGAGAAACAGATGGACGGGCGAAGGCCCGCGGCGCTCACCCGGCTAGACCCGGCCGGATGCGGCATGGCACGGGGAGCGCCTGCACGAGCCGGGCTGGCACGAACCCGGTGCACGGCTGCTCGCCGTCACGCTAGGCGGCGAAGAGCCCGGCGAGCCTGCGCTGCACGCGGTGTTCAACATGGACGATGCCGCGAGCACGGCCCAGCTGCCTGCGCCCCGACGGGCCGCGCTGGCGGCGTATCGTCAATACCGCTCTCGAGAGTCCGCATGACATCGTGCAACCTGAGCCGGCCGCCTTCAAGAGCGATCAACGTCGCGTGGATGCGCGCAGTGTCGTGGTTCCGGAAGAGGAGGGCTGAACGCAGACGCGGGAATCGCGGACGAGGCGGCTGGAGTTGCGACGCTTTTCTATGCGCACTCACATGCGGTAGTTCGCCTGTTGGCCTCGACAGAAGGCCTCCTGCTCGATCCCGTCTATGGCGGAAAGGCGTTCGCGGGCCTGGTGTTAGGAGGCACAGGCGCGCAGTCGTCGATGGTGATACTACGAGTTATCACCGTTGAAAGCAGGCGGCCATTCAATGTTCCTACCTCTCAGGCGTCGGGCAGCACACCCGCGATGTACTCGTAGGACAGCCCATGAAAGCCGTAGCGCCGCACGCCCCGGCCGGTGATCGACCTGGGCAGCGCGAACGCCTGGGCCACCTCGGGTTGCGTGCGAATGGAAAGCCGTATCGAAGCACGCCACCAGGGGGCACGTCCGGTTGCAGTCCTTCGAGGATGCGTATGGGCTTCAGGTTGTGCGGCTGGTGCAGCGGTGCGAGCGCCGTAAGCTTTTCCAGCTCGTCCGCTATCGCGGGCGTGACTCGCACCGGACCGCTGAAGCTCTGCCCGCCGTGTACGACGCGATGGCCGACCGCGACAAGGCTGTGCCCTTCGCGGTTGTGCGCTCGTCATCCGAGCCCGTCGCGCGCACCCAGAATGCGCAGCCGGTGCTAGGACCTACTCATGCGCTCCTCTGCAAGATCGATGACTTATCATCGATCCCGTCGTCGGAGGCCTGGCGTTGGCGCGAAATGGTGAGATTGCCCAGATGCGCCTCGCAAAGTGAGACTGGCAGGTAGCCAACCCTCGGCCACAAGCCGTCATTCGCCATCACCGTCACGCGGCCCATTCGAGCTGCAGATCCGCAACCTAACAGCGGACCTTCACCTGAGGGGCAATGTTCCATTGGGCTTCGAAGAAGGTCGAAATGAGCCAGCTATAGGTTTCAAGATCGTTAAACTTGAGTTTCTGGGGAGTCGTGACCTACAGTGATGGAAGCGCGGCGCGTAAAAGAGTATCACTTCCGCTTCGCTGCCTCGCACTCATCGATATGCAGGTAGGATCGGCCGGGCGATCAGGCGGTGCACCACAAAAGGGGTGTCCAATGAAGCCACTAAACGTCCTTATCTCCGCTGCGGCTGCCGTGTGCGCGGTGAACGCTGCATCCGCGAATGATGTTTGCAAGTCCGGCGAGAGGAAGGTTAATGTAAATGCCCCCTGTATGCCGGAGAAACTTGTTGATTACCTAGAGTGCCTCCAAGAGAGCGGCAGCGGAACAGTAGAGTTCAAAAGCAGGGAGGGGAGTGATAACTCATCTTCCTTGCAAATTACTTTTGGAGGTAAGGCGTCGGGTGTCATTGTAAAAAGAGACGCTGGCGGCCAATATAGCAGGTCCGAAGCCGCGAAGGCTACACGAGAGCTTGAAGCAAAACTAGATCCAAGTTTAACGGCCCGTTGCGAAAGTGTCATTCGGCATTGAGCAACGGACGCCAAAGCCATGTCCCATTAAAAGGGAACGAACGAAACCTAGTACAACATCCTGTAAATTGCTTGATTAATTATCCAGCTGCAAGTAGGGCTGCAGGAGCGTGACGACGACGTCGGCCATCTCCTCGAGCGAACCGGTTCCGGGCAGCGGTTCCCAACGACCACTATGGCTGCGGAAGGCGGCGCCATAACGATTGCGGCCGAGCTCGGTGAGGCGCGCCACAACAGTGGGCTCCTCATCGTCCAGACGTTTGATCAGCAGGTGACGCCCGTAGGCTTGCGTAACGATCTGTTCATGGCCGAGCAGGCTGCGCAATTGACGCTGCAGTTCAGCGGCGTGGTATTTGGCGGGTATAGCTGGCATCTGCGTTCCTCGATTACGATGCACTGCTTTGCAGCGGATAGCCCCGGAAACTCCATTTGAAAGGGCGTGCGCCCCGATTGTGCTCACCGACGAACTGCCCGGTGCGTTCGCGCAGGCGCGCGGTGCTGATGTGGCTGGCATGGCGTAGCACCCGGCGGGTATAACGGGCAAACCACAGTTCGATCTGATTGACCCAGCTCGCGTGCAACGGCGTGAAGTGGAAGTGAAACCGCTTGCCATGCCGCGCATTGAACGCCTGCCAGACGGCATGGGCACGATGCGTGTTCAGGTTGTCCCAAACCACGTGCACCTGTTTGCCCGGGTACGCAGCAGCCACGCGCTCCATGAAGGCGACCAGATCGTCCTGGGTACGCCGCTCGCGGCACTCTGCCAGCACCTTTCCGGTATGCACATCCAGCGCGGCAATCAACGCCTGGGTGCCGTGACGGATGTATTCGAACTCACGGCGACGCAGCCGTCCTGGGGCGGGCGCCCGTCCCGGGTGCTTGCGCTCAATGGCCTGAATGCCGGTCTTCTCATCGATGCTCAGCACGACCGCGTTTCGCGGCGCCTTGCGGTACAGCTTGCAAATCACGTTGACCTTCTCGCGAAAGGCCGGGTCTGGACTGTGCAGCCATTGCTGGACCCGGTGCGGGCGTACGTCGCCGGCCTGCAGAATGCGCTGCACGTGACTGCGGCTGATCTGCTCGACGACGCCGCGCTCCACGGCACGCGCTGCAATCTCGTCGAGTGTCGGCGTGAGCCGCCCCTGCGGTTCCTGCGCTTCACACGCCAGCGCAATCAACTGCAGTCGCGCTTCGTGCGTGATGCGTGGCGGACGGCCACTGCGTTCGCCCTCGCGAATCCCTTGGACACCTTGCCGGGCAACGCGCTTGCGCCATGTGCTGACCGTCTGCACCGATACACCGAGCTCTCGCGCAATCACGGTATTCGAGTGTCCCTCATGTGCCCACAACGCAATCCGAGCCCGCATCACATCCCGCTGCGGGGCCGTCTTCTGTGCGATCAGCGACAGGAGTTTCTCTTTTTCTTTCTTCGTCAGCTTCACTGACGTTGCATGACGGCCTCGGCTCATTCCGACATGATAACCGAGGCGTTTAATTATTCAAGGTATTTACGGGATGCCATACTAGTAACCCGGATACTCGGCGACGCCGTTGCGGTGAAGGCGGGCACCGCTACGCAGCGCCCGCCTTCACCGCAAAACAATCGCAAAAACGACAATTAGCCGGGAGTAACATCTTCCCGTGAGGCAACACGGTCTCTCATCCAGATTGTCGCGCCACAGGCGACCGTTGTCCTTTACGCAGCGGACGTTCAATGCGACAAGAACGACGGCTTGAATCGGACGAGGTTAGCGGTAGGTCCGAAGAGGCGTTACTCCCCGACTCTGCGCGGGGCCGTTTGTAGCAGTTCATGCAGCTCGCGCTTGTAGAAGCGGGCCAGTCCATTGGTGCCGTGGCCGCACGTATCCTCGCTGGCAGGGATCAGAAGCAGCCGGCCGTTGCGCACAAGCTGCATCGCACACTCCATCAGGCCGGTGTCCGGCGGATAGCGTTCGTCGTCGGCGGCGTTAATGGCGAGGACTGCAGCCTTCACGTTTCCCAGGCCGGGTGTCGGGTTATAACCACGCGCGGCGCTCCACTGGTATATGAAGTCGTTGGCATCCAATGTGAACGGCTGGGCCAATTTGTCGTCGACATACTCGTCGGCGAGCTTCATCGTCGGCGCCGCCTTTTGGCAGGCGAGGGTGCCACCGTTGGTAGCCAGCGCAAAAAAGGCGTTGAAGAGGCGCAACGAACCGGGCTGGCTGGTGTAATCGCCACCCCGGTACTCCGGGTCGTTTCGGACCATCTCGATGACCATGCGGCGCAGCATCCAGTTGCGGCCGGACATCTCCGTCGGTTGTGACGCCATTGGCACGAGCGTGTCCATGAAATCCGGATACCGCACACCCCAGATCCATGCGTGCATGCCGCCCATCGAGTTACCGATCAACAGGCGCAGGTACCGGATGTTCAGATGCTCGGTTAGAAGCCGGTGCTGCGCGAGCACCATGTCGTCGTAGTTGTAAGCCGGGAATCGTGTGCGGAGTCCGTCGGACGGCTTGGACGATCCACCGGCTCCTAGCGCGTCGGGAAGGATGATGAAATACTTGTTGGCATCGAGCGGCTGCCCGGGGCCGAACAACTCCCCCGCGAAATCAGGTGTCAGCATGCTGGCACCAGTGCCCGTGGTGCCATGCAGGACCATGACCGGCTCACCGTACGGGTCGCCGATAGTTCGGTAGTGTAGCCGCACCTCTGACATGACCTCGCCGGTGTTGAAACAGAAATCTCGCGCGATCCAGTCGGCTTCCTGCGGCGCAGGATAGCCGACCGCGTTGCAATGTTGTCCTGTTTGCAGCATAAGCGTGCGATCCGACAAATACGTCAGCTAGCAATCGGCTCAAGAGTTTGAAGCGCACCCCCCTGGCGAGCTGACGCGTAGGCCGCATCCATGACTTGCATCATGAGCTCTGCGTCGCGCAACGACGCGATTGGCCTCGCTCCAGTACGGCATTCCGTGAGCACGCGCTTGACGAACAACGGGTAGTAAATGTCAGTCTCGAGCTGGAGGCGGCGGCTTCGCGTGCCGGCAGACAGGTTGTTTCTTTCCCGAATCTCGATCCGGTCGGGGCCGGATTTCGCGTACATACGATCGGATGCTAGTGTGAACGAGAATTCGCGCTGCTCGTCGGGTGTACTGGGGAAGCTATATCCCGTTTCCACCAGGCCGATCACGCCGTCTTCGGTTTGCATGGTCAGCAGCGAATAGTCTTCAACGGCCCCTTGATGCGTTC
>Ga0247692_1000144_pt1 | contig 16148 bp, 18 predicted proteins | sample CNK33_metaG_FD_183041 | JGI IMG/M metagenome (GOLD analysis project Ga0247692, IMG submission 183041) | Soil microbial communities from Purdue University Martell Research Forest, Indiana, United States - CNK33 | ecosystem: Environmental > Terrestrial > Soil > Temperate forest > Bulk soil...
GGTGTGAGCCGCTTTCTTTTGCCTACTTTTCTTTGCGGCGGCAAAGAAAAGTAGGTGCCGCCCCGCACAGGGGCGACGCATGAACGGCAGACACCGTAACGCGGATGCCAACGCAAAGACAAGCAAACCATCCCAGCGTCGCAGACAAAAAATCACTTCATCTGCACAGACCCTGAAACATTAACGGTCACGGTGGACGTCCCACCTTCCACAGGCACAGGCGCCGCCGCCTTGGCGCTAACATCCGACCGCATGCTCATCATCATGACAGGCCGCGGCGGCACGCCGCCACTATGCCCGACATTCACTTCGCGAATCGTATAACCGCTATACCCAAAAGCCTGCGCAGCCGCCGTAGCCTGCTGCTTGAACGATGCAATCGCCTGCCCCGTCAGCTTCTGCCCGGCAGCGCGTTCAGCCTCCGGCGACAGTGAAAACTGCACATTCCCAACCTGCATGATCGAAGACAATTGCCCCGCGAGCTTCGATGCGGCCGCGAAGTCGTGCGACTCCAGCACGATCTCCGTGCGCCCGCGCCATGCGGAAATGCGCCCGTCGCGATCCGTCGACGGATAGATCGAGAACGAACCGGTGCGCGCCGTCACGCCGCTCACACCCTTGGCCTTCTGCAGCGCCTGGTCGGCATGCTGGTTCAACGTGCCCGTCAGCGACGACGGATCGCTGGCTTCCTGTTCGTAGAACAGCGTGATATCGACGACGTCCTGCGGCACATCGGCGCTCGCCTGCGCGTTCAGCGACAGCACGCCGGCCGGCTGATACTGCTGCACAACGGTTTGCGCATGGGCCGCGACGGACGTGAGCGCGAGTGCAACAGGCGCCGCGCAGGCGCCGGCCGCGAGCGCCCATACGAGCGCGGATTTTCTGGTCATTGTTCGACTCCTTCGTTGAGCAGGTTATGCATGCATGCGTCGAGGTACGCGTCGCCAGGCGTGATTGCGCGGCGCGTGTGGCATGACGCTTGCGAGGCGGTTAGGCGTCTGAAAGGGTCGTCTGGTTCCCGAGTGAATGCTCGAATGTCACGCGAACTTACGTATTCACCACGTGTTCATGCAGCGCGCTTCGCAAGCTGCTTCGTGATGAACGCCCATTCCGCGTCCGTCACGGGCGTGATCGACAGACGGTTGCCCTTCGCGAGCACACGCATGTCGGCAAGCTCGGGATGCTCGCGCAACGCCGCCAGCGGGATCAGCTTGATCTTCTTCTTGAACACGACATCGACGAGCGTCCAGCGCGGCGTTTCCTGCGTCGACTTCTCGTCGTAGTACGGGCTCTTCGGATCGAACTGGGTCGGGTCGGGGTAGGGCGTCGACGATACTTCAGCGATGCCCGCAATGCCCGGCTCAGGGCAACTGGAGTGATAGAACAGCACGCCGTCGCCCGTCTTCATGATGTCGCGCATGAAGTTGCGCGCCTGATAATTGCGCACGCCCGTCCAGGGCAGCGTGCGTTGCGGGGCATTCGCGAGATCGTCGATGCTCGCTTCGTCCGGTTCGGACTTCATCAGCCAGTAGCGCATGAGTCGGATTGAACGTGAGATAGAAGGAAGTCTTCGTCGAACAGTCTGGTTCAAACGGTTTGCAATGCGGTGCGCGCCAACCAACGCAAAGCGCACGCCCAAAGAAAAACGGCATCGGACAAAGTCCGATGCCGTTCGAATAGGTCCCCGCCTTAGCCGCTAGGCCGGCATCCTGAACCTGAGGTTCAGAATTGGTCGCAGTTAGCAGCACTTCGGGTACATCAGACAGAGTGACGCGCACACCCGTGCTACAAATTTCCGCAACCGTGCACATAGCATTGGTTCAAGGAATATATGACCTTGGCGAACCAGGCAGGGAAGCTTTAAAACGTTTGCTCTACAACATGGGCCCGACCGCAAAACAATCAAGCCCACCAGAATTCTCTTTACTGCACGCCGCTGTACTGTTGGATCACAGTGCCCAGCTGCTCATTCATCTGGTGCATTGTACGCCGGATTTCTTCGGCGGGAAATGATTCTCCGTGTCGCACGCTGGCTTGCAGCCTAAGCAGTTCCGATGCCAGCGACAACGCCGCCATCACGGCGATACGATCCTGGCCGCGCACGTTGCTGTTGGAGCGGATCTTCGACATCTCGGCATCGACACGCGCCACCGCTTCGAGCAGCGCCGCTTCCGTTTCCGCCGAGCAGGCGAGACGATAGGGCTGGCCGAGGATCGACACTTCGATCTGCTTCGTGGTCATGCGTTTTCTCCGTGGCGGGTCGCGTCGTGGTTCGCGTCGTGATTGGCCTGCGCCTGCTGCTCGGGCGCGAGGAGATCGAGTTGATTGTCGGGCTCGTGACCGCGAGCGCGCGGCAGCTTCTCGAGGATGGCGTTCAGACGTACTTGGGCGTCGTCGATCTTCGCGGACAGCGCATCGCGCTCCGCTTGCAATGCGGCGCGTTCTTCGCGAGTCTGTTCGAGTTCTACGCGGGTCGCTTCGCATTCGGCGCGCGCTTGTGCGAGCTGTTCTTCGAGTGCGAGGCGCGCTTCGTTGTAGCGTTGGCTGATCTCGATCAGCCGGCCGATGTTCTGTGACAGTGTTTCGAGTTCGGTGAGCATGTGCTGCGTCCTCTAAAGACATGGCATTCTAGCGCGGAATGTCGCACGCTCGGGCATTTGTCTCGTTTCAGGACGTAACAGTAGCGCTTTAACGCGGCATTATCCAGGTGTCTTGTCGCGATTCACGCATTTTTACCCTTGAAAAAGGGGCTCTTTTTAACAGTCCACCCTCGTCGTCCCTGCGACGCCCTCGCGTTTCTTGACGCGTGTGTACGTCACTTCTACACTTGCGGCACTCTGGTGCCCGCGCGCGGTATCGCGCCGCGCGCAGTTAAACGGGAAGCAGGGAGCGAAGTCCGCCCGGACGAGCCAACCTGCGCTGTCCTCGCAACGGTACAACGACCGCAGTTCCTGCAGGTCGACCCATGCACGCATCGAGCCATCCATGAGAGCCGATGCCGTGCGAAGCGCCACTGCGCATGCTGCGTGGGAAGGCGGGTCGGCCAGTCGTCAGCCCGGATACCGGCCGGAGGCAAGGAGCGTGTCGCTCCTTGTACAGGCATCGGCCCACGAGGAGCGGGCCGCGCACAGGCCCACAGGACTCTTTCGATGCTCACCTCCGTGTTTGTCCACCCGGCGTATCTGCGCCAGGTGTTTCCGCGCCCGCTGTGTCCACACTTCAGACGCGCGCCGCTTGCTGCGCTCGCTGTGATTGCCTTCGCTTCAGTCCCGCTCGCCGCAAGCGCGCAGACGCCCGACGAGGCGAACCCATCCGCCACATCCACGGATCGATCGGACAACGGCTCGACTGATACTTCGTCAAAGACAATCCCGACGACTTTGTCGCCCATCGTCGTCACGGCCGACCGTCGCGCGCAGCGACTCGCCGACGCGATTCCGCAGACCACGCTGTTCGATCCGCAGGACATCGCGGACAACAGCGCGCGCGATTTGCCGGGACTGCTGCAGTTCGCCCCCGGCGCGCAGATCGTGCGCAACGGCGGGCCGGGTGCGACGTCGAGCCTGTTTCTGCGCGGCGCGCCGGCGACGCAGTCGCTCGTGCTGATCGACGGCGTGCGCGTCGATTCGGTGAGCCAGGGCAACGCGCAGCTCGAACAGATTCCGCTCGACCAAATCGATCACGTCGAAGTGGTCAACGGCAACGTGTCGGCGCTGTACGGGTCGGGCGCGATCGGCGGCGTGGTGCAGGTGTTCACGAAGGACGGCGGCAATCATCCGCCGCGTTTTCACTTCGACGTCGAGTACGGCAGCTATCACACGCAGCGCCAGGCGGCGGGCGTCGACGGCGCGCTCGACAAGGACGGCCGCACGACCTTCAGCGTCACGCTCGCGCGCGCGAAGACGGACGGCTTTTCGTCGATCGACCCGGCGCTCGCGCCCGTCAATCCGAACGCGAACGGTTACTTCAACGAGAGCGTGAGCGCGTCGCTGCGCCACAAGCTCAACGACCAGTGGAACATCGGCCTGCGCTACTTCCAGTCGAACGGTAACGACAGCTTCGACAATCCCTTCGGCCTGCCCACCGATCTCAACAACCTGTACACCATGGTGCAGACGGCTTCAGCCTTCGCGAACGGCAAGCTCACCGACTGGTGGACGACGCGCTTCGTGGTCGCGACGGGCAACGATCGCAGCAATACGTCGCTCAATGGCGACTACCTGTACCGCTACGATTCGGACAACCGGCAGTACACGTGGCAAAACGACTTCACGTTTGCGCGCGATCAAAAGCTTCAACTGGGCTACGAGCATCTCGACCAGACGCTCGACTCGAACCAGTACAGCGCGCCTGTGCGTCACGTGAACTCAGGGTTCGCGGGCTACACGGGGCGCTTCGGCAACAGCCAGATCCAGGCGAACCTGCGGCGCGACCAGTACTCGGATTTCGGCGGAGCCAACAGTTACTATCTGGGCTATGGCTACGACTTCAACGAGCACTGGAAGGTGACTGCAAGCTGGTCCGATGCGTTTCGCGCGCCGAGCTTCAACGATCTGTACTACCCGTACAGCGGCAATCCGCTCATTCAACCGGAGCACAGCCATTCTGTCGAAGCGGCGCTGCAGTATGCATCCGATGCGCTCGGCCTGATGAAGCTCACGGCATTCCAGACGCGCTACACGAACCTGATCGACTATGTGCAATCTACGCCGGGCATCTACGTCGCGGAGAACGTGGGACATGCGAAAGTGCAGGGCATCGAGGGATCGTGGCAGGGCCATGTGGGCAAGACCGACGTGCGCGCGGCCCTAACGTTCCAGAATCCCGTCGATGAAGACACGCATACCGATCTGAACCGTCGCGCGCGTCATTTCGCGTCGTTCGCCGCGAACCGCAATATCGGCAGCTGGCGGGTGGGCGGGGAGTGGCTCGTGAGCGGCGAGCGCGACGACAGCGGCACGGCGCTCGGCGGTTATGGCATCGTGAACCTGTCCGCACACTACAACATCACGAAGGCGTGGTACGTGGCCGCGCAAATCCAGAATCTCTTCGACAAGGACTATGAACTCGCCTACACGTACAACACGCCAAGGCGCGGCGCCTATGTCACGCTCGGCTGGCAGCAGCAGTGACGAGCGATGAGCGGACTCGTGCAACGTCAGCCAATGCAGGTCGCGCGAGGCATGAGCGCGAAGCGCGCGCTCGCCATCTGGACGGCGCTCGGCATCGCGGCGCTCGCGGTCTTCGTGGCATCGCTTGCACTCGGCAGCGTGAGCGTCGCACCGTCGCGCGTGCTCGACGCGTTGCTGCCGTCGGCTGACGTATCGTCCGATCTCGCCACGCAGATCGTTCGCACGCTGCGCCTGCCGCGTGCGCTCGCCGGCTTCGGTTGCGGCGCGTTGCTTGCGCTCGCGGGTGCGTTGCTTCAGGTGCTGCTGCGCAATCCGCTGGCCGAGCCGTACGTGCTCGGCGTGTCGGGCGGCGCGGCGAGCTTTGCGCTCGTCGCGATGATCGCGGGCTGCGCGTGGTGGATCGTCGATGCATCGGCGTTCGCCGGCGCATTCGTGTCGATCCTGCTGGTGCTCGGTCTTGCACGCGGCGCGCTGTGGCGCGGCGAGCCGCAGGATGCATCGCCGCGTCTGCTGCTGACGGGCGCCGTGATCGCTGCAGGGTGGGGCGCCGTCATCACGCTGCTGTTGACGGTCGCGCCCGACAGCCGCCTGCGCGGCATGCTGTTCTGGCTGACGGGCGATCTGAACGGCGGCGGCATGCCGTGGCTCGCGCTCGCTGCGTTGTGCATCGCGTTGCTCGCAATCGTACCCATCGCGCCGCAACTCAACGTGCTGCTGCGCGGTGACGCCGCGGCGCAAGCGCTCGGTGTTCCCGTGATGCGCGCGCGGCTGCGCGTCTACCTGGTCGCATCGCTCGCCGCTGCCGCTGCTGTGACGACGGGCGGCACGATCGGCTTCGTCGGGCTCGTCGTGCCGCACATGCTGCGTCTCGCGTTCGGCAACGATCAGCGGATGCTGCTGCCCGCAGCGGCGCTCGGCGGCGGCGTTGCCGTGATGGGGGCCGATCTGATCGCGCGTACCGTGATCGCGCCCGCGCAGTTACCCGTCGGCGTGATCACTGCGTTGATCGGCGTGCCCGTGTTCCTGTGGATGCTGCTTCGACGGAGGCGCACATGAACGCACGCACAAGCACCGATGCCACGCTGCACGCAGACCAACTCACCTTGCGCGCTGGCTCGCGCACGTTGCTCGATGCCTTCACTCACACGTTCTATCCGGGCGAAGTCTGGTGCATCGCCGGACCGAACGGCGCGGGCAAGACGACGCTCATCGCGACGCTCGCGGGCCTCATGCGTCCAGCGAAAGGTCACATCGAACTGGATGGATTGCGCGTCAACGATTGGCCGCTCGCGCGCCTCGCACTGCGCCGTGCGTTGATGCCGCAAACCTCGCACGATGCGTTCAGCGCGAGCGTGCTCGATATCGTGCTGCTGAACCGCTTTCCGCATCTGGCCGGCTGGGGCTGGGAGCGCGACGAGGATCGCGCAGCCGCGCATGCGGCGCTCGATGCGCTCGGTCTCGCGGACTTCGCTGCGCGCGACGTGCTGTCGCTGTCGGGCGGCGAGCGGCAGCGCGTCGCGCTCGCCGCCGTGTTATCTCAGGACGCACCGCTGTTGCTGCTCGACGAGCCGCTCGCGCATCTGGATCTGCATCATCAGATCGACTGCCTCGAAGCGTTGAGCGCATGGGCGCGCGGCGCCGGGCGTACAGTGATGTTCTCGTGCCACGATCTGAATCTCGCGCGGCGTTTCGCGACGCACGCGCTGCTGCTCGAAGGCAACGGCGTCGCGCATGCGGGACCCGCGCGCGACGTGCTGACGCCTGAACTCGCCAGCCGCGCATTCGGCTATCCGCTCGTACTGATCCGCGACGGCGACGATGAAGCGCTGATTCCGGCGCTGCGCGCAGCGTCTCGCAACTGAACACGCATGAACCGAACTCTTCACGCAAACACGAACATGACCACATCGCATTCCCTGCCCATCGTCGAGCCGCTCGACCAGACATTGCGCGCCGAGCTGCAACGCATCATCGATCTGAAGACCAAGCCGCCCGGTAGTCTCGGCCAGCTCGAAGCGCTCGCGCGTCAGATGGGCATGATCCAGCGCAGCACGCGGCCCACCATCACACGTCCCGCGATGATCGTCTTCGCCGCCGATCACGGCATTGCGAACGCGGGCGTGAGTCCGTATCCGCAAGCGGTGACGGCGCAGATGGTGCTCAACTTTCTCGCTGGCGGCGCGGCGATCAATGCGTTCAGCCGCGTTGCGGGCCTCGAACTCGAAGTGGTGAATGCGGGCGTCGCGCATGAGTTCGCGCCGCACGAGAAGCTCGTCGATATCCCCATTGCCCGTGGCACGCGCAACTTCGCGCAAGAGCCAGCGATGACGCGCGACGAAGCACTCGCCGCGATGCGCGCGGGCGCGGACCGTGTGCGTCATCACGCGGCGCTCGGCAGCAACGTGATCGGCTTCGGCGAAATGGGCATTGCGAATACCTCGTCGGCTGCGTGTTTGATGAGCCGCCTGTGCGGCGTGCCTATCGACGATTGCGTCGGGCGCGGCACGGGTCTCGACAACGCCGGCCTCGTGAAGAAGCGCAATGTGCTGGCAGCGGCGCTTGCTTATCACCCGGCATCGAATGATCCGCTCGATGTGCTCGCAACCTTCGGCGGCTTCGAAATCGCGATGATGGCGGGCGCGTATCTCGCAGCGGCAGAGGCGCGCATGACGATCGTCGTCGATGGTTTCATCGCGACCTCCGCGCTGCTGGTGGCCGACGCATTCGCGCCTGCCGTGCGCAATTACTGCGTGTTCGCGCATGCGTCGAACGAAGCGGGTCATCGCCGCATGCTCGATCACTTCGGCGCGGTGCCGCTGCTCGCGCTCGATCTGCGCCTGGGCGAAGGAACGGGCGCGGCGCTTGCTATGCCATTGCTGCGCGCAGCCGTGGCGTTCGTCAACGAAATGGCGAGCTTCGAATCGGCCGGCGTCGCGCAACGCGATGCATGATGCGCGACGTCTGCACCAATCCTGACTTTCGAAGCGAGAGAACTGTGATGAAAAAAATGCGTCGAACCAGCGATGAATGAACTGCGTTATTTCTTCACAGCGCTCGGCTACTTCACGCGTGTGCCCGTGCCGCGCTGGGTCGGCTACGAACCGCATTATCTGAACGCGGCCGCGCGTTACTTTCCTTTGATCGGTGCACTCGTCGGCGCAGCGGGCGCAATCGTATACATGGCCGCGCTGCGCATCTTTCCGCCTGGCGTCGCCGTGTTGCTGTCAATGGCAACGACGCTGTTAATCACGGGCGCATTCCATGAAGACGGGCTGGCCGATTGCGTGGATGCGTTCGGCGGCGCCTATACACGCGACGATACGCTGCGCATCATGCATGACTCACGCATCGGCGCATTCGGCGCGATTGCGTTGATGGTCGCGCTTGCATTGAAGTGGCAAACGCTCGCCGCCTTGCCGCCGCTCTACGCGGCATGGCTGATGATCGCGGCGCATGCGGCGAGCCGCGCCTGCGCAATCAGCTATCTCGTCACGCTCGAGTACGTGCGGGCGGAAGGCAAGGCCAAACCCGTTGCGCAGCGCATGTCACACAATGCTTTTGGCTGCGCTATCTTTCTGGGTATGCCGTGGCTCTTCTGGCCGCAGTGGCGTGCCGGCTGCATCGCGCTGCTCGTGCTCGTCGTGTTGCGTTTCATGCTGGGCCGCTATTTCGTCAGACGCATCGGCGGATATACGGGCGATTGCCTTGGCTTTGCGCAGCAGATCTTCGAACTGGCCATCTACCTGGTGGGACTCGCATGGATATCGTTCTGATCCGACACCCGGCTGTTTCCGTACAAGAGGGCGTGTGCTATGGCCAGAGCGACGTGGCGCTCGCCGATCCGCCGGAGGCGTCGGCGGCTGCCGTCGCCGTGCGTCTTGCCACCTTGCAGGTGCCCGCGCCACGCGTGCTGCTGTCGAGTCCGCTCACGCGCTGCGCAACGGTTGCGACCGCCCTCGCCGCGAACTTTGGTTGCGCGTATAGCATCGATGACAGTCTGAAGGAAATGGACTTCGGCACGTGGGAGTTGCAACGCTGGGACGATATCGATCGCGCGTTGCTCGATGCGTGGGCTGAGGATTTCGAAGGCGCGCGAGCGCATGGCGGCGAAAGCGTCGAACAGTTCGTGAACCGTGTGCGCGCGTGGTTCGACGTGTTCCAGCAGACGCGGGAATTGACGCCCGCGTATGTCGTCACGCATGCGGGCGTGATGCGCGTGATCGCGGCGACTGTGCTCGGGTTGCCCGTCGAGCGCTGCCTGACATGGTCGATCGATATGGCGGGTTGCGTCTGGTTGCGTCGCGACGATACGAACCTGCAATGGTCGATCGTGCGCTGGAACGCGTGACGTCGTTCAGTGGCCCGCGCGGCGCGAGCGCGCGACGTCGAGGTCTTCGCACAGTTGCGCCGCGCCTTGCGCGAGACGCGGCGCGGGGCGATTGATCAGATCGCCGTCGATCGCAAACAGGTTATTGCGCGCCACAGCCGTCATGCCGGGCCATGCTTTCCATTTGTCGAGCGACGGCAGCGGGCGATCCGGCTGCGTCGCGCCGGGCGCGGCCGTGACGATCGCTTCGGGATTGGCGGCCAGCACCGCTTCCGTCGATACCGTCGGCACCAGCGGTTCGAGCTTTGCGAACACGTTGCGTCCGCCGCATAGCGCGATCACATCGCTGATCATGTGCTCGCCGTTGAGCGTCATCAACGGCTCGTCCCATACCTGATAGAACACGCTGACGACAGGCTGTGTCGAATAGCGCGTGCGCAGCCGCGCGATCTCGTCGCGATAAGTGCGCGCCGCCGCATCGGCGGATGACGACGTGCCGAGCAGCGTGCCGAGCTTCGTCAGCGATACGGCGATATCGTCGAGACGATGCGGCTCGCTGAAGTAGAGCGGAATGTGCAGTTCGCGCAGGCGGTCGGTCTGCCGCTGCGCATTGCCATGCCGCCACACTACGATCAGATCCGGCTTCAACGCGACGATGCGTTCGAGATCGAGCGACTTGTTGTCACCGACGCGCAGCACCTGTTTCGCTGCGGGCGGATAGTCGCTGTACGCGACCGCCCCGACGAGCTTCGCGCTGCCGCCCGCTGCGTAAATCATTTCCGTTACGTGCGGCGCGAGGCTGATCACGCGTTGCGCGGGCTGCGCGAGCGTGACGGTCGCGCCTGTGTCGTCGACGACGGTGATGGCCGCATGCGCGTGCGCTGTGATGGCGAGCGTGCAGGTTGCGGTCAGTGCGCGAAGTGATCTGGAAAGTCGCATCGTTCTTATAGCGCCGCCATCGCGTGATGCAGGCAGGTTTCAAGGCGAGTCCACTCGTTTTCCGTTGCAGGCAGGCCGAAGCGCACGCTCGCCGGATCGGCGAAGAAGCGTGTCCAGATGCCTTGCTTGGCGAGCGCATCGTGCAGTTGCACGGTGCGCGTGTCGGCGATCCATGCGAAGAGCGGCGTCGAATGCACGATGAAGCCGTGCGCCGACAGCAGCGCGACGAGACGGGCGCTTTCCTCTGCAAGCTGCGCGCGCATGTCGTGCTGCCATGTTGTATCAGCGAATGCGGCGCTGACGGCATGACGCGCCGGGCCGCTGACGGTCCATGCACCCAACGTTTCATCGAGCGATTCGAGCAGTGAAGGGCAGGCCAGTACAAAGCCCGCGCGCACGCCCGCGAGACCAAAGAACTTGCCGGGCGAGCGCAGCACGACGAGTCCTTCGCGATGCGTCTGCGCAGCAAGCGACTCGGACGGCATCGTATCGGCGAACGCTTCGTCGACGATCAGCGTGCCGCCGCGTTCGCTCAGCGTCTCATGCCATTGCAGCAGCGTCGCGGCGCGCAGATGTTCGGCCGTCGGATTGTTCGGATTGACGACGACGGCATGCGTGACGTCATCAGGCAAGGTCGATCGTGTGACGTCGAGCGTTGTCACGCGATGTCCTGCGCGCGCAAACGCAGGCGCGTATTCGCCATACGTCAGCAGTGCAATGCCGACCGTTCCCTGCCGAAGCAGATGCGGCAGCGCGCGGATCGCCGCCTGACTGCCCGCGACAGGCAACACATGCGATGCGTCCGGCGCGCCGTAGTAACGTGCCGCGCGTTCGGCGAAGCCGTCGCCGTTGTCGGGCAGACGCCGCCATGCATCGGCGGGAACGGGCGGCGCCGGATAGCTGTGCGGATTGATGCCCGTCGACAGATCGAGCCACGCGTCGTAAGGGATCTCATAGCGGCGCGCCGCTTCATGCAGATTGCCGCCGTGCTGAATGGTTCGGGTCATCGTCTAGCTCTGAAACGGCACGCTCAGCAGCGCGAGTGCGATGAACATGGCGAGCCACAGGATCACGCTGCGCTCGACCAGTATCAGCGCCGCCTCGATATGCTGCGCGCTCGCCGTGTGGCCCGCTCCGAGCGTCGGACGCTGTTCTATCGCGCCGTGATAGACCGCTGCGCCGCCGAGCAGCACGTTGAGACTGCCCGCGCCGGATGCCATCACAGGTCCGGCGTTCGGACTGTCCCAGCGCGGCGCCTGTTCGCGCCAGCATTGCAACGCGGTGCGCGTGTCACCGAGTAACGCGTAGCTGAGCGCCGTCAGACGCGCGGGCACGTAGTTGAGCACATCGTCGAAACGCGCGGCCGCCCAGCCGAAGCGCAGATAGCGCGGCGTGCGATAACCCCACATCGCATCGAGCGTATTCGCGAGACGGAACCCCAGCGCGCCCGGACCGCCGAAGATCGCAAACCAGAACAGCGCGCCGAAGATCGCATCGTTGCCGTTTTCCAATGCGGACTCGACGGCGGCACGCGACAGCGCGCTTTCGTCCGCATGCGATGTTTCGCGCGACACGATGCGCGCCGTCAACACACGCGCCTGCGCGAGATCGCGTTTCGCGAGCGCGCGGCCGATCGGCTCGATGTGATCGTGCAGACTGCGCGCGCCGAGCGCGAAGTAAAGCAGCGCGACATGCAGCGCGCAGGACCAGATCAACGGCAGCGTCAGCACGAGCCACGTGGCGATCAGAACGGGCGGCGCGACGGCAAGCAGCCACGCGAGAATGCCGAACAGCCGGCCGCGCCGCCCCGTGTTCAGCGCGGCTTCGAGCTTTGCTGCAAGCTTGCCGAAGCCGACCAGCGGATGCGCGTGGCGCGGTTCGCCGAACCATTTGTCGACGGCGACGGCGGCCGTGGCGAGTGTCGCGACAAGCGGCAAGGACAGCAGCATCATGCGCGGCTCGCGGGTTTCAGTTGCAGCGGCAGGCCCGCGACCATCATCGTCGCCTGCGTGCTGACCGCGGCGATGCGCTGGTTGAGACGGCCGAGTTCGTCGACATAAAGGCGCGTCGCCGCGCCGAGCGGCACGACACCAAGGCCAATCTCATTGCTGACGACAATGATCTTCGCGCGCGCCTGCGCGAGCGTCGTTTCGAGCGCGGCGAAACGGTCGAGGTAATCGGCTAGCGGCGGCGAGCCGTCGGCAGGGCAGAGCAGGTTCGCGAGCCACAAGGTCAGGCAGTCGATCAGCACGCAGTGCTCCGGCTGATCGATAGACGCAATCGCTTGTGGCAGATCGAGCGGCGCTTCGAGCAAGGCCCATTGCGCAGGCCGCCGTTCGCGATGACGCGCGACGCGAGCAGCGAACTCGTCGTCGCCAATGCGCGCGGTCGCGACATAGGTCACGGGCAACGCGCTGGCGGTCGCAAGTTGTTCGGCGTGCAGGCTTTTGCCCGAGCGCGCGCCGCCGAGGACGAAGGTGAGGTCGCGGGAAATCATCGCGTGATTGTACCGACTGTCCCATCGTTCAAGCGCGTGGGCGTGAGTGCGATGGGATAATGCGGGCTTCCTCTCTCACCCTGTTCGCGCACCCTGTGGCTTCCATTCCCGACGCTTCGACTGAACCGCTCGATGTGCCGCGCGGCACGCTAATGATTCAAGGCACGACGTCCGATGCGGGCAAGAGCACGCTCGTCGCCGGCCTATGCCGCCTCGCGCGGCGCACGGGCGCGCGGGTCGCGCCGTTCAAGCCGCAGAACATGGCGCTCAACAGCGCAGTAACCGTCGACGGCGGCGAGATCGGCCGCGCGCAGGCGTTGCAGGCGGTGGCCGCGGGCATCGATGCGCATACCGATCTCAACCCCGTGCTGCTCAAGCCGACCAGCGACCGCGGCGCGCAGGTGATCATCCACGGCAAGGCGCGCATGAATCTCGATGCCCGCGCGTATCACGACTACAAGCCCGTCGCGTTCGAAGCGGTGCTCGAATCGTATGCGCGGCTGAAGGCGTCGTACGACACGATCTTCGTCGAAGGCGCGGGCAGTCCCGCTGAGATCAATCTGCGGGAGCGCGACATCGCGAACATGGGTTTCGCGGAAGCTGTCGATTGCCCCGTCGTGCTCGTCGCCGATATCGATCGCGGCGGCGTGTTCGCGCATCTGACGGGCACGCTCGCCTGTTTGTCAGAGACTGAGCAGGCCCGCGTGCGCGGCTTCGTGATCAACCGTTTTCGCGGCGACGTGAGCCTGTTGCAGCCGGGGCTCGACTGGCTGGAGGCGAAGACGGGCAAGCCCGTGCTCGGCGTCGTGCCGTATCTGCATGGCCTCACGCTCGATGCCGAAGACATGTTGCCGCGTGAGTTGCGGGCGGCGAATGCGGATGGTCTGGAGATGCTGCGCGTCGTCGTGCCCGTGCTGCCGCACATCAGCAATCACACGGATTTCGATGCGCTGCGCGCCCATCCGCAAGTCGATTTCCACTACGTGCGCGCGGGCAGCACGCCGCCGCCCGCGGATCTCATCATCTTGCCCGGCTCGAAGAACGTGCAGGGCGATCTGGCGTTTTTGCGCGCGCAGGGCTGGGACGCCGTGCTGCAACGGCATTTGCGTTACGGCGGGCGGGTGATCGGGATTTGCGGCGGTATGCAGATGCTCGGGCGCGAAGTGGCGGACCCGTATGGCGTCGAAGGGCCGCCCGCGACCGTGGCCGGGCTCGGCTGGCTCGACTTCTCGACGACGCTCACGCGCGAGAAGACACTCAAGAATGTGACGGGACGCCTCGCCACCGAAGCTGCCGGCATCTCCGGCTACGAGATTCACATGGGCGAGACGCAAGGGCCAGCACTCGATGCTCCGGCGCTGCTGCTCGCCGACGAGGCGGGCGGCCTGCGCCCCGACGGCGCCCGTTCCGCCGACGGCCAGATTCTCGCGACCTACGTGCACGGTCTGTTCGACACGCCTGCCGCGTGCGCGTCGCTGCTCGCGTGGGCCGGGTTGAGGGAAGCCGAGCCGATCGAGTATCCGGCGCTGCGCGAGGCGTCGCTGGAGCGCCTCGCCGATACGCTCGCCGAACATCTCGATCTGAAGCGCTTGTGGGCGGCCGTCGGTTGATTCACTCTCAATAGGAATTAATCTAAGCCACCAAGGCGATTTTTCCTACGCATCGGTTCGAATAAAGTCCGTTCCATCGACGGCGCATTCCGCGCGGTCAAACCCGATCCCATAGGAACCGACATGAACCCGACCGTCGACAGCAAACCCGAGCTTGCCGCCACGATCCTGCGCGTCGCGCTAGGTGTGATGTACCTGGCGCACAGCCTGCAGAAAATCTTCGTCTTCACGCTGCCGGGCACGGCGCAATTCTTCCAGTCGATCGGCTATCCAGGCTGGCTCGGCTATCTGACGGCCTTCGTCGAGCTGGCCGGCGGCATCGCGCTGCTGCTCGGCGTGCAGGTCCGCTGGGTCGCGCTAGTGCTGCTGCCGTTCATGCTCGGCGCGCTGTCGGTGCATCTGCCGAACGGCTGGGGCTTCGCGTCGCCGCATGGCGGCTGGGAGTATCCGGCATTCTGGGCGGTCACGCTCATCGTGCAGTCGCTGCTCGGCAATGGTCTGTATGCAGTGGGCGGCGTGAAGGCGGCATCGATTGGTCAGGCGCGCAAGGCGGCGTGATCTTGCAGCAGACGGCTGGCGCCGCAACGCCAGCCTGCAATTGAAACGGCGCGCAGGCATTCCCGCCTCGCGCCGTTTTGTCATTTCAGTGCCTCGGTGATCAGTACAAGACAATCTGCGTGCAGCGAAACAGCGCCATCGTCTTGCCGTCGGGCGCCGTCACAGTCGCGTCCCACACCTGCGTGCTGCGGCCCAGATGCACGGCCTTCGCGACGGCGCGGATCGTTCCTTCCGTCGAGGTCCCGAGAAAATTGCTCTTCAGTTCGACCGTCGTGAAATTGCGCGCGTTGTCGGGCAGATGCGCGAGGCACGCGTAGCCGCAGGCGGTATCGGCGAGACCGATCACGGTGGCCGCATGCAGGAAGCCGTTCGGCGCGAGCAGCTCGCTGCGCACGGTCAGTTCGGCCGTCAGCACGCCTTCTTCCAGGCCCGTGACGCGTACGCCCAGCAAGCCCGGCAGCGAGCCTTTCTGGCGTTCGTGAAGCCGGTCGATCGTGTATTCGCTGCGAAGTTTGCTCATGGTCATGATTCTCGAAAAAAAGGGCTGGAAGCGTCCCTCAGGCGCGTAGGGACTTCGGCCTGACGGGTTTTGCCGATATTATCAACGGCTGGAACCAATCGGCCATGCCGCGTGCACAGGCAACGGAACGGCACGAACCGTCGCCGCGAGCCGCAACGCGCGGGCGGGCCGGAAGTCGAGCGGCAAACCGGCTGGCCAGCGCCAGCCATCTTCCCGGGAGAATTCATGACGGTGATCGTGGTGGCGAATCCAAAGGGCGGCGTGGGCAAGAGCACGCTGTCGACCAATCTGGCTGGCTATTTCGCGGCGGAAGGCCAATGGGTCGCGCTCGCCGACCTCGACCGGCAGCAGTCCGCGCACGCATGGCTGGATCTGCGTCCGGAAACCCTGCCAGCCATCGAAACCTGGGAGGTCGACCCCGATGCCCCGGCAAAGCCGCCCAAAGGCCTCGAGCAGGCCGTGATCGACACGCCCGCCGGACTGCACGGCAACCGGCTGAACCTGGCGTTGTCGCTGGCGGATAAGGTGATCGTGCCGCTGCAGCCGTCCATCTTCGATATTCTCG